>Ga0115545_1000912_pt1 | contig 15739 bp, 16 predicted proteins | sample COGITO_mtgs_1003_FD_87188 | JGI IMG/M metagenome (GOLD analysis project Ga0115545, IMG submission 87188) | Pelagic marine microbial communities from North Sea - COGITO_mtgs_100330 | ecosystem: Environmental > Aquatic > Marine > Epipelagic | place: Germany:Helgoland, sampling site Kabeltonne...
AAGCCCATTCCCTTTACAACACGTTGTTGCGGCGTCAGGCTGGTGATGTCTTCGCCGTCTAGACGCACAGCGCCTTTATTGACGTTCAGCATCCCGAAAAGGGCCTTCATCGCCGTGGATTTGCCAGCGCCGTTTGGCCCAACAATCACGGCAATCTCGCCTGGATCAACGGAAATAGTGCAGTCGTGCAGGATGTCGGGGCCTTTGCCGTAGCCGCCCGTCATCGCGTCGCCGATCAGAAATGGTTCACTCATGCGCCCACTTTGTCCTTATTTTTCAGACCAGTACCAAGGTAGGCCTCGATGACTTGTTCGTTTGCTTTGATTTCAGCCAAGGTGCCTTGCGCCAGAACCTTGCCCTCGGCCATACAGATGACCGGATCGCAAAGGCGGCCAATGAAATCCATGTCATGCTCGATGACGACAAAGGTATAGCCGCGCTCTTTATTCAGACGGATGATCGCGTCGCCGATTGTGTTCAGCAGGGTGCGGTTCACGCCTGCGCCGACCTCGTCGAGAAACACGATCTTGGCGTCGACCATCATGGTGCGGCCAAGCTCAAGAAGCTTTTTCTGGCCGCCAGACAGATTGCCCGCTTTTTCTTCTTTGAGATGCTCGATGGTCAGGAATTCGATCACCTCGTCAGCCTTTGCCAAAAGCGCGCGCTCTTCATCCGCGATCCGCTTACGGCCAAACCATGCATTCCACAGCGTCTCGCCTGATTGTGCACCGGGCACCATCATCAGGTTCTCGCGAACTGACATGGTTGAGAATTCATGCGCGATTTGGAAGGTCCGCAGCAAACCTTTGTGGAACAACTCATGTGGCGGCAGGCCAGTGATGTCCTCGCCCATCATTGTCACGCGACCAGACGACGGCTGAAGAACACCCGCGATCACGTTGAAAAGAGTAGTTTTTCCTGCACCATTCGGGCCAATCAGCCCTGTGATGGAGCCTTCTTCGATGCGCAAAGATGCGCCATCTACAGCGCGAAAACCACCAAAGGTCTTCACTAAGTTCTCAACGACGATCATGTAGTATCCCCCGCACGTATTGGACGTGTCGTATCATAATGAAATGGCGCAGGGATTGCCCCCGCGCCATTTCGATTTCGCTAAAGCTTAACGGTAGCCAACTGTTGAGTAAACGCCATCAGCAAAGAGAATTTCCTGATAGTTACCAGCAGATTCACCCGGTCCGATCAGCTCAACTGCGGATGCACCAACATAGTCGATGTCGCCGCCAGCAGCCAAAATCTCAAGGCCTTTTGCCAATTCACCTGGGAAAATCTGTTCGCCTGGTGCGTTTGCTACGTCCATGACTTTGTCTTTGAAGTCAGCAGAAGCAGAAGATCCAGCAGCCTGCATTGCAAGCATGATTAACGCAGCAGCGTCGTAGCTCTCTGGTGAGAACGCGCCAGTGCCGTCAAAGCCAGCAGCAGCAGCTAGCTCAACATACATGCCGGAGCCTGCATTGTCTGTGCCTGGGTATGCGCCGTAAGAACCGTCGATTTCGCCACCGAAGTTTTCGTTCAGCTTTTCACCTACCATGCCGTCTGGAACATAGAATGTGTCAAACGCGCCTGTGTCGATTGCGGAACGAATGATGCCGGAACCACCTTGGTCAACGTAGCCAGCAACAACGAGAACTTCTCCACCAGCGGATGCAAGCGCACCAACTTCAGCGGAGTAGTCTGCTTTGCCGTCTTCGTGCGCTGCAGTGATCGTGACAGTGCCGCCATCTGCTTCAAACGCAGCTTGGAACGCATCAGCCAAACCTTTGCCGTAGTCGTTGTTTGTATATGTCAAAGCAACGGACTTCACGCCCTTGTCATGCAGAATTTCTGTCATGATCACACCCTGACGCGCGTCAGATGGTGCTGTGCGGAAAAACAAACCGTTGTCTTCGGCTGTGGACAGGCCTGGCGAAGTTGCGGATGGGGAAATCATCACAACACCGTTTGCCAAGGCGACGTTTGCAAGGATCGCACCAGTCACGCCGGAACAGTCAGCACCCATGATGGCGTTAACTTTGTCAGCAGTCACAAGACGCTCAGCAGCTGTTGTTGCAGCGCCCGCATCAATACATGTGCTGTCTGCACGCACAGACGTGACTGTTGAGCCATCAAGAAGCTTACCGGACTCGGAGACTTCTTTCATCGCAAGCTCAGCGCCTGCGCCCATTGCTGGTGTGATGGATTCAAGTGGACCAGTGAAGCCCAAGATCACGCCGATTTTTACGTCTTCTGCAAATGCAGCTGTGGACATCATCGCTACAGCGGATGTCGCCATTAGTAGTTTTTTCATAAGTATTCTCCCTAGGTGGATATCTTTATCCTGTCCGCCAGATTAGCAGGCCTATTGAGAATGTGAAGTGTGAACCCAAGGGTAAATCACGCGAAAAATGGAGAGTTTGCGGGAAAAACGCCTGTAAAATCCGGGTTTACACAGAAAGTCGGCTCGCGTGCGCACCACGCTCGCGGTAAGGTGTAGTGTCGTAGTGCGAACGGTAGCATTTGGAGAAATGCGAAGGTGAGGCGAATCCGCAAGCGAGGGCCACATTGATCACCGTCATATCGGTTTGCATCAAGAGATTGCGCGCCTTTTGCAAACGCAACTCCATGTAATACCGCTTTGGGCTGCGCGACAGATACCGACGGAACAAACGCTCGAGCTGGCGTGTCGACATGCCGACATCTTTGGCCAAGGTCGCAGGGCTGATCGGTTCTTCGATACTGGTTTCCATAATCTGAATGACACGGCTTAGCTTCGGATGCCGCACACCAATACGCGTCGGGATCGATAGGCGTTGCGTGTCTTGGTCCGTACGGATCGACGAATAAATAAGTATATCTGCAACGGCACTGGCGAGTTCTTCACCATGGTCGTCGGCAATCAATTTCAACATCAAGTCAATAGAGGCGGTTCCGCCCGCAGTCGTAATCCGATTGCCATCAACTACGAAAACCGATTTTGTCAGCGTAACTTCTTCAAATTCTTCGGTAAAGCTGTCTTGGTTCTCCCAGTGGATCGTGGCCTTGCGACCATCCAAAAGGCCAGCCTTGGCCATTGTATATCCAGCGGTGCAAAGCCCACCAATAATCACCCCACGGCGCGCCTCGCGGCGGGTCCAGTTCAGGACTTTCTTGGTCGTGGCTTGCTGTATGCCGATACCGCCACATAGCATAATTGTATCGTCGCGCTCTAATTCAACGAAGTCCGAATCAAGATGGAATGTGCACCCGTTCGAACAGGTCGCATTCTCGCCACCCTCTCCAATAATCGACCAAGAGTATAGCTTTTTGCCAGCAGTCCGGTTCGCAATACGCAGGCTCTCAATGGCCGACGCAAAGCAAAGCATCGTGAACTGATCCATCAACACAAAGACAAAGCGGCGTGGCTTGCCAGTGAATTTAATGTCTACGGTTTGTGGCTCAACTATCATCAAGGGTCCCAATTCTCGAATTTCGCATGACAACAACAGCTTTGACTGCGAACAGCAAGCCTATTGCACGCTATTATTGACACTACAATGGTTGCAATTCCCCAATTATATGTGCCTTTTGGCATTGCTCGCCAATTTATGCGGGCTATAACGATCCGTGCTACCGCTAACAGCGCATGCAATACTGATATATGGAGCAAGACTATGACTGATTGGCAAAAATCTGACTGGCGCAAAAAGCCTCGTGTTCAGATGCCTGATTATCTCGACGCGGACGCCTTGAAGGCTGTTGAGGGTCGTTTGAGCTCCTATCCACCGCTGGTGTTTGCTGGTGAGGCCCGTAAGCTTAAGGCGCAACTTGGCGCTGTGAGCCGTGGTGATGCCTTCCTTTTGCAGGGTGGCGATTGCGCCGAGAGCTTTGCCGAATTTGGCGCCGATAGCATTCGCGACACATTTAAAGTGATGTTGCAGATGGCAATGGTCCTGACCTACGGCGCAAAAGTGCCTGTGGTCAAAGTTGGCCGTATGGCGGGCCAAATGGCTAAGCCACGCTCTGCACCAACTGAAACCATCGGCGGCGTGGAACTTCCAAGCTATCGTGGCGACATTATCAACGGCTTTGATTTCACACCTGAGGCCCGTATCCCTGACCCGACCCGTATGGAGCAGGCGTATTTGCAGGCAGCGGCAACGCTGAATTTGCTGCGCGCTTTCTCGACAGGTGGTTACGCGGATGTGCGCAAGGTTCACGCTTGGACGCTTGGCTTTACCGCTGGTCCAGAGGCCGAGAAATACCGCGAGATGGCGGAACGCATTGGCGATACGCTTGACTTCATGGAAGCCGCCGGCATCCGTGACGAGGCGTCCCACACAATGCAGACTGTGGATTTCTACACATCCCATGAGGCGCTTTTGCTGGAATATGAAGAGGCGCTGACACGCGTCGATTCCACATCTGGCAAGTGGCTTGCGGGTTCTGGTCACATGATCTGGATCGGTGACCGGACACGTCAGCCTGACGGCGCACATGTTGAATTCTGCAAAGGTGTTCAAAACCCGATTGGTCTTAAGTGCGGCCCAACCATGACATCCGGCCACCTGAAGTCTTTGATGTCCTCACTGAACCCAGACAATGAAGCGGGACGTCTGACGTTGATCTGCCGCTTTGGTGCGGGTTCCGTGGGCGAGCATCTGCCACGCTTGATCAAAGCCGTGGAAGAAGAGGGCGCCAAGGTTGTTTGGACCTGTGACGCGATGCACGGCAACACGATCAAATCGACAACGGGCTACAAAACCCGTCCGTTTGAAAGCGTGCTGCGCGAAGTGCGCGAATTCTTTGGTGTGCATAACGCCGAAGGCACTGTGCCAGGTGGTGTTCACTTCGAGATGACAGGCAAAGACGTGACCGAGTGCACGGGTGGTGTACGTGCGGTGACGGATGAGGATCTGTCTGATCGCTACCACACGGCATGTGATCCGCGTCTGAACGCGTCGCAATCGCTTGAGCTAGCCTTCCTCGTTTCCGAGGAGCTTTCGGCGCGTCGCAACAAGTTGGACGCGGCGAAAGCAGGCTAATTTTTTAGCCGTTATTGACGACCAAACGAAGGGCTGAGCGCATGTCGCTTGGCCCTTTTTGCTTGACGGGGGCCTTAGCGGTATACATTGATAATGGCTCATAACGCATTGGTAAATGGCCGTTAATTTGCACGCGGCGACGTTGCCCAAGGGATCGGTCAGTGACCAAAGCACCGATTGCACGGGTCACTTCGCCAAGGTGATCCGTCAGAGGCATAAGCAGCAAGGCGCCTTGAACCTCAGGACGCAGAAGGGCCGCTGGGCGATGGAGTGGAATCATGATGAGAGCCGGATCAGAAAAAACGCTCTCCACATGCACCGAAAGGGTGCTGCGGTCATCCGCATCAAAAAACGCGCTGATCGGCATGCCGCGCGGGTCCATCCGCAAAACATCGTGAAGGTTTTGGCCCGCAATCCGAATGCGCGCCACACCAGGGGCGACACGGTGAAGGATAAACGTCCAACTCAGCGCCTTGTCGATAGCTGCTGGGTCAACATCTGCCCGCGCTGGGGTGTTTTGCCCGTGCCGCAACGATTGCCAGTGATTTTCTAGTAGCGCCATGGCGGGGTGCGGTCTTGAGCCCATCGGGTCCGTATCTGTATCGCGAAAATATGTAACACTCATTGCATTCATCCAATTTCAAAGAGCACGCGAGTACTCTGTGTCCGTTGCATTTCATATTAATACATTTTTAACGGTCATATCACTTAACAAAGTGTTAAACGGTTAACGGTATCTGGGGGCGAACCCTTGCTCAGTGTAAGTGATTTACCGTAGGAGCAGTGAAGTAATAGATGAGGAAGGCGAAGTATATGATCCAATCCATGACGGCATATGCCAGCCAAACAGGCACTTTGGACGCGGCGAGTTGGGCTTGGGAACTGCGCGGCGTGAATGCCCGTGGCCTTGATCTGCGGTTGCGCATCCCCGACGGTCTCGACGGTGTAGAAGCCGCTGTCCGCACGGCGCTCACGACAGCCTTGAAGCGCGGCAATGTCACATTGAATTTGCGCCTGAACCGCGAATCTGGTGGCCAAGCGATGTCGCTTGATTTGCCAACTCTTGATTCTGTGCTCGGTGCGCTCGACACTGTTCAAGAACGCGCGTTTGAGATGGGCGTGACCCTTGCGCAACCTAATGCTGCGGATGTTTTGGCCCAGCGCGGTGTTATCGTGTTTGGAGCGACTGACGAAAACAGTGACGCGCTGGCCAAAGCCGTGCTGCAAGATATTCCCGCTCTGATCACAGATTTCTGTGCCATGCGGGCGGCCGAGGGTGCAGCCCTTGGTGCGGTTATTGCGAGCCAGCTAGATGAAATCGCAGGCCTGATTGCACAGGCCGAAACCGCCGCTGAAGTGCGCCGACCAGAAGTTAAGGCGTCATTGACTGCAGCACTGCAAAGGGTAATCGAGGACATTGCAGACGTCGATGAGGCGCGCGTCGCGCAAGAGCTTGCTTTACTGGCTGTCAAATCAGACATCACTGAAGAAATCGACCGCCTGAAAACCCACGTCATCGCGGCTCGTGATCTGTTAAAGGATACGAAACCGATTGGGCGTAAGCTCGACTTTCTTGCACAAGAATTTAACCGCGAGGCAAATACGCTGTGTTCAAAAGCCGGTGCATCAGCGCTGACATCCGTTGGTCTTGATCTGAAGGCTGTGATAGAGCAAATGCGTGAGCAAATTCAAAACGTAGAGTAAGTACATGAAAAGACGCGGCTTATTAATCATTTTGTCCTCACCGTCCGGTGCTGGAAAATCCACACTTGCTGGCCGCCTGCGGGCTTGGGACAGCAGCCTGAGCTTTTCGGTATCCGCCACCACACGCGAGCCGCGGACGGGGGAAGTAGACGGCAAAGACTATTTCTTTGTGACGACCGAAGAATTTCAATCGCAAGTATCCAATGGCGAAATGCTGGAACATGCCCGCGTATTTGGCAATTACTACGGCTCACCCAAAGGACCCGTGCAAGAGGCGATCGACGCAGGGCGCGATGTTCTCTTCGACATTGATTGGCAGGGTGCACAGCAGATAAGCAAATCTGCGCTCAGCGATCATGTCCTTTCTATTTTCATTCTGCCGCCATCCATCACCGAATTACACCGTCGTTTGGTGTCACGTGGCCAAGATGACGCCGAGACGATTGAGCGCCGTATGCAGAAAAGTTGGGATGAGATTAGCCATTGGGATGGTTACGATTATGTCATGGTCAACGATGACTTGGATGAAACCGAGGCGCGGCTCAAAACGATCATTAGTGCCGAGCGTCTGCGTGCCAGCCAGCAGCCCAACTTGATGACTCACGTCCGCGAGCTGCAAGCACAATTTGAGGAACGGTCATGATATATGCATTGGGCGAAAATAAACCAAATATCGCCGCTGACGCTTGGACGGCGCCGGGCAGCCATGTAATGGGCAAGGTGACGCTTTTGGCGGGCGCCTCCGTTTGGTTCGGGGCTGTTTTGCGCGGTGACAACGAGATGATTACCGTGGGTTTAGGCAGCAATGTTCAGGAAAATTGCGTTTTGCATACCGACATGGGGTTCCCGCTGACCATTGGTGCGGATTGCACGATTGGCCATAAGGCGATGCTGCATGGCTGCACGATCGGCGACAATAGTTTGATTGGTATGGGGGCGATTGTTCTTAACGGAGCTGTGATCGGGAAAAACTGCTTAATCGGAGCAGGGGCATTGGTGACAGAAGGCAAAGTCATTCCGGACGGATCACTGGTCATGGGATCGCCTGCAAAAGTAGTGCGTGACCTTGACGCTGCTGCAATTGCGAAACTGACGCTCTCGGCCCGCAACTACGCCCAAAACGCCGCGCGGTTTCGCGAACAACTGACGGCGTTGTAACGCGTCGCGGGTCCCTATGATCCGCCGCAGTCAGAAAGAACCCGCTATTGTCCGATGTGATAGAACCAAAAATGAAGCGACTGGTGCAAGCGATCCCGCTGCCTGCGGCTTTGATCGGCGCAAACCAGCGGGTTGTTTGCACAAATAGCGGATTTGACGAACTCTTTGGTGAGGATGTTGTTGGCCGCTATTTCGTCGCGGCTTTGCGGCAGCCCGCGGTGATTGAGGCGATTGAGGTCGCTTTTCGCGACGCGGCCGAGCACACTGCTCATTACCTCGGGCGTGATGGATCGACTGACGCAACATTCCAGATGTTTGCAAGGTCGGTGGGTGAAGATGTTCTGATTACATTTTCAGACCGCACCGTGACCGAGGCCGCCGTGCGGATGCGCAGTGATTTCATCGCAAACGTGAGCCACGAACTTCGCACGCCACTGACGGCGCTCCAAGGGTTTATCGAAACGCTGCGGGGGGCCGCGCGCAACGATCCCGAAACCCGTGATCGCTTTTTGCAAATCATGGACCAAGAGGCTGGACGCATGACGCGTTTGGTTGACGAGCTCATGTCGCTTAGCCGGTTGGAGCAAGTGGAACGCACCCGTCCGACCGAAATTGTTTCGCTCAAGTCGGTTCTATCAGCCGCACAAGAGGGGTTAGAGCCGATTTTGCAGGCGGCAGCTTTGACAATGACATCGTCATTGCCTGCGGACGAGATCACCGTACGTGGTGATTTCGCGCAGCTTCAGCAAGTTTTCACAAACCTGATGGAAAACGCCGTGAAATATGGGGCTAAGGGCGGCCGTATTGACGTGGCATTATCCACGATGTCCCATCAAAAGCTTCTTCGTGGTGCGGGCGTGATGGTCACTGTGCGCGACTATGGCGACGGGATTGCCTCCCATCATATCCCGCGCCTCACGGAGCGATTCTACCGCGTCGATAGCCATAGGTCACGCGCGGTTGGCGGCACTGGATTGGGGCTCGCCATCGTAAAACACATCGTCAATCGGCACCGTGGGCGCATGAAGATCGACAGTATCGAGGGCGAAGGCACAACCATTTCCGTTATTTTGCCAGAATAACCCAGACTGTCACAAAACTCTTACAATTGTGTCACAAAAGCTTTGTGAGCGTCACATAGGTCTGTGGCATCGAAGCGCGCATAGGGTGCACTTCGATTGACTGACAATTTTGGGGGATATCCTTTGTCGATCTTGAAACTGACCGCATCCACAATCGCAATTGCTGCGATCACATCAACTTGCGCCATGGCGCGTGATAACGTGCAAGTTGCAGGCTCTTCCACTGTTTTGCCATATGCATCCATCGTGGCTGAACTCTTTGGCGAGAACTTTGACTACCCAACACCTGTTGTTGAATCTGGCGGCTCTTCCGCAGGGTTAAAGCGCTTTTGCGAAGGCGTTGGCGAAAACACAATCGACATCGCAAACGCATCACGTCAGATCAAAGACAGCGAACTTGCAGCTTGTGCCGATGCAGGCGTGACAGACATCGTCGAAGTGCGCATTGGCTATGATGGCATTGTGTTTGCATCGGGTATCGACGGCAACCACTTCGCGTTTACACCAGCTGATTGGTACAATGCTTTGGCGGCCCAGATCGTTGTTGACGGTGCTTTGGTTGCAAACCCGAACACAACTTGGGACCAAGTGAACCCAGCATTTCCAGCGCAGCCAATCCAAGCGTTTATTCCAGGAACAAAGCACGGCACACGCGAAGTGTTTGAGGAAAAAGTGATACTTGCAGGCTGTGAAGAGGCGGGCGCGTTGGAAGTGATTGCGGCGGCAAACGGCGGCGACGAGAAAGCAGCAGAAGCCACTTGTATGATTATCCGCACCGATGGCCGCTCGGTCGACGTTGACGGCGACTACACCGAGACATTGGCCCGCATTCAGGCTGATGCAAATGGTATCGGCGTCTTTGGCCTCGCGTTCTATGAGAACAACACCGACAAGTTGCAAGTCGCGACAATGTCGGGTGTGGTGCCAACAACTGAAAGCATCGCATCTGGCGATTACCCAGTGTCGCGTCCGCTCTACTTTTACATCAAAGCAGCACACCTTGATTTGATCCCCGGATTGCAGGACTTCGCGGACTTCTTTGTCTCCGACGATATTGCGGGTCCAGATGGTCCTTTGGCGGAATACGGTCTGGTATCTGACCCAGAGCTGGCCGAAGTACAGGCAACCGTTACAGACGCCGTACTGATGTCCGCAAACTAAAACAGACAGGTAGTGGGGCGGGCAAACGTTCGCCTCACTATTTTAACAGAAAGACCCATAAATGCTGCCACTCTATGTGCCTTTGATTGTCTCCGCGCTGCTCGCGGTTTTCGGTTTTATGATTGCGTCGCGGCGTGCGGTCTCTGTCTCTGGCGGAGACGCGCGAACCTTGTCCTCCTTGCCACGTCAATATGGCCTTAACACTGCGCTCTCGGTCATTATCCCGACGTCCGTTGCTGTGCTCATAGGCCTCATGGTCAGCAGTTTAGGCAGTCTGTTGCCATGGATTGTTTTGGCGGTCGCCATCTTCGGCTTTGCCTATTCGATCGCGCGAATTACGCCAGAATTTCGGGCGCGTCGCTATGCGGAGGCATGGATCAAGCTTGTGCTCATTGCAGCCTCGGCCGTGGCGATCCTCACCACTATCGGCATCGTGCTTTCGATGTTGTTTGAGACACGCCATTTCTTTGCGCAATATGATTGGAAGGCTTTCTTTTTCTCGACAGAATGGTCGCCAAACTTTCGTGGAAACTCTGCACTTGGGATCATCCCGCTGCTTTGGGGCACATTTTATATCAGCTTGATTGCCTTGGCTTTTGCCGTGCCAATCGGGCTGTTCGCCGCGATTTATTTATCGGAATACGCAAGCCGCCGAATGCGGTCAGTCGCGAAGCCCGCGATTGAAATTCTCGCAGGAATCCCGACCATTGTTTACGGTCTTTTTGCGCTGATAACCGTCGGCCCATTCCTGCGCGATCACTTTGCGCAGCCGATGGGTTTTGGCGACAGCGCATCAAGTGTGATGACCGCAGGCCTCGTGATGGGCGTGATGTTGATCCCTTTCGTGTCGTCACTGTCCGACGACATTATCAACGCAGTACCACAAGCGATGCGTGACGGATCGCTGGGCTTAGGGGCGACCAAGTCCGAGACCATCCGTCAGGTCGTCATTCCAGCCGCACTACCGGGTATTGTGGGGGCGATCGTTTTGGCCGCGTCCCGCGCCATTGGAGAGACCATGATAGTGGTTCTGGGGGCAGGGGCCGCGGCCCGTATGTCGATGAACCCGTTTGAGGCGATGACCACGGTCACCGTCAAAATCGTAAGCCAGCTTACGGGCGACACAGACTTCGCCAGCCCAGAAACCCTCGTGGCTTTTGCGCTTGGCCTTACTCTTTTTGCTATCACGCTCATGCTGAACGTGTTGGCTCTCTACATCGTGCGCAAATATCGGGAGCAGTACGAATGACCCATAAATCCTTGCTCAAAGTTGATGCGCGGACAAAGAAACGGAACGCTGCCGAAAAGCGGTTTAAGACCTACGGTTTTGCGGCGATCATCGTGTCAATGTTGGCACTGGTCACATTGCTGACTTCTGTTATTGGCACTGGCGCATCGGCGTTCAAACAAACCTATGCGACAGTCACAGTCCAGTTGCCCGAAGATAAGCTCGACAAATCTGGCGTCCGCGACATCGAGGTGATGAAAAAGGTCACAACGATTGGCTATGCCAAGATCCTAAACCAAGGGCTGACCGATACGGTTGCTGCGACAGGTATCGCAACAGAGCTGAGCACCAAGGATATAGGTGGTATGCTCTCAAAAGAAGCGGCCGCCACTATCCGCGACCACATTCTTGCCAACCCAGATTTGATTGGCCAGGAGGTGACACTTGATCTGCTGATGAATGGCCGCATCGATGGCTACTTCAAGGGCCGCGTGACGATGGAAAGTGCGGCTCTTGATAGCAACACTTCACCCGAAGAACTGGCACTGGCACAGGCCTTGGCGGACGCCGATATTGTACACACAAAATTCAACTGGGCGTTCCTGACCAACCCCGATGCCTCTGATCAACGGCCCGAAGCCGCAGGTCTGGGCGTGGCGATCTTGGGCTCGCTTTATATGATGATCATTGTGCTTGTAGTCTCGCTGCCGATTGGGGTCGCCGCCAGCATTTATCTCGAAGAATTCGCGCCCAAGAACCGCTGGACCGACCTCATCGAGGTGAACATCTCGAACCTCGCAGCTGTTCCGTCCATCGTTTACGGTATCTTGGGTTTGGCGATCTTCATCAACTTCATGGAGTTCAACCAATCCTCGCCACTTGTCGGCGGTTTGGTTCTGTCTCTGATGACATTGCCGCGCATCATCATCCCCGCACGCGCCGCTCTGAAATCCGTACCACCATCGATCCGCGACGCGGCATTGGGGGTAGGGGCATCAAAGATGCAATCGGTGTTCCACCACGTGCTGCCTCTCGCGGCACCGGGGATTCTGACGGGCGTCATCATCGGTTTGGGCCAAGCTTTGGGCGAAACCGCACCGCTATTGCTGATCGGGATGGTGGCCTTTGTGCGGGAATATCCTGCGGCTTACACGCCAGATGCGGGCCTCTTTGGCGAGGCGTCTACTGCGCTACCAGTGCAGGTCTTCAACTGGACCCAACGTGCCGATCCTGGCTTTGTTGAGCGGGCCTCTGGCGCGATTATTACTCTCCTTATTTTCCTTCTGATCATGAACGCAGTCGCGATCTTCTTGCGCCGCAAGTTCGAGCGTCGGTGGTAGGCTATGAAAGATACACACATGCAAAATTCCAAAATTTCGGCCAAGGGCGTTCAGGTCTATTACGGCGACAACCATGCGATCAAAGATGTGGACGTTGAAATTGCCGATAAAACTGTAACCGCCTTTATCGGGCCTTCGGGTTGCGGCAAATCCACGTTTTTGCGTTGCCTGAACAGGATGAACGACACGATTGATATCTGCCGCGTGACGGGCGAGATCAAAATCGACAACGAAGACATCTACGATCCCAAGGTCGACCCTGTACAGCTCCGCGCCAAGGTTGGCATGGTGTTCCAAAAGCCGAACCCATTTCCAAAGTCGATCTATGACAACGTGGCATATGGCCCGAAAATTCACGGGTTGGCCCGCAACAAAGCCGAGCTGGACGAAATCGTCGAGAACGCGTTGCGCAAGGCCGCCCTTTGGAACGAAGCCAAGGACCGCCTTAATAGCCCGGGGACAGGACTTTCTGGTGGTCAACAGCAACGCCTTTGCATCGCCCGCGCCATTGCAACCGCGCCTGAAATCCTGCTGATGGACGAGCCTTGCTCGGCGCTTGATCCAATAGCCACGGCACAGGTGGAGGAATTGATCGACGAATTGCGCCAATCGTTTAGCGTGGTTATCGTGACCCACTCGATGCAGCAAGCCGCGCGGGTCAGTCAGAAAACTGCCTTCTTTCACTTGGGCAACCTTGTGGAATATGATGATACGACCAAGATTTTCACCAACCCAGAAGACCCGCGCACAGAGAGCTATATCTCTGGTCGGATCGGTTAAGGATCGCATTATGACGCAACATATTTCTTCCGCTTACGACCGCGACCTAGAGGCCATCCAGACCCTTGTGGTCAAAATGGGTGGCATGGTAGAAAACGCCATCATGTCGGCTGTGACATCCTTGGAAACCCGCGATCTGGAACTGGCCGAAAAAGTCCGCGCGGCTGATAAACAAATCGACGCGCTTGAGTTACAGATCAACGAGGAGGCGGCCCGTGTGATCGCCCTGCGTGCGCCTGTGTCCAAAGACCTGCGTGCGGTCCTGACCGTAATGCGGATCGCGGCTAGCCTTGAGCGGATCGGCGACTATGCCAAGAACATGGCCAAGCGCACGGCAACCCTCGTGGACATGCCCCAGATTAGCGGCTCTGACGCAGCACTGCGCCGTATGGCCCGCGAAGTGCAGACGATGCTCAAAGACATGCTCGACGCTTATCTACGTGGCGACGTGGAATTGGCCGAAAACGTGCGCCAACATGACCATGAAGTCGACCAAATGTACAACGCACTGTTCCGCGAATTTCTGACGTTCATGATGGAAGATCCCCGCAATATTACCGCCTGTATGCACCTGCATTTCATGGCGAAAAACGTCGAGCGCATGGGCGACTTGGTGACTAACATGGCCGAACAACTGATCTATCAGATCACAGGTGAATTGCCTGACGAAGCGCGGCCCAAAGGCGACAAGACTGCCTTTATGACAAAGCTTTAAGGGATCAGATGGCACAGCAACCTCATATCCTCGTGGTCGAAGATGAGGCCGCTCAGCGCGAAATTCTCGCCTATAATCTTCAGGCGGAAGGGTTCCGGGTTTCTTGCGCGGAAGATGGGGAAGCTGGACTTTTGGCCGTTGCCGAAGATCCGCCAGATGTCATCGTGCTTGATTGGATGATGCCGCATCTGTCGGGGATCGAGGTCTGCCGCCAACTGAAAATACGTAGCGAGACACGCAGCATCCCGATCATTATGCTGTCGGCGCGATCCGAGGACATCGACAAGGTCCGTGGGCTGGAAACGGGGGCCGAAGACTACGTGGTGAAACCTTACTCTGTCGCAGAATTAATGGCCCGCGTGCGCGCACAATTGCGCCGTGTACGGCCAGCGACAGTGGGGCAGGTGCTGGCCTACGGTGATATCGCCTTGGACGCTGAAACTCACCGTGTCACCCGAGCGGATGCTGAGGTAAAACTCGGCCCAACCGAGTTTCGCTTGCTCGCGACATTCATGGAGAAACCGGGGCGTGTTTGGTCCCGAGAGGCGCTTCTTGACCGTGTCTGGGGCCGCGACGTCTGTGTCGACACCCGTACGGTTGACGTGCATGTTGGCCGACTGCGCAAAGCGCTAAGTCAGGCAGGGGGCGATGATCCGTTACGCACAGTGCGCGGGGCAGGCTACGCCTTAGGTTAAGGTTAGTGTTCCTTGGGCTGTTCATTTCCGCCCTTGTTATTGGGCGGATTTATTCACAAGCTGTCACTTAAGTTGAAACCATGACCACGCGCGCTTGACCCGAAAATGGAGGTACGATGACCACTCTGAAATTTGACCCGCCAAAGCTGCATGCCTTACCAATTGTTGGTGACGACGCAGGCTATCCTGTGAACCGTATTTTCTGCGTTGGGCGCAACTATGCGGCCCATGCCGCTGAAATGGGCGGTGAGGTTGACCGCGAGGCGCCGTGGTATTTCACTAAGTCTGCACAAGCGATCTGTCAAAGCGGCCAAACGGCGCCATATCCGCCAGGCACTTCCAATTACCACTACGAGATGGAGCTGGTTGTGGCCCTTGGGAAGCCTGTATTTCGGGGTAATGCGGGCAGGGCGTTGGATGCGGTCTACGGCTACGCCTGCGGTTTGGACATGACCCGCCGAGATCGACAGCAAGATGGCAAAGACAACCGCAGGCCGTGGTCGCTTGGTAAAGACGTTGAAAACTCAGCGGTCATTGGCGCGATAACGCCGCGCGAAAACTTCGAGGATTTGTCAGACCAGCGTATCATGCTCAGCGTGAACGACGAAATCAAACAAGATGCGCTGTTGTCAGACATGGTTTGGTCCGTGCCCGAGATCATCAGCCATCTGTCGCAGTATTATCATCTTCAAGCAGGTGATCTCATCATGACGGGTACGCCAGCGGGTGTCGGACCTGTGATTGCTGGAGACCATCTGAAAGGTGCGATTTCAGGGCTGTCAGATGTAGAACTGACCATAGGGGCGGCTGAGTAGCACGAGAGGCACGACTTTATATCGCTCCACGCGATTTTCCAAT
>Ga0115545_1000915_pt1 | contig 15688 bp, 16 predicted proteins | sample COGITO_mtgs_1003_FD_87188 | JGI IMG/M metagenome (GOLD analysis project Ga0115545, IMG submission 87188) | Pelagic marine microbial communities from North Sea - COGITO_mtgs_100330 | ecosystem: Environmental > Aquatic > Marine > Epipelagic | place: Germany:Helgoland, sampling site Kabeltonne...
CTTCGATGAAGACTTCTTCAGCATCGTCTATTTGCCATCCACCAGTCATTGCTGAGGTTGATCCAGCAGCAGTGTCATATGAAACGGTAAGTGTACCAGATCCGTGTACGTTCTTGACACGGACACCAGACTTCAGTGTTACCGATCCGGTTCTAATCTGAATACCAGCAGATCCACCGTATGCTCCACCAGTGCCAGCAGTGCTAGATCCGATGACGTTTGGATTGTCTACTGCAACGCTTCCGATTCCGATGGTAACCCCACCAGCAATTGCTGCGATAGAGTTTGCATATGTGAATCCGGTGAGTTCAGCAGAGGTTCCGATGGTTACTCCACCAGCAATACCGCGAATATCTGCGGAAAGTCCGCTGACACGATACACACCATCTGCACCAGTTCCACCGACTTTCATTTGTCCGAGGTAACTTGCAATTGCTCTTAGTTTGGCAGAAATAGTTCCGATGAATGCACCAGTTGTACCTCTTGCTTTCGCAGCAGTTGCGTTACCAGAGAACGTCGAACCAGTGTCAGTTGTCGCACCAACGTGAGGAATTGCACCACCAACAGTGGAACCTGCAACGGGAACATATGCACCGTTTGTAGTACCAGCAACAGCAAGGTATCTACCAGTCGTTGCACCACCACCGGCACTTGCATTAGAGATATCGATCTGTGCAGCAGAACCACCTTGGTTTACCAAACTAACATCAATTGATCTGCTTGTAGAACCATTGATTGCAGTTGTGCTTACTGCGGCACCGGCGGATGATCTAATTTGAACTGGAAGAGGGCCAGCACCACATGACGTTCCAGAAACGGCGATAATAGTATCGTTTACCCAATGAAATTCCCCGGTAGATCCCCAAGCAATTTTATTAACCTGAACATCATAGTCTCCAGTATATCCGCTCACACCCGAACTAATACCAGTACAAGTTTGACCATGAGTTTCTGTTAGGATATATGAACCAGTTGTTCCTTGTACCGCCGAAAGTTGAACTGAGCCTTTTTTAGATGCAGACATTGATTATTCTCCTGATTATCAAAATATTGATTACTTTATATGTATAAGGAATTGACATTGGATTTATGTGGTGTATAATTAATACATATAAAGGAGACTTACATGAGTGCAACTGAATTTGATTTTTGTCAACTGGTGGAAAAAGAGGCAGAAATATGCAACTCTTACATCACTGCCGTAATTAACGCCTGTGATGAATTTGATATTGATTTTCCCTCTGGTGCAAAACTTCTTTCTAAACCTTTGATTGAAAAAATCCAGCAAGAAGGCGAAGACTCCAATCTTCTCCCAAAAAATGCAAAACTTCCAGTATAATTACTTGACAACAGGTATAAATACTGTATACTTAACATACGTTCATACACCGTACACATCGTACACAACAAAAAGGAAATGCTATGTCATTTAAAGATCTAAAGAGTGGTTCACGTTCAAACTTCGAAAAGTTGACCGGCGAACTGAACAAGTTGAACAGCAAGAGCGAGTCCTACAAGGATGATCGACTCTGGAAGCCTGAGACTGATAAGGCAGGAAACGGATATGCGGTTATTCGATTCCTCCCTGCACCACAAAACGAAGAACTCCCGTGGGTTCGTGTTTTCAATCATGGGTTCAAGGGACCTGGTGGTTGGTATATCGAGAACAGTCTCACCACACTAGGACAGAAGGATCCTGTTTCTGAAATGAACAGTCAACTCTGGAATAGTGGTATTGATTCGGACAAGGAAATTGCAAGGCAGCGAAAGCGCCGTCTGAGTTACTTTGCAAACATCGTTGTCGTTAGTGATCCAAAGAACCCAGACAACGAAGGAAAGGTTTTCCTTTATAAGTTCGGGAAGAAGATCTTTGATAAGATCATGGACAAGATGCAACCTGAATTCGAAGATGACGAAGCAGTCAATCCATTCGATCTCTGGACGGGTGCAAACTTCCGTCTCAAGATTCGTAAGGTTGCAGGATTCGTTAACTACGACAAGAGTGAGTTTGAAACTTCATCCGCACTTCTTGATGGTGATGACGAAAAGTTGGAGGAACTCTGGAAGAGTCAGTATTCTCTTCAGGAATTCCTGTCCCCATCCAACTTTAAGACTTATGATGAGTTGAAGACTAAACTCGATTCTGTTCTAAAGGGTGACACTCGATTCTCAGAGACTGCTGAGACCTCCAACATTCAGGAGGAAAGTTCCGAAACTTCAGAGGAAAGTACCAGTGCTGGTGATTCTATTCAAAATGAGGATGCACTGTCTTACTTCGAGAAGTTGGCAAACGAAGGTTGATGTAAATTAAAATTCGTTCGTCGAAAACCCTCACTTCGGTGGGGGTTTTCTTTTATGCATTCCTTAAATCGTAGTTTGCATCAGTGAATAGGTTTGCTCGATCCCTGTCCATGAACGATTCATCACCATATCCATCAGCAACATAGTTGGTGGTATTCTGTTGTGATATGGTAGGCGCATTTACGTTATATAATCCAACGTCACGAACACCAGTCCCAGAGGAAAGCATAGTTCTGTCGAATGTTCCCGATGCGTTTCTGTCTATTGAAAGCATACCACTAACAGATCTCGATGTCGGAGCAACAGAAACAGAACTGGCAGAACCACTCATCCGCTCTCGCTTCTGTCTCAAACCAGACTCCAACTTGTCGCTAATTATAGTCTCTGTTCCTGTCTCTGTCCTTCGTAACCCCTCGAAACCCATAGCACCTAGACCTTTGTCTATTGCACTTTGTCCGGTGAATTGTGTAGTAGTTCGTCCTACTTGAGCCTGTTGTAAGTTCTTTATTCCTTTATTACTTTGTGGATTAAACTGTTCCAATAGACTTAGTGTTTGTCTAAACTTGGAATAATCGCTTGGTTCGAAGAAAGAATTAATTTCTTGCCCTGCACTTTTCAGTTCCATTCTGGCAGCATCAAACATATTTGTTTGTTCAAATCGAAGTATTCCTAATGCCTCTTCAAGACTGCTAGGAGAAAGCATGGAAGCAATACGACCTCTATCTCTTAACAGAGTCTGTGCTGCTTGCATTTCTCCCACACCAATACCATCTTCGTTTCTCTCAAACGCTTGGTGGGCTGCTCTCAGTCTTTCGTAAACTAAGTGTTCGTTTTCTCGCAACAAACCTCTAGCAATCGTATGTCTAGGCGTTTCTCCGGGAGCATCACCCTTCGAAGGATCACGGATTATCATTCCTGTACCGGGTATGGTATTACCGAATGCGTCTCTCTGCATTCCTGTATTAGTAGATCTGGTTCTACCCTGCTTATCTTTTTCCATCATTCCGCTAACATTCAACAGAACTTCGTTTGCTCTGATCTCGTCATTGGCTTCGTCGATCATCGCATTACCTATTTGATAAATTGCTTCGGTGATACCAAAACTTACCAGTCCACCAAAGAACCTACCCATGCTGATGGTTCTTGCTGCCTTAGATAAACCTGTAACTGCACTTGCCATTTTTCCTTGTTTTGCAGTCTGTGCCATTCTTGCTGCTTGAATTCCTGCAAATCCCATTTGTCCAGTTTGAGCAACCTTTGCACTTGTAAAGAATCCTGTTACAAATTGTCCGACTCTAGATTTTGCAAGTGCTTTCAGTGGACCTGGTAGAATCATTGTACCCAACAATCCAAGATCCATTGCATCGATACCAGATCCCATTATCCCGTCAGCACCAGCAGCGCCGGCGGAACCAGCACGACCACCGCCTCGACCACCTATAGCAACGATAGATGGGTTACCAACCAACGCATCAGTGTTTGATCTAATCGCTCTAAGATGATCTACTACTTCATCTTCTTTTGCGACTATCTCCGTTTCTCTTATATCACTTTCTCTAGACTCTTCTGCTGCTTCGGATGGAGTGCGAGTCGTTCCTGTTCTGTCCTTCTTTTTTTCTCTCTCTAGTTGAGACTCTGCTCTTTTCAGTTCACCTTCTGCTTGTCTTCTTCTGGCTTCTGTTACACTGGCAGGAACATTAGATAAAAAACCACCCACCTTAGAACCAAGTATAGTACTAAAGATAGATGCACCCCGCTGACCGGGATCACCACCAGATACAAGGTTTGAAGAAATCCTTGACTTTGCATCTGCAATTTTCTTTTCTAGTTGTTCGATTCTGTCTGACAATTAATTTACCTTTTTACTTGTTCCATTTTTTTATTCTGTTCGTCTATGTGTTGAACTAAAAGATTTGTGTATACTTCCCTCTCCCATGGCATCATATTTTCTAACTCTTCTAGTGAATACTTGTGGTGTTGCATCATCTGGAAATTGAGTTTATAAAATAAGACTAATGACTCATGTGAGAGAGTCAAAGAAAAAAATCACCAAGTCCCTCCAGAGTAACTTCGTTGTCTTTACCACACTGCGAACATGTGTATTTTACAGTATGGCTAAGTCTAGGCATATCTGCAAAGAACTCAAGTATTTTCTCAAACTGCTGGTGTGTTAAATTTTCAATGAATTCTACTAATTCTTTTTTGTTAATGTCCTCTGACTTGAAAACATTGTCTCCTTCGTAAATCATTTCAATGCATTCTGCTATAGAACTCAGTGAAATATCAACTCCGGAAATTTCCTCATCTACATTTAGTGCTGGGTATTTCAAAACCATACCCGTGTTTTCACCCAACTTAAGTTTCTTGTTTTTGTTGAGATCTCCCATCACTTGGATCTCTGACAAATTGATTTCTATTGGGTTCTTAAATGTGCATGATTGACATACTAGATTTGGTTCTACTGTTTCTCCTACAGACTTTGCTCTGATATTTAGAAACATATAACACAAGTCAAAGATAGGCATTTCTTCTACCTTCAATTGACCATATGTACATGCATCAACAATGTCCTTGATCGCCTTTGCGATCATCGGATACTCTCCACTTTCAAGTGCGATGAGTAATACCTTTTCCTCTTTTACCACGAAAGGTCGGTAGAATACCTTTTCACCCGAAGAGGGAACATGTATCTGATATTTCGGTAATGCAACGCTTGGTAGTTTCATAGTTTTCTCCATTTTATATTATCCAAGTAAATTATTAAAAAAGTCAGAAGTTGCTAGTCCTGCATCAGTTGTTAGTTGGCCGGGATCTAGTCCCCAAGGAAGATTAAGAACAGTTCCTCCGATTGCAGTTGGTTCCATTGGGATGTTACCACCGAACATGTCGTCTAGTTTTCTGTTGAGTCTTCCTCGAAGATCCAGTCTGTTTATGACACCTTGCAGGAATCCCACTTCGTCTGGTTTTCTGATTCTCCATTTTCGGTAAGAGAATCCTATTGTTTGTCTTTGGTATCCTTCTCTGTCATCACCCAACTCAATCGGTCCAACTACTTTAGGAAAAGCATCTTCCAGCACCAAGTGGTATATTGGTTGATCTTGCAAATCTAATTGTGTTATTTCGATCTCACATGAATATGAATCTTTGTAACCTAAGTTATTAGTTCTTGGATCTATGATTGTGTTTTGCCATGCATCAAAAAAGTTTCTTTCAAAGTAATCCCCAGCAACTTTAAATGTTGCTTCCACATCCCCAGAATAAGAAACCTCATATGGCATGTCATCCACTGGTCCGTGGGTTTTAATTTCTTGAGTAGAAATATTCTTTCCCGGCATTGTGATGTTTTCACAAGAAACTGCTAGGCGCAAATTAGATAGTGCATCTGTTGTGCTGAATGAAATTTCATACCTAAATGGATATGCAAGTTTCTTGTTGACAATCATTGCAACAAGAGTATCAACTCCATTTGGTACTTTAGATCCAGTCTCCCCCAGAGGGTTGATGCTGCCGATTAAAGGAAGATTAATACTGGTATCAATCTCTAGAAGATTATTTTGAAAATCTGGTGGTAATATAGGCATTATTGTTCTGCACTTCCTTCTATTTCTTCTGCTAGTTTACGTCTGGAATCTGTATAGACAACCTGTCTATTTGCTTTCTTAAATCTCTCAAGCGGAAGGTGGATTGCAAAGTCCCAATCCTTCGGTGTAATTCTTAATATTCTAGAACCAATATATCTAGTCTTATATCTTCGGATACAAGGTCTATAAAGTCTAAATTGTCTTTGAGATTTCAACATATCATAATTGATATTTATTCTTGCAAAATCATCATCCACTGAACCTACCATCCTCTGTCTAATTAACAAATAAAACCTCTCTCGGAGGTTGTTTGGTAAGTAATGTAGGTTCAATCCATAGAATCCATCTTTAGTGAAGTCCAATAGAAGCACAAGAGGCATGGTGTCGAAATACTTTAACTTTGATGCACCTTTTGGTATATAGTTGAATAGAAAAAAGTTACCCCTTCTTTTGTATCCTGTTTTCTGAATAAGTCGTGTAGGATCTTGAAGAAAGGTTTCTTCCGGAGTAGCATCAGTCTCGTCGAATAACTGTCTTGCAAGACTTCGAAACCAAGTCATAGCCTGCTCGGATCCTCTTGGAATCCCAGTGTCATCAAACAAATCTTCTAACGCATCGAAGATGTTTTTTCTTGCTAAAATAGCATCCGGGTTGTCTAGAATTTGTGATTTAGCCATACAAGTATGTATATGAAAGTTAAGGAGCCAAAGTCTCATCAGTCATAATTTTAAATTTCCAACCCTTGTTCTCTGCATACTCCGTTGCTGCTTTCCATTTTGCAGTGTTCACACCCCACGTTTTCATTTCGGTGATATATGATTTTCTTTTTTTGGTTGGTTTTTTAGGAGGACTGCACTGGCGTTTTGGTTTGACTTCGATCAAAACTGTCTCAATTAGTCCCTCTTTGTTCCTGAGACGAACAATAAAGTCTACATAATAACGATGCATTCTATTGTCTACCGGAGATTTGTAGGGGACTACTACTTCTTCAGATCCCCATTCTAATATATTTTTTGATGTATCACAATATACCATGAACCTTCTTTCAAGAAGACTACGATAGATTACATTGGTAGGGTTTCCAATATATTTTTCTGGACTATTTGGTTTATATCTGCCTTTGTATGCCATATATACTATGTATCGGAGATATTTTAGAACGAAAAGGATAATCAATGGACCTCAACTTTCCGTCATTTCCGGGTATCAACAACGATGCTTTGGGAGACATAAGACAAAACAACCAAGATTCATATCAACCAACTGCAAGAGACTCGACTCAAAATCTTTCTTCTGACTATCTCGGAAACATAACAGGAGTTGGTAGATATTCTACAGCCGATAGATTAGAATTTCCTTTGACTTTGGGTACAGAAAAGCACAGTCATATGATTGTCTTTCATATTTACTCCGACATCGAAGCAGGAATTGATGGTCTCAGCAACCAACAAATAACAGATGCAAGAGAAGCAGAGTCGAGTATATTCACAGGAAGTATGGCTGGTGCAGGAGCGGGAGCAGCAGGAGGATTTCTTGGTTCCAGAGCATTAGCAAGATCGGGAAGACTTGGTAGATATGGTGGTATTGCTCAATTCTTGTCTACGATTGGTGGTGCTTGGGGTGGATGGGAAGCAGGAGGAGCAGCAACAGAGGCATTTTCTGTAAGTTCCGAACAAAGTTCGGCTTTAGAATCAGTAGCAAACGCAGAAGCAAACATAATCAACCAACAAGCAGAATACTCAGAACAAATATTCGAAGACACGGGAAGACTTGCTAGATTTGGTGAAGCAAAGGTAAAATCTAAAGATACCATTGCAATGTATATGCCACAAAAGATTCAGCAACTTTCTCTTCTTGAATATGAACAGCAAGATCTTTCTTTCGTACAGAACGCCATCAATGACTGGCAAGGACTAGCAGCAAGAACCCTAATCACCAAGGCTCCAAGCGTGGTGGACAGTGTTGCAGGTTTACTTGGGATGAATACAAACATAGATTCTGCTCTCCTAGCAGGGGCTAGGATCGCTCCTAACCCACGCAAACAACTTCTTTTCCGTGAACCCATCTCTCGGAAGTTCGAATTCTCATTCAACCTTTCACCACGAAACGAAGAAGAATCTGAACGAGCATATCAGATTATTAAGAGGTTCAAGAAGTATGCATATCCAACACTAAACAAGACATATGCACAGGGAGCATTCTATAACTTCCCCGCAGAATTTGAAATTGAATACCAGACGGTAAATGAGTCAGGAGAAGTTGTAGAGAACGACTGGATCAATAGAATCGGCAGATGTGCGTTGAGAGAAATCAACGTAGACTATGCTTCTTCTGGTTCCTTCTCCACTTTCAAGAACGGCGCTCCCACAAACATGTTGCTTTCTATGACGTTCGAAGAAATGTCTCTCCTCGATTCAAACTTGGTAGAACAGGGATATTGATAATGTACTTTAAGAACTTTCCACAAATTATATTAGACGGTGTTACGGGTGCAACTGGTAGTTCTGTTGTTGCAGTTGATATCTTACGAAGGGTTGGGTTTTCTTCTAGCGGAAGAACCGGATCTGAATACTTTGTAGACTATTATGTAAAAGACAACGACACACCAGAAAGCATAGCAGATGAGATTTATGGTTCGCCTGAATATCACTGGGTTGTCATGATGTTTAATGATAAGTTCGATTCATTCTTTGAATGGCCTATGAACACAAGAAAATTTGAAAAGTATGTTGAAAAAAAATATACAGGCACTGTTCTGTTTTTAGGATCGGCTGGTGGAACATATGGTGTGACTGGTTCGTTTGCAAAAAACGACACCATTGTAAAAACTGACGGAACTGGAACTACTGGATGGGGAGGGTTGGTAAAAGACTTTGATCCAGTGTTAAACAAAATTACGATAACAGGATTGGTGACTGGTGAACAGTTTAGCGTTGATGATACTATTAAATCATACAACGCAAGTGGCGGAACATTGGTAAGTCAAAATGTAGGGGAAGCAACAGTACGAAAAATTGTAACCATTCCTTCCCAAGCACTTCACCATTTTGAAAATACTGGATCAACACTCAGCGGTTATGATGATGTCGGTGGTGGTAATCAAACCACAGTTGTATGGTTAGATCCACTTTCTAAATATACTGGCTCAACTCAAATTTCAATGGGTTCGGGTGGCGTTACATACGGAAATACTCTATTGTATTCTTACGTTGAAAATGACACCACGACATACGCGGTTACTAATTATACACACGAAGACGAAAAAAACGAAGACAAAAGAATAGTGTCACTGCTCAATCCAACATACTTAGATCAGGTTGTTAAAGAGTTCAAGACACTAATCAATAGGAGATAATTATAATGATACCCCCAGATTCTCCTAACACTCCAACTGCGACAGACAGTAATTCATATTTACGATTGAATGATATTCGTCTTCGGGATATCAGTATAGTTTCCCCCAACGGGACTGATATCAGCATAATGAATCAATATGCTGTTTTTGAAATAACAGAAGATCTTTTTCAAAACAACTTATCAGGGGTTGTCGCTAATATAGATGCTTCAAATATAGTTTCTAATTTTCCTCTCACCGGACAAGAATATTTACTTGTTACATTTGAAACTCCCGGATCTGCTAAAGAAATAGAACTTGCATTTTTAATTGACAGGGTAATAGACAGAGCGCCTCTTAGAAACAAGCAGTCTCAGTTTTATGACATACATGTGGTTTGTCCAACATTTCACTGTCACCTGTTCTCGGATGTCTCTAAGTCATACACTGGAAATATCTCAACAATGGTGAGTGACATATTCAAAAATCACATCAACACTGGTAGCGGCAACACCAGAAAAGAATTAATCAGCAATGAAAAAACAGTGGGTGAGCAAAATATAATTATACCGTCTTGGAGTGCATTTACTGCCATAAATTGGTTGGCGAAACGAGCAGCATCAGAAAGCAATTCAAAAGTATGTGACTATGTTTTTTATCAAGATCTAGATGGGTTTCACTTCAAGTCAATAAGTTCCATGTTCAACAAAGATCCAATGCAAACATACATCTACGGTGCAGATAACGCAAGAGACTTTATCCGCGACAATCCAAACTCAGAAATCAACATGCAAGAGTCTTTTCAGAACATAAGAAAATTAGTTGCATGTGGATTTGATCGAAGTAGGGAAACTTTAAAAGGAACATATTCTTCTAGTGTCCTTGTCCATGACATTGTTACAAAATCATATGACACGATAGAATATAAATATCTTGATGACTTCGACAAGACACCCAACTTAAACGGCAATCCTATTATGCCAAAAAATAACATATATTCGGATAAAACAAATTCCAAACAGTATTTTGTTCCTTCCCATTTAAACTTGTACGGTGAACCTTCAGCAAGCGAAGAAAATAGTGGAAATGACAGCGTTGAAAATTGGTTACCAAGACATGACGCACAGATAAACCAGTTCATGTCAAGTTCAATAGAAATAGATGTTGCTGGTGATACAAATAGGCGAGTGGGTGATAAGGTTTTTGCAGTAATTAATTCCTTTGAGAGTTTAGATCAGCAAGGAAGATCAAAACTAGATCCACTAATAACCGGAAATTATATTGTAACTAAAATTAAGCACACGATACACAAAACAACAGGACACACTCTGAAAATGAAATTGTGTAAGGATTCTAATGTAGAATCAACATCGCAAAATATGTCACTAGATTCTAATGTTCTGAACAATGGAAGTGGAAATATATTATGAATTATATGGGTAAAGATGGTTTTGTTTGGTTTCAGGGTGTGGTGGAGGATAGAATGGATCCTCTATATCTTGGTAGGTGTAGGATTAGATGTCTTGGATTTCATACAGAAGATAAAACAAAAATACCTACCGCAAGTTTACCTTGGGCGATGCCTGTTCAACCAATCACATCTGCTGCAATGAGCGGAATTGGACAGTCTCCAATTGGACCGGTAGAGGGTACATGGGTTATGGGTTTTTTCCGGGATGGAATGAATGCACAGGAACCTGTATTCTTTGGTACGATTGGAGGAATTCCATCAGAAGAAGTGAATACAGGAAAGGGATTCAGTGATCCTAGCGGCACATATCCAAAACAAGAATTGGTAAACGAACAAGACACCAATAGACTTGCAAGAGGGATTAGTGCAGACACTATTGTTCAATCTAAAGTTGAAGCAACGGAAGGACACAAAGAACATCCCACTGCAAATGAAGCAGGCGATGATAAATGGTCCGAACCAGATGTTCCTTTTGCTGCAAAGTATCCTAAGAATCATGTATATGAAAGTGAAAGCGGACACATTCAAGAGTTCGATGACACTGATGGTGCAGAAAGAATACACACATATCACAAAGCAGGAACTTTTGAAGAAATTCATCCGGACGGAAGTAAGGTAGTCAAAGTTGTAGGGGATGATTATGAATTACTTCTAGGAAAGAAGTTTGTGCATATATCCGGTAACGTAAATGTTGTGGTGGATGGTCAAAGTACATTTTATGTCAAGGGTGATTCGGACATTCAAGTGGACGGAAATGTCAAACAGGTTGTCGGTGGTAATGTTGAACAAGAAGTGGCAGGAAATGTTAAAGTAGATGCCGATGGTGAGTTTACTGTCGATTCAAGTTCAATATCAATGAAAGCAGATGGTGCGATTAATATTGAAACATCAGGGAACATGGTACTTAAGGGTACTGCTGGTATTGATCTAAACTAGGAGAAAATATGCCTGGAAAACCTATAACAAGAGCGATGACTGATCCCACTATGCCATTTGGAGCAAACCTTACCTTGGGTGCTACCAATGTAAGGGTTGGTGGTCAACCAGTTGCATTAGCAAATTCTCCTCTCACTCCCCACGGACCTATTCCCGGACACGGAGAGGTGCCTGGATTTATGTCGCAAAGTTCAATCACAGTTCGTGCAAACAGTCAAGGTGTCATTCGTGAAGGTGATGCTGCGTCGTGCGGTGATTTTGCAAGCAGCGGAGTTCCTTTAGTAAGAGCAGGAGACTAATATGGCTATTTTTCCAACAACCGGATGCACAATTGATGCTGTCCTTCTTTCTGAAGAAGAAAAAGCAGTCATGAATCAAGTAACAAACGGAAATGCATTTATTAATCCGGATAAACCTGCAATAGAAGGTGCTAGTGCTTCTATATCAAACACACTTACCATGATATCAGGTGCTGCTGACTCGGGAATATTCTCCACCTTGACAACCTCGCTGAACACACTCAGAGGAAATCTTACCTCTTATGTTTCACACTCAGACAGACTTTCAGGTGTTAATTTAGGCGCAACTGGTCCTAGTGCTGAACCTGGTCTATCGGGTTTGCTCGGAGTTGCAAAGGCATACAACACTGTTTGTGAATCTGTCACTGGAGGAACAAAAGATAATTTCAGTCCATTGTTTAATAGTATACTTGGTCCGGGTGAATTTAAATTGAACAGAGCAGAAGAAAAAATTACCACCGAAGTTAAGCATTTTGTTTCAATTCACAGAGGCTTAGCAGAAGCAAACTCTATATTTAATACTCAACTTGCAGTTCAAGTTTCCACAGTAAATAGTCTATCCACGGATATAGGCGGACTAATAACAACAGACAATTCTTCTTTTGAAACAGCAAACCAAACTGTTAGAAACTATAACATCGGAAATGCTTTAGTTGCCAGTTCTTCTGATCCTTGCTTCACAGGAAAATTGGTTGATCGAATATCATCCGGTTCGATGAAAGAAAAACTCGATGCTATTGAATAATTTCATACATATTATGAAATAGAGGAACAATCTTAATGAACATATCACATATGGATGACTGGATCGCTTTAGGTATTTCTGTGGCTGCTTTGGTTGCAGGATTTTTCTCATATTTCTTTGGTTTTAAGAAAAAAAAGAAATCCAACCATTCCGATATCATATCACCGAAAATAGATTTCCCGGATCATTTCTGGGAAGTTCATACTAAAATTCAAGAAACCATAACAGAATTAAGAGTGAAGGTAAACTGTGCGAGATCACATTTAGTCCAGTTTCATAATGGTGGACACTTCATAGATGGTATAAGCATGAAGCGTATGTCATTAACTCATGAATCACTTGAAAGAAGTGTATCGGGGGAAATGAAAAATCATCAAGATCTACTTATGTCGATCTATATGGAAATATTAAATCATGTAAAGAAAGATCATCCATTAATAATAATGGTAAACGAGATGGAAGAATGTTACGCAAAACAAGATTTAGAGAGCGGTAATGTTATTGCTTTTTCATTATTGCCTATTAAACAAAACAGTCTAATAATTGGATATATTATGGTAGAATGGTGCAGTTGGAACAAGGTAGATGAAATTCAAGAAGAGGTTGTCGCTGACTGGATGTCAAGAAGTCAATCTCTGATTGAAGTGGAATTAACAAACCAAAAGAGAAAAAATAGGCATAAATAATATATGGCAGGTCAATCAAACAAATCACGGTTCAAAGATCTAGACATGGATTTCATCGCACATCCTGTTACCGGGGATGTTGTGCAAAAATCAAATAAAGAATCAGTTAAACAGTCTGTTAAAAATTTAATAATGATGTGTAGTTATGATAAACCTTTTCAGCCTCATATAAACGGAAGAGTAAGAAATTTACTATTCGAACCAGACACACCGCTAACAAAGATAGAAATGAGAAAATCTATCTTTGATGTTATAAGAAGACACGAACCAAGAGTAAAACTATTAGATGTGAGTATACTCCACAACACAGCAAATAGTTCATATGGAATCACCATAAAATATCAAATCGTAAACTCCCCGCAAGTTGAAAACTTGAGTCTGACGATGGAGAGACTAAGATGACAAATTACAGAAAAATTCAAATCAACGATCTTGATTTCTTCGGAATCAAGGACAATCTAAAAACATATTTAAGCGGACTTGACGAGTTTAAGGACTTTAACTTTGAAGGATCCGGAACTTCTATACTTTTAGATCTTCTGGCTTATGTTACACACTACCAAGGTTTCTATAATAACATGGTAGCAAATGAATTATTCTTAGACAGTGCAGTAAAAAGAACCTCGGTTGTTTCTCATGCAAAAGCACTTGGTTATACTCCAACATCTTCATCTTGCTCCACAGCAGTAGTTGATGTTACAATCAACAACACAGACACAAGCACAACATACCTGACAAAGAGAACGAAATTCACAGGAACCAAAGACGGTATCTCCTATATTTTCTCAAACCCAGACGTTGAAACTTTTGAAGTTCTGAACAGCACACAAAAGATTGCACGGAATGTTTCCATAGTCGAAGGGACTTGGAGAAACGCTTCTTTTGTTGTAGACAGCAATATTGCATCACAGCGGTTTATCATTCCAGATAAAAATGTTGACACCAACAGACTTACAGTAAACGTACAATCTTCAACAACAGACACGACTGGTTATGCAGACACATGGACAGCAGTGACAGATATTACTACTCTTACTTCAACGAGTAAAGTTTACTTCCTACAAGAAACCGAAGACGGATATTATGAAATTTACTTTGGGGATGGGATTCTTGGTTCTGCTGTTTCTGATGGTAATTTGATTCTGGTAGATTACTTGGTTTCAAATGGCACAGAAGCAAATGATATAGGTAGTCAAGATGCTACCAACGCAAGATCATTCAGTTCTTCCTTGGCCAATGTCGCGGACATTGCTGTAGTCACCACATCAAATGGTGGTAAAGGTAAAGAAACATTAGACTCGATTAAGTTTAATGCTCCAAAGGCCTTTCAGTCACAGAACAGAAATGTCACAACGAACGACTACAAGAGTTTTATAGAAACAAACTACACAAACGCCAGTGATGTCTTTGTTTGGGGGGGAGAAGATAATAACCCACCAGAATACGGAAAAGTTTTTGTTTGCGTAAAACCGACAAACTCCACAACACTGAACAACGAAGAAAAAATTAGTCTTCAAAACTTAATTAAAGATCAAAATGTAGTGAGCATAATTCCTGATGTTGTAGATCCAAATTACATCTACCTAAACATCACAAGTAAAGTTTTTTACGATGCAAACGAAACAACAAAAAGCACTAAAGATATAAAGACTCTTGTTGAAGAAAAAATCTTGGTATTCAAAGTTCTCTCTCTAGAAAAGTTCTCTCGAAACTTACGATACTCTAAGTTTGTGAAAGAGATAGATGAAACCGATCAGTCAATTGTCAGTAACGAAACTTCTATTCAACTAGAGAAAAGATTTAGTCCGTCAATTGGACAAGAAAAGTCCTACACAATAAAATTTGAAAACCCAATCTACCATCCAGTAGCAGGATATCAGCCGGTAATTTCATCTTCCGAATTTTCTTATACAAAGACGGACGGAACTGTTTGTGATGTTCACATTGATGATGATGGTAACGGAAAACTAAGAATGTACGAATTGATCTCTGGTGTTAGAACATACATCTTAGAAAATATTGGATCGGTTGATTATAACACCGGAACATTGTCCATTGAAAAATTAATGCCAACTTCTGTGGCTGGTGGTGTTTTAAAAATTGTTTGTGTTCCTGAAAACAAAGACATTCTTTCAGAAAGAAGTTCTATCCTAACACTGGACTCAAGTTCATCTGACTCTATCAACGTAACTGCTGAAGTATATTCCCCATACAGCACTACAATTTCACCTGCAAGTGTTTCTGTTCCTTCTGCTGCGTCATCATCCACTACTAGCAGCACTTCATCCAGTAGTTCATCCAGTAGTTCATCCAGTAGTTCATCCAGTAGTTCATC
>Ga0115545_1000920_pt1 | contig 15633 bp, 14 predicted proteins | sample COGITO_mtgs_1003_FD_87188 | JGI IMG/M metagenome (GOLD analysis project Ga0115545, IMG submission 87188) | Pelagic marine microbial communities from North Sea - COGITO_mtgs_100330 | ecosystem: Environmental > Aquatic > Marine > Epipelagic | place: Germany:Helgoland, sampling site Kabeltonne...
CACAAAACCGCCACAGCTTCCCTCGAAGCACAGGCCAAACGCCTCGGCATCGACCCCAGCAAGGTCAAAACCCACATCCTACCCGTTGCTGAGTTCACCTACGCCGAAGGCTACCATCAGAAATACTACCTCACCAGGCACTCTGACATCCGTGACTTCCTCAGTGCCACCTATCCAGACGCCAAGTCTCTAGCAGACTCCACCGTCGCCACCCGCCTCAACGCCTACCTCGGCACCGGCATGGACAAAGACTGGAAAACCTTCCTCGAAGAACTGCCCAGCTACGGCCTACCCGAAAACCTTGAAAAACGCCTAGAAAAAGCAGCACAGCAAAAGCGCTAATTATCATGAAAAGTAGCACACTACTTATGGCACTCACGCTCAGTCTGCTGACATTATCATGCAACAAACGCAACGATAGTGAGCAAGCTTCATCACAAGACCCAACAACCGCAGAAAGCTCTGAACAAAACCTAGACCTGAGTGATACCAGATCAGCCAGAGTCGCCGCAGATCGAGCCAGGCCAATCGACACAAACATCGACATCGACAAACGAAAAGCAGAGCACCAAGCTGCTATAAAAAAAGCCGTTTTTGATAATTTGGGCAAAGATGAGAAAGCCGGCAAGGAAGCAATGGATAAAGCCATGCAACAGTGGATCAATGACCCCGTACTCTATGGCGAGCGCAGACACGCTAGTGCGGAGCAAATCAAAGATAAGCAAATAACCTATCACCTGCCAGCAAAGGCCACCAAAATCCAATTACTCAAAGAGGCAGCCGGTCACTACGCCCTCTACAAAATATCAGAACAGGACTTTATAGATCACATGCTCATGGTCTGGGAACGCTACCGCGAGGAATACGTCAAGGGCGGTGGCAAACGCTGGATCAAACATTCGGATAAAGACGTCGAGAAATTCCTCATGGGACGTAACATCGGCTCTGTGCGCTACATCACCTACGGTCAAAAGCAGGACAAAAAACCCGCTGACAAGAACATCAAAATCACACCAATCATTGTGCCCCAAGCCATCATCGATTCTGGCTGGGACACTCTACAAAACGCAGTGCAATACCAAGGCCCTATCCGCACCAATGGCGGTATATCAACCTACTACTATGACCGAGACATTGGCTACGCATTCCATAAGGTCGGGTATTGGTAGTCAATAAAGGGCAACCGCCACCATGCCAAGCACCCCCACCCTACACGGCATCGATGGCTGCCCCGCTGGCTGGCTTGTCCTCAGCCAGAAAGCTGACAACTCGGGCAGCCTCAGTGCACGCATCTACCCCACCCTCGACCAGCTCGCCCCTCATCTCAGAGCAGACCATATCGTCGCCATAGACATGCCCATCGGCATGCCGGCCCCAGATCACTACCCCAGAGCTTGTGATGTAGCAGCAAGGCAGCTGCTTGGCTCCAGAGCATGCTGCGTATTCTCAGCCCCATGCAGAGGCGTGCTAAGTCACCTGCACCACTACCCCTCCGCATCCTCCTGGCACAAACACGCCACCGGCAAAGCCATCTCCTGCCAAGCATTCAACATCCTGCCAAAGATCAACCAGCTCGACACCTTCCTCAGCCTGCATCCGGGCATCGCCTCATTTCATGAAATCCATCCTGAGGTCAGCTTTGCCCATATGAATAGCTCCAATGGCAAACCATCTCCCATCCTTCTCAAAAAAACCTCCCCTGAAGGAGCCCAAGCCCGCGTAGCTCTCATCGAGCAAGCCTTCCCCACTGCCCTTCACAACTCGGAAGTAATGGAGAGCCTTCAACAAAACCTCGGCCCCAGATCCAAGCAGGGAAAACCCCGCTGGGCACTCAACGACCTCTACGACGCCTTTGCCGCGCTCTGGTCCGCACACAGAATCATGACCCACAGCGCCGAGGTTTTACCCGAAGACCACTCAGCACAACCAAAGACACAGCCGCAGCTAGATGCCACTGGTAAAACCATGCAGATCAAAGCGTGAGCCCCATCAGGGCTCTAGAAGTGAAGAGTGGATTTCAAAATCTTTTCTAAAGGCCGCTAAGTCAAACCAGATGCCCTTGTCTCGATAATAGCGCTCTGTCGCTACCGTCAGGCTGGCTCTTACAGATTCTTTGATTAGAACTCTTCCCTCTTTTGAATAAATCTTGATCAATCTACCAATGCCCTTGCTGATGGCGGATATTTGGTAATACTTGAGGCCGTGTCTCCTTATACCGAACTAGACAAAGCCAGCCTGCCTGATGGAAGCTTACTCGCCCTCTACCAGCAGGACGAGGATTTCATCCTGGAATACAACGGGCTGGAGCTAATGAGCACAAACCTAACGTGGTCCGAGCAGATGCTTGCGGATTTAGGTTGTGTCGACCTACTGGAAGGAGCCGCGACCCGGCCAGAGCACCCACGGGTACTCATTGGCGGATTGGGCATGGGATTCACCCTCAAACGGGTTCTAGAGTTGGTGGGCTCACCAGCCACCGTCGATGTTGCGGAATTGATGAGTCAAGTCATCGAATGGAACCGCACCTATCTGGTTGAGCACAACGGCCCCTTGCTTGAAGACCCCAGAACGAACGTGATTCTGGCCGACCTCTTCGACTGCCTCGGAGATGGAGAGCTATACGATGCGATCCTGATCGATATCGACGACACACCCGACGCACTCATCACCGAGGACAACGCAAAGCTCTACACGCCAAGTTTTCTGGCATTGCTGCGGGAGTCGCTCAATCCGGGTGGCTGCCTGGCCTACTGGATGGCATCGCCGTCGCCCAGACTCGAAATGGTATTAAAGAAAGCCGGCTTTGATTTGACCGAGCATCATGCCAAACCTCATGAGCAATCAGAAGAGACCTGGCACCGCATCTACGTAGCTCGCCTAAATTCTTAGTCCTGGGAAATGGGCTCACCAATAACTGTCCTGCACCATCGCCCCCTCCCATGGCAAATTTCTAGCGACAATCCAGCTGCCGTGCTACAATCACGTCGTGCCTGATCAACCACCATATTTTAAGGCGTTTGCCCTGTGCCTTACTTTTTCTCTCTTCATGAGCACGCCGTCACCGGCCGATCAAGTGATCCTCATTCATGGATTAGCTCGAAGTGCCAAAACCATGGAACCTATGGCAAAAGCGCTACAACAGGCTGGCCACAAAACGATGATCCTCGACTACCCATCGCGGCATAAAACCATCCCAGCACTGGTCGATGAACATCTAGCCCCTGCCGTTTTAGCCTGCCAAAAGGATGGCGCACAAACTATCCACTTCGTAACACACTCGATGGGTGGCATCCTTGTCCGAGATTACCTCTCTCGCCATAAGCTGCCTGAACTCGGCCGTGTGGTGATGCTAGCTCCACCGAACCAAGGCAGCGAAGTGGTGGATCGAATAGGAGACTGGCGAGCATTCAAAGCCGTCAATGGCCCAGCAGGAGAACATCTGGGCACGGCAAAAACGAGTGCGCCCAAAGCCTTGGGCCCCGTCACCTATCCTGTCGGCATCATTGCAGGAGACCGCAGCATCAACCCTATCAATAGCCGGATGATAGAGGGGGCTGATGACGGAAAAGTTTCCATTGAAAACACCAAAGTCGAAGGCATGACAGACCACATCGTTATCCACCGCACTCACCCGATGATTATGAAAGGTAAAGATGCCATCGCGCTTACGCTTCGCTTTATTCAAAAAGGAACCTTCGCACCCGCAGTGATTCCCAACAAAGGCGAGCATCGATAGCTTTCGAGGCAACCAAGGACTAAGAACTAAGAACGCCGCGCAGCGACTACTCCGCCTCCACGTAAACGCGGCTGCTATCAGTGAATGCCGACAGCGTGAATTGATCATCCACCTGATGCGCCTTGATCGACAGGTCCACCTGGAAGTTTTTGAAGTCCACCTTGCGAAGACCCGTATCCTTAGTGACCCCAAGTTGTTTGTGGGCAGTCACCACACAAGATCCTTCTGGCAGCACCTCTACGTAGATCGGCTCAGGCACCTCAGGATAGAGCCCGTCTGAGTGCTGGTTATTGATCCACTTTTTCAATCCCTGCTCAGTTGTCTTTTCATCAAAAAGGTAGACCTTCCCTGTCACCGGAAAGCTTTCATCCTTATTGTCGATCGTCAGCCTCAGAATCGCCTGATGTTCCTTGAAGGTGTAAAAAATAAGCGTATTTCGAGGCCCAATCATCGAATGCCTCACCTCCTTCTTCTCGGCATTCTTCACATCGAGCTTACGAACACCAGCCTGCTCAGCCGCATTAACAGACATCACCCCAGCCAGCAAACAACAAGCAACACACAATTTTGAAAACCAATTCATAAGTCACCCTAGCCCAGCAAACTAGGTGGGCGCAAGCAGAAGCCCTAAAAACAGAACACCCATCGTCCCACAGGAACTTAAACTTAAACTGCCGCGCAGCGGCCTCCCCTAGCTTAATTCTTCCTCAATGAACTCAAGCAAAAGATCGGCGAGATCATCGATACCACCAGGAACATCTTCCTCGATGGCGGCGAGATGTTCGGTTTCGGTCTCAGTATAGTCGTTACGGTCCTCATTGCGAGCGCCGCACCAACGACTGGCATTCATCGCGTCTACGAGCACAGTAGCATCAATAAGCTCAAAGGAATTGATCGTGCGCTGGTGATCGATACCGCTCTGCCAAAAATCGTGCAGGCAGTCCTCACTTTGCAGAATAGGTACCGTCTCATAAACGTCCACAACAGCACGTTCCTCACGAGTGAGATCGCGCTCGCCAGCCTCGCTTTCGAGCTGATCGATGAGCACTTCGATTTTATCCGGCCATTCGATGGGTTCCTGTGAAAACATGTTGAGTGAGGCATAAGTGACCAACGTGGGTTTTGCCAAGTAAAACTATCATCCTATTTAAAATTATTATCCGCATCCCCCCCTCGACCAGCGACGAACAAAGAACAAAGAACAAAGCATCAGCAATTGACCATCAGCCCCTTGTGGGAAAACCGCCGCATTTAGCATTTGCAGAAAGTAGATTTCTAGATACTGCCTCCCGCGTGCTAGCGATCAAAAAACTGCGCGTCGAGTTCGGCGCCCGAGTCATCTTCAAAGACCTCTCCTTCACCGTCATGCCCAAGGAGCGTATCTCCTTTGCTGGTCATAACGGCGCGGGCAAGTCCACCTTGATGAAATGCATCGGTGGTGCACTGGAAGCCAATGGTGGTGAAATCAGCAAAGCGAAAGACTGCAAAGTAGGCTACCTCCCACAGGAAGGCATCCACATCAAAGACATCTCACTCTGGGATGAGACTGAATCTGCCTTTGGTGAAGCCAAAACCATCCAGGACCAAATCGATACACTTTCTGAGCAGCTCAGCACCATGGACTCCTCCTCAGAAGAGTATCTCGAGCTACTCTACGAGATTGGTGATCTCGACATCGCGCTTGAGCACCTTGACCCCAACACCATCAAACCACGTGTCGAATCAGTGCTCCTAGGCCTCGGCTTTAAGCAAAGTGACTTCACCCGTGACTGTGCTGAATTTTCTGGTGGCTGGCAGATGCGCATCGCCATGGCCAAGCTCTTCCTCCAAGAGCCCGCCGTGCTGCTGCTTGACGAGCCCACCAACCACCTCGATATCGATTCCCAGACATGGATGGAGCAATACCTCTTTAGCTACCCCGGGGCGATCATCATCATCTCCCACGACCTGGCACTCCTTGATGCACTCACCAAGCGCACCATCGCCTTTGCTCACGGCAAGGCCGAGGAATACGCAGGAAACTACTCCTACTACCTGACCGAGTCCAAGCTTCGCAAAGAGATCAAAATCAAAGCCTACCACGCCCAGCGCAAGGAAATCGAAAAGACCAAGCAATTCATCGAACGCTTCCGCGCCAAGGCATCCAAGGCCACCCAAGCCCAGTCACGCATCAAGCAGCTAGAGAAAGTCGAGCTCATCGTGCTTGAGCAAGATGACGCCGTGATGAACTTCACCTTCCCTAAGCCACCTCCATCAGGGCAGTCCGTAGCAAAGCTCGAAGACGCCTCCAAGGCATACGGCGAGCTCAACATCTTTTCAGGCTTTGGCTTCGAAGTAGAGCGTGGCGAGCGCCTCGCCATCGTCGGCCCCAACGGCGCAGGAAAATCTACCTTCTGCCGCCTCATCACCGGCCAAGAAGACCCAGACTCCGGCGCCTACCTGCCTGGTCAGAAGACCGCCATCTCATTCTTCTCTCAGAACCACGCTGACGAACTTGACCCAAACAAGTCCGTCATCGAGACCTGTGAAGCCGTAGCCTCCACCAAGAACGCCCCACTGGTGCGCAACATCCTCGGCTGTTTCCTCTTCCGTGGTGACGACGTATTTAAGAAAGTCGGTGTCCTCTCTGGTGGTGAACGCTCACGCGTAGCTCTTGTTTGCATGCTCATTCAGCCAGCAAACTTCCTCATTCTTGACGAGCCCACCAACCACCTCGACGTGCAATCACAGGCCGTGCTGCAGAGCGCACTCGCCGAATACCCAGGTGCCTACCTGATCGTCTCTCACAACCGATCTTTCCTCGACCCCATCGTCACCAAGACCCTCGAGTTCCGCCCAGGTGAGTCTCCACAAGTCTACCACGGCAACGTCACCTACTACCTCGACAAAAAGGCCGAGGAAAAAGGCGCCACCAAAGGAACCAACAAAGGAGACGATCGCAGCACCGCCAAGCCCACCCTCAACAGCCTCGCCAGCGCCCCAGCCCCAGCTGCACTCAAAGGCCCAAAGCTTTCTCGCAAAGAACAACGCAAGCTAGAGGCCCTAGAGCGCCAACAGCGCAGCGATGAGCTCAAGCCAGTATAACGAGGAGCTCAAACTAAGAACCAACAACACCCCCCCACAACAAACCACTATGACTGAAGAACAACCAAACACACCTAGCTCAACTTTCGGATTTCCAAAATCAACCCCCAAAAGACTTCAAGAAGAGATCGAGAAATTGATCCCCAAAGAACTCCACGAGCAAGCCATTGTCATCCTACGCGACAATGAAAAACAAAGCCTCCGTGACAGCCTCCTCACAAGGCCCTACAAACTTACCCCCAACATGGTCGCCATGCTGTTGAAGAACTATTACTCTCACGGCTGTGACACATCCACCATCTTGGATAAAGCCAGCCAGCTCACCAGCCTCATTACCAAAGGCAAGTAATCCTGTTCATCCGCCACGCAGCGTGTGTTGCCTCATTGATCCTACTTGACAACAGCATGAGTGGCAGCTTGCCTTGTACCCATCAATCATGGAGAAGGGCGCAAAAAAATCATGGTGGAAATTTTTGCTCCTGGCGCTTGTCACCTTGGGTATTTATTTGCCGTCCGTCCAATTTGGCTATGTTGATTACGATGACCCTGCCCACATCAGCGGCAACCCTTATGTAAAGCAAGGGCTCAGCGCGGACTCTGTGCGTTGGGCTTGGACCTATGCAGCATCAGCAGCACAGATCAAGGAGGGCCTCTATGAGGGAGTCACCAACCTGTGGCACCCTTTGAGCTGGATGTCGCACATGCTTGATGCCGACATCTGGGGAATGGATTCACCCGGTGGGCATCATTTGACCAGCGTGTTACTGCATCTCGCCAGTGTATTGCTTGTTTATCTGGTTTTTGCGCGCTTGTTTGGCTCCCAGTGGGTTGGCCTGTTCACCGCCTTGTTATTTGCGGTGCATCCCTTGCATGTAGAGCCAGTGGCTTGGTTATCTGCCCGCAAGGATCAGCTCAGCTGCCTGTTCATGTTCAGCTCACTGTATGCATACCTGAGAATACCTGCTCAAGCGCGGCGAGGTATCGACTGGTGGAAGGCTGGCTCCGTCTTGCTATACGCTGCGGCCTTATGCTCAAAGCCCAGTGTTGTGGTCATGCCGGCCTTGTTACTGCTGATTGATTACAAGCGTGGTGATCTCAAGCTGGCAGAGGGCGGAAGTTTGAGCTCCCTGTACAATACCGGGCTGGAGATCATACGCACCAAATGGCTGTGGATCCTACCGGCGGTGTTGGCAGCGGTGCTGACCTTTGCCACACAGTCAGGGGGATCACACGCCTTCTGGATTGAACAATCAAGTATCTCTGGCCGGCTCCAGCTCTTTGCCCCGGCAACATGGTATTACCTATTGCGCAGCTTCATCCCCATAGATTTATCCTTTCACTACCCTCGTCCTGCTTGGGTGATGCAGCCTTGGCTCATCGTGACCAGTGCCGCTTTGCTGGTGGCGGCTGTGGCTGCTTCTTACCGGGGCCGGAAGAAATTCCCGGCGGTGTGGTTTGGCGTGGTGTGGTTTTTCGTCTTACTCTTGCCCGTATCTGGGCTGGCTTATGTCGGCAGCTCGTTCACCGCGGATCGTTATATGTATACCGCTCTCACAGGCATGTTTGCGGCACTGGCTTGCGGGATGGAGCGGTGGTTACCTACCATGCCACGTCGTGTGATTGGAGCAACAATCATCGCGGCACTTTCACTCATGAGCTTTGCCCAGCTTGCCCACTGGAAGGATTCCGCATCCCTGTTTACCCATGCGATGAAGGCGCAGCCTCATGATGTCACCGGATATGTGAACATGGGAAGCCTTCAACAGCGCCAAGGTGACTATCAACTTGCCGCTCGATATTATTTGCAAGCCCTCGAATTAAACAAAAACGATTACGTCTCATGGTTCAATCTGGGCAATTGCAGAAGACATCAGAGCGATGAGCAAGGAGCGATAGAAGCTTATCGTAAATCACTGGAAATTTATCCGCATTACAGCCCCTCGAGATTCAATCTCGCACACCTGCTTCTCAACCCTAGCAGCCGCTATCATGATCTCAATGCCGCTGTGCAGCTTCTCGAGGAACTCAAGGCATCAGCCAACTACAGACCGGACAAAGTAAAAATATTGTGGGACACCGCCCAAGAGTTGAAGCGGCTACAACGATAAGCCGCCACATCGATAAGCCGATAAGCGGCTGGAGCCCAGCCTACATTAACTTGATACCATTGACTATGCCTTGCGGCGTCGTCTGCAGATTACCGAGCAGAGACCGAGGCTCAAGAGGGCAGCTCCGGAGGGCTCGGGCACAAAAGTGAGCGAATTGGCAAAGGTGTCCACATACTGCGTGCCATTGAGAGAGAACAAGAAGTTGGCTCCATCGAACAATCCATCTGCATCTCCCGCACCGGGCGTGAAGGTGAAACGCATACCGGTGGCGTAGACCTGCTCCGCGTCCTGGAGAATCGAGTCGTTATTAACACCGGTCGTATAAGGACCCCCACTGCCATCGACATCGAAGAGGTTCACACCTTCAAATGGATTTGCATTGCTCGCTATGCCACTGAAACTGGGGTCGCTACCCCAGTCGAAGGTATTGTTGCTCATATCCACCGCGTCGGCACCTACAGGTAGCCCTCCGATGAAGGCGCCGTCGAGAGATGTCGTATGGCGGATACCAAGATACTCTGCCGTAAAATTCGCTGCGGTAACAGTGCTCTGCGTACGGAACCCCACAAGAAACGGTGAGTTGGTTCTTGGCACAGGCTCAGCAAAGGCCGCCGCCAGCGGGTTGCTAAAGTTGATCTCCACGGTGACGGACGTGACCCCGCCCTGCAGATTGAGAACGTTAAAGCCCATGGGAGCAATGCGAGCTCCATCTACAAGTGGCCCTCCCAGATTGATCGCGATGTCGCCAGATCCGGAGCCCCCGAGAGAGATCGTCATGGTAGCGGTGGTTGGATCAAGGATTGTCGTGCCGAAGCCAGTTGCGGCACCCAGGCTCAGAACATTCCCTGAACCCGTGAAGTCGTTGATCATGGTGTTGCCAGAGACCGTATCGTAACCAGCATCCGCGACCACAGTTCCCGTTCCTGACCAGCCCGTGGTTCCGGGATTGATGAAATTCCCCGAGCCATCTGTCCCGAGATCTTTAAATATCAACGCCCCTGATGCCATGTGGCTTGCCAGGGCTAGAAAGAGCAGGTTGAGGGGTAATACCTTTTTCATGATTGGGGGGCTTGGGGTTGCTGAGATGTTACTTTTTGAGTGGAATGGCTGGGACCGCTTAGGCACTGATTCAGCTGCCTCATAAACACAATTTTTAGAATACGGATTCAGAATACGGAGCTTCTAAAAAAATTGAAGAATCATTTGCCTATAGATTACAGGGATCATCAAGAAAAAATGACCCTCCCCCCAAACAACCATTACTTACAATGCACGCAGCCTGATGTGACACCACAATATATATATAAGAGAGCTTAACTATTATGCTCATTGCTTTAACTAAGTCATTCGCATCGAGCAAGTCACCCTCCTGGCTTTAGAATCCTTTTAAGCTCGGCAAGGGTCGTTCCTGCTTGGTCTCGCGGGGAGAGTTCAGGCTGGTTGATTGGCCACGCAATGGCGAGCTTGGGGTCGTTCCAGAGCAAGGCATGCTCACTGTCAGGGTCCCATTGCCGTGACACCAAATAAGCAATGGTGGCAGGCCCCTGAGGAGTGGCGAGACCGTGAGCAAAGCCTTCCGGAATGTAGATCTGGGAGGGGTGAGCTGTGTCACTAGCAGACAGGGTGAATGATTCCCATTTGCCAAAAGTAGCTGAGTCAGGGCGGAGATCGACAACAACGTCGAAAATGGTGCCATCGACCACTGAGATGAGTTTGGCTTGGCTATTCGGCTGTTGAAAGTGGAGACCGCGCACACATCCCTGCTTGGTATGTGAGAGGTTCATCTCTGCCCACTGGTGGTCGTAGCCGGCATCAGCGTGGAGGCGTTGAGCAAAGACCGGACGAAACATACCGCGTGCATCACTCAAGCGTGGCGGATCTAATAAGACAACACCATCGAGAGTGCTTGGAATGGTATGCAGCTTTTTCATCGTTAGGCACAATCGGAGCTGAGGAGGGATGTTGCGGCATCAGCCCCCATGCGCATGGCGGAGTGCATATTCGGGTAGGTAAAAGCACCTTGCCGGCCAGTAGAGCGTAGGTTTTCAAACTGGGACAGATAATCAAGGACTATCTGGAGGTGGGCCTCAAAGCCCTCGGCAAATACGGGGTAGGCATGGGACGCATGCAAGAGGTGATGCTCGACGACATCGTCAGCATTGCAGAGCCCCTCGGCTTCGAGGTCCCCGAGGATTTCGGCCAAGGCGTCCCCCTTCCATTTGGCATCTCCGATTTCGCAGGTAGTCTCTACAATGAGTGTTGTGTGATCTCCTGGAGTGACAAGCAGACCGGCGTTCTTGGGCTCTCCCACCCGGTGGAAGATGCGGTCCCTGTAATAGGTATAGAGCGCGTCCATGCAGCGGGGTTTGTTCACCAGCAGAGCATAAACGGTCATTGGTTTGAAGCGGAGCTGTTCTGCAGCCTTGAGAACATGATCGGGAGCAGCGGGTTTCAGGGCCTGGATTAAGCGTGGCAGCGGAATGGTGGAGAGGAATGCCGAGTTTTCGTGCGGGGAAGCCGGCATGTCATTAATGCCAGTAATCCGGCTACCTTTGTGGTGAATGGTCTCGATGGTCGAGTCCAGATGGATTTCGGCACCGCGTTGCTGGATGGATTGCGCCAGTTTGCGAGGTAGACACGCAGACCCCGTGGGTGAGTAGTGGAGTGTTTCAAAGCGCAGTGCGCCCTCGCTGGAATCTCGGGGCGCGGTTAGCCGGAGTTTTTCAAGGAGGTTTTTAAAAACGTCCACCGCTGAGAGCCGGGGCATTTTTCGCCGGACAAACTCAGCGGATAAATCGCGGGGATGAATACCCCAGTAGCGGTGGGTGAACTCCTCGAAGAAAAATTCGTAAAGTGCCGGGCCGTAGAGCTCGCACAGGGCGGACTCGGCATCGGGGCCGGGAGTGCGTCTACCCCACCTGCTTTCGATCTCCGCGAGCAGCAGACCGGTAAGGCAGCGTATCAGGGTAAACGGAGGGATTCCCGCGAGAATGTCGCGGCCGCGCAAGGGATAGTGGTAGAGTTTTCCATGCCACTTGATATGAGACTTGAGTGGCACCTCGATACGCTCCTCACCCATGGCCCGTGCGCAAGTGGCAAAAACTTCTTCATCAAAGGCGTGCAGCATATGAACACCCAGATCATACCAGTTGCCACCCCGCTGATGGCCAGCAGCCAATCCACCCGGCTGGGATTGTTTTTCCCACACTGAGGCCTGTGCTCCGAGCTCTAGAGCAGTGTGAGCAGCATACAGGCCGCAAGGGCCTGCACCCAATATGGTGAGGTGGGGCGCAGAAGATGGTGTCACGTATCAGATTGTGGGTGCCGAGGCAAACAGGTCAAGAATGATTCAATCATTGCCCGAGCAGGTCTTGTTGCTGTCGCCAAAGTTTTGTTAGTTTATTGTCGGGCAGATCCAGGTGCTCAATAGTCAGGGGCTCATCCATGCGAAGTGAAGTCCTGAGAATAGTGGACTCTTCAAGCAGAGCGATGGGGATCTGGTGGTGATTGAGAGGCTCTGCCAAGCCGTAGACTTCCGCGGAGCCGATGGCATGCTTGATGGAGGTCCCGGCAGCCAGATCTTGTTTGGCATAGGCGTAGACATCACAGGACTGCGCGCTTGTGGTGAGCAGCGCCTCACCACGGAACGCGGCAAGAATGGCCTTCGGGGTTTCCAGATGGCAGAGGTGGTAAGGTCGGTATAGAATGTAGTAAGGACCGTCCCCGAGCTTGTAGTAGCTGAGGTAGAATTTTTGCTCAGCCGGGAGTTCTTTTTTCGGCCGGACTACCAGATAGACACCTCCACCAGGCTCCGCACCGAGCAGGTAATCAATCCGCGGTGTTTGCCCGTAGCTCTCAAAGTCAAACAGGCCCAAGGCTTCGTGCACGTTGTCTGCCCGCGGACCTGTCATGCCTCCCTCGGGAGGAAGATAGCCCAGAGCATTTGCGAGCACTGCCATTTCGATATGAAGCTTGGTGCCATCTGTGTAGGCGCAGCACTGGGTGGCGGAGAGCTTGCGTATTTCTGCCTCATGCCGAATGGATTCTGGGGTGGCATAGCGGTCGAGAAATCCTTTGATGTTGCCAGCTTGCACGATATCAAAGCCCATGGTGTCTGCCTCCTGGATCAAGCTGGCAAGCACGCCGTGCTGATCACCAGCATCCGAGGTCACGATGAGGTTTCTTTGCTTGGCTTCGTGCTGAAGCAGAGGAGCCAAGGCTAGATCGACTTCGGCATTCATCAGTACGATGTGAGCATCGGCATTGAGAGCAGCGAGGCAATACTCAGCGGCCGGTCCGATCGAGTTGGTCGCCTCTACAAGAACATCGACGGGGTGATCGCTGAGTAATTGTTCAAAATCTGTGCCATAATGACTACAGTGGCCAAGTTGCGCAGCGGTGGCGGCAGCTTCGGAATCGATATCCATGACCCAGGCCAGTTCCATGCCCTTAGTAGCGTAAATCTGACCGGCGATTCCTTTACCCATGGAGCCCGCCCCGGTGAGAGCGGCGCGGATATTTTGCGGCGGTGATGTTTTTTCAAGCATATGATAGAGATCAGGTTAAGGGACTCAGGCATGAGAATCGAGCCAAAGTTGTAAAATCAAAATGGCGGCGAGTTGCTTGAGGGGCAGGAAGTGGGTGGCTGAGAGCAAGGGAATGACAGCTTCACCCCTGAGCCAGCCGTTACAAGTGAAGTCTGAGGGGGAAAGAATATCGTGTGCCATATCTATCAATGGCTCTCGCCACGCAGGATTTTCCAGCGGCAGGTAGAAAGGCTGTTTGGCGCGCTTGGTGACTGCGCGAGGCAAGTGACGCTCCGCAAGTTGGCGCCAAATAAATTTATCCTCAGAGTGGCGGATCTTGAAGTTGTCCGGCAGGCCAAAGGCAAAGTCGATGATGTCGTGATCCAAAAAAGGTGCCCGGTATTCAACCGAGTGCGCCATCGTGTTTTTGTCCTGACGGATCAGCGACCAGTCAGGCAGCCAGGATGGATATTGAAGCCTGAGAGCAAAATCGAGCCGGTCGTGCGCGGCTGGGTGCTTGAGCGGATCCTCCGCAAGAGCTTGTTGGTCACGTATGTCCGGATGCAGCAGGTGATTGATTTCTGAGTCTTCAAAAAGAGTACGCAGCGAGTAAGTTTGTTGGCTGGCTGTGAGTGAGTCGAAGTCGCGCAGATAGCGCGCAGTCTTGGCACGTCCTTGTGGTCCTAGGTTTGCAGGAAACCCACTGATTTTATTGAGCAGGCTCAGCGGGCAGTTTGCTACCAGTGAGGCCGCAAGCGCACGGCCTGATTTGCCAATCTTCGAAGCCGTCAGATAACCTTGATGAAAAGAGTAGCCGGCGAAGTGTTCGTCAGGGCCTTCCCCTCCTAGAGCAACCTTACAGCCTAGATCTGAGGTGTGTGAAGCGAGCTTATCAAACGCCAATATAAGCGCGTCTCCAACAGGACGATCCATCTGCCCAATGACGCGTGGTAAATCATGCAGTGCTTCAGGAATAAGTTGCACCGGGTGATGATCGAGTCCCTGTTCCCGAGCAAAGGCAGCAGCAGCGGCAGTCTCATCCGAGTCTGAGCCAAAGCCAATGGACACACTGCTAACATCGGCACCGAGCTGCTGGGTGTAGTGGGCCAACAGGGATGAATCGACACCTGCCGAAAGATAGCTTGCAACCGGCACATCCGATTGCAGGGAAAGTTCAACACTGCGGCGGGTGAGCTCGTCGAGCTGGTCGATGGCCTGCTCGAGCGATCCTAGAGGCTTATTACTGCTCTCTTGGCCTGACCGAGGGCGAGGCTCCCAGTAACGTTCCAGCTGCTGGGTTCCATCCGGGCTAATGGTCATCCAATGGGCGGCGGGCAGAGTGATGACATCTCGGAAGAGAGTCGCCGGTTCTGAGACGTATCGCAGCGACAACCACTGGCCAAGATATTGTGGATCCGGGAAGAGCTCCACTCCAGCAGCTTTCAGAGCCTTGATTTCAGAGGCAAAGCGTAACGGCCCTGAGTTTGTTAGGTAGAGGGGTTTTTGACCACATCGGTCTCTCGCCAGAAAGACACTCCCTGTCTCCTCATCGTGGACTGCCATCGCGAACATACCATTGAAACGCTTTACCATGCTCGTGCCCCACTCAAGCCAGGCCGCGGGAATGATTTCACAGTCACACTCTGTTTGAAAGCGGTGCCCTGCTTCTTCGAGCTCAGTGCGCAATTCACGCCAATTGTAGATCTCCCCATTGCATACAGCCCTGACCCGTTGACAAGATGATATGAAGGGTTGGTTACCTCGCTCGAGATCAAGGATCGCAAGGCGTCTCATACCGATGCTGAAATCCCCCGCGCGAAAATCCCCTCGCCCGTCCGGTCCTCGGTGTTCAAGCGCATCGAGCATCAAACCAAGTTGATCTTGGTTCAAATTGAGCCCACCCGCGATGCCACACATGCATGAACTATGAATCATAGACAGGTGCAGGGGAAGTCTGGGAAATAAAAAAGAGGAGTGCTCCCAGCAAAGCCTTAAGCTCGAACTCTGCCGCGCAGCGGTCAACTCCCGCGCAGCGGGCGCCCCCTCTTTTGAGCTTGGCAGCTGACCTGTCGCATCTTATGAATGGTATTGTATACATAGGGATTTCACGTTTGCTTGATCAACGGGTGTTGAACCCAAACAGACACCCCAATATTCAAACCAACTCAAAACCATGAAA
>Ga0115545_1000927_pt1 | contig 15587 bp, 25 predicted proteins | sample COGITO_mtgs_1003_FD_87188 | JGI IMG/M metagenome (GOLD analysis project Ga0115545, IMG submission 87188) | Pelagic marine microbial communities from North Sea - COGITO_mtgs_100330 | ecosystem: Environmental > Aquatic > Marine > Epipelagic | place: Germany:Helgoland, sampling site Kabeltonne...
ATGCACACACGTGTTGTTAATAACTCACAACGTGGCGGTTTGTTCCCTAGGGGTGCATTGCTTAGTGGTGCATTAGCGGGTGGAATTATTCCTGGTGCTCAAGCTATTCAACGAGGTGATGCAGTGGAGGGCGTAGCAACTATTGGTACTACTGCTGCTCTTGCCGCTGGTGTTGGTAAGCTTGCTCAAGGAATAAACAATCCTTATGCCAAGATTGGGACAATGGCTTTAGGCGGTCTGCTTTCAGGTGGCATTGCGCAAGGTGTTGGGCAGGTAGCAGAAGATGTTGTTGGCGGTATTACCGGCAAAGGAACTAGCGAAGGAGCAGGTCGTAAGAGAAATGTTAAGGATGCACGAAACCAAGCTGAGGTAATTAGGACACTTAGCGGTGCAGCAATGGAAGCTCCTCTTCAGGCGCAAATTCAACTTGGAGAAGCTGCAATGAATAACCGCATTCTTGAAGCTCAAAAGATGCTGCCGATTATTAATCAGATGAATAACGCTAATCTGGTTCGTCAGCAAGCCATTAATGCTTCTAACACCCAAAACTATATGCAGATGGGTGTTGTTGCCAATGCTGGCAAACTTGCACTCGGTGCTCAAGAACAAGCCGGTGCCAACCTTCGTACTGCAATGACTGCTAATCCTTATGCGAATAGCACCATGCAAGCTCCTTCCATTAGCTACTGAGTAAGATGACACGTATTTCTGCTTATGCTTCTCCTTTGATAGGTCAAACTGTTGGCGGAGATATTGACCCTGACATCCTGGCTCGTGCTTCCTTAATTCAACAAGGACAACAGAATGGATTAATCCCAACTATGGAAACACCAGGAACCCCTACTGCTATTTCAATTGAGCCTTTTCAAGGCTATCTAAATAGCACTAAATTAGATAATGGCACAGAGCCTACCCCTTCTGGTAGCGATCTTCCACCCACTCCTGAAAGTCCTAAGCCCCTGGACTTCTTTGAAAGGATGTTGAAGTCGCAAACTGATGCAAAGATATATGAAAATAGTGAAGAAGTTATGGAAAGAAAAAATAGATATGCACTAGAGCTAATGAATGCAATTGGTGATCGCCAACAGAAGTACGGTTTGCAATCACAATTAGTCGGCTTTGCTTTAAACAAACTGCCAGACATGATGTCTGCCGGTGCACGTAATCGTAATTACTACTTAGACCAACTGGTAAGCAAAGGACCAGCAATTGGTCAAGCAGCTTCAAGTATGTATACAGGAGCAGGTACTGGCAATTACTTTGGCAGAGGAGTCTAGTAGCTGTAAAATATTAAGATGGCAGGCCTTAATTCCGCGCCCTCATCTGTTGCCACTTCTTTTTTAAATCAGACTGCTGGAACCAATACTTCTCAGTTTTGGAACCCCAGCAATATGGCAAACACCTGGGGAATCCAAAACCCAACACCTACAACACCAACAGGAGGCAATATGGTATTTCCATGGGCAGCTGCAGCAACCGTAGCAGCTCCAATCATTGGAGGGTTGTTTCAGGGCAATGCGGAGAATCAACGCCGAGAAGCGGGTAAAGAAGCTATTGGCTTACAGTCTGCTATGCAGCAAGACATGGCATTGGCTGGTTTTGGTGCACAGGAATTAGCAAGAGATAATGATTACCAAAGGCAATACAGCGGCATGGTTGATTTGATCGGCTTAAAAAATAGTCCGGGTTATATCGCTGACATGGCGAGACAAGCAGGCTTTGCTGGTTCTCTTGCTGGCCAATCACCGGCAACATTAGCTAGAGCAAATGCAATGTTTGGAGGTTTCGCATGATTTTCGGATTATTTGGTGGCAACAAACCTGCCCAAGCGCCTAAACAATTAGGTTATGACAATAGTGCCACAGAGTATTTGAGGAAATACCTTGAAGGCGGTAGTAAATTTTCAACAGCAAACGAAGAATTTCGTGATAGTTTAAACAGTACCTTGGGTGAAGATGTAGGACGAAATGTCGTACAAACCACATTTGCTCCGATGATGAGCAGGTTTGGCAACGAAGGAGAAATTGATTCTCTTTATAACTATGCTCGCCTTGCAGGTGCAGCTGATAATCCTAATGAATTACGAAACTTTACTTCGCAATATCTTGCAATGACACCTGCTGGTCAAGCGCAAGACATGAGTCCTTATTACAATAATCAGGGGTACCTTGGACCAACAGTTAGAACAGCAAAAGGAGAGTATGCGGGACAGGATGTTTTCTTAGGTGATGAAGAAAAATACAAAGCAGCCGATGAAACCATGAATGCTGCCAATAAGGTAGCTTCAAATTACCTTGCTAAACTAGGTGCTAAAGGAGGCTTCTCATAATGACAAAAGTAGGAAACAGAAAGTGGCTAGACTACGCAGGTGACCGCTTCTGTGAGACAGAAGATAGAGCATATGACGTAGCAAAAGCGCTTGGCATTAAAAATATCAATAGCAAAAATGATGGTAAACAAATAAATGCGGAGTGTAAGAAGCAAAATAGGGCTTCTGAACCTTCTCCTTCTCCTTCACCAGAGCCTGAGCCTTTTGTAGAATCAGGCCCTACCTTTGTTGGTAGTAATGCAGATGGACAAGGCTTGACTGCCGCTGAGTGGGATCTGTACTCCCAACAAACAATGTTTGGGCTGCAGTCTGCACAGCAGTCGCAGATCCAAGATTCTGTTAATTCCACTTCGTTAGCAATTCAGAATCTTCAAAACGAAGCTAGTGCTTATGCGCAAGATTCAGAAACAGGACGTAATACTTATAGCGAAGACGCTGCCAGCTGGCGCACACAATATTCTACTGATGCACAAGAGCGGTGGAATAAGTTTGATTCATCGATGGACTATAAGGCTGCAACTGATTCTCAAAAAATCAAAGGAGAATATGATATTAGCCTTCGTAAAATTATGAATGCAGGTAATGAATCTGTAGCTAAAATTCAAGGTGAATACTCTACAGCTAATACTGCGCTTCAAGGTGAATATAGCTTAGCAGGCGAAAAAGTTCGTGGTGCTGCTTCTCGTGATGTAGCTCAACGCAACAAAGAAGCATCTATGTTCGGTAGCTTTCTTGGTGGTTTTTGGGCTTGATTTAAGATGTAGTGTCAGTAGTATAATTAATATAATCAATTCGTTTATACAATGACTACAACCCCAGTAGCAGGCGACGGTACCGATGGAACTGACGCAGCGGTTGACCTTACTACCTTCCAACAGCTTTTAGACAAGCTAGAAGGATCCAAGAAGCGTCAGCAGCGCCAGAAATCCGTAGAAGGTCGTCGTGACATCTACAGCCAAGGTCTTGCTTCAATGATGGGCAACTTCTAAAGAGTTGATCCATGGTTGTAGGAGCACCTGACCCCAAACAAGGACAAGTAGGAATGACATCATCTACGCCTCAAAACGTTGACGATACTTATGCAGAAGACGATTGGTTTGATCTAGACCAATACAAGAAAGCTGCACAAGTCGCTTACGATTTTTCCATTGGAAAGATGGAAAAGGGCGGTGAAGAAGAACGTGAAACCATTGGGAAAGGAGCTTTTGAACAACGCAAGTCAGCCGATCAGCAGCAAGAGTTCAGCGAAAAAGACGAAGCCAGGGATTACCGCCAGGCGCAAAAGGGATATCGATTCTGATATCAACGTCAAAGTTTTTGAACATTGGCTAGATAATTTAGATAGTGCATCGAGAGAGTCTTTTTCTGCTTTTGCAGAAGAGACTTTTTCTCCTATCCAGGTTTATCTATACGCCAAATTCCTGGGGTATGAAAGCAGCATTATTGCTGTGGATCATTGGGTAGCAGTTGCCTATCCAAAGCCTGATCATTATCGAGTGCTATTGCATGAGATTAATGAGATGCAAGAAGACATCCGTAAACTCAGGGAAGACATTGAGAATACTGCAGTCAAGCGTGATGCTGGTGTAGCACGTATTGCACAGATGCAGAAAGAGCTTAGAGGCACCATTGCTCAAGTTGATTCTTTTGTATCTTCTAAAGACAGAAAAGGTTTGTTGATGGCCGGAGCAGACCGTGCCTTGCGTGAGCTGGCCTCTGTGTTTAAAGATGACCCTATCGAAGGCCCCTTACAAGAAGCATCAATGTCTGTATGGGCTAGAATTCAGTTTGAAGAATAGGTTTATTTAGTGGAAGAATCTGCTGGCCCATCTGTAGAATCTTCGTTCACGCATAAGTCGATGAACAATATTTTGCAGGCCTTAGATCGTAACCGCCGAGTCAGTCCTGGCTTCAATAACTTCCGCCCAGTGGATGAAATACCACAGGGAGGCAACCCATATCCCGATCAACCCTTAGCAGGGAAGTATATGTAATGGCTAAGAAAAAAATGCCTCCCCAGTTGGTGGAGTATTACAAAAAGAAAACAGGTGGTAAAGACGGAGATGAGGCTGAGAAATCAGCAGAGAAGGGATTGAAAGCTGCTAAGGCAGCTAAAAAGCATAAAGATTGTAACTGCAAAGACAAGTAAGTTACTATTTAGTAACTACTAGGTCTGCTTGTGCCTTCTCATCTTCACTTAGCTTATCGACGTAATGCAAAGGCTGCTGCAGCAAACCATCGCATACGCAAGACTGATCAAGAAGACCTGTACGAAAAAGCAAGAGAAGACTTTGGTTTCTTTTGTGAGTATGTTGCTGATAAAGCTCCAGCAAAACACCATAAGTATTGGAACCAGCAGTTGGTTACCAATGAAAGTAGTTCATGCCTAACAAAAATTGCTGGACCCAATATTGACCTATTGGGGCCGCGTGGATCAGCTAAAAGTACAGTCCTAGGCTTATACACTGCCTGGGCCATTGGTATACATACCACAGCCAAGAAGCCTCTACAAATTCTTTACCTCAGTTATACCGTTGATATTGCAAGATCTAAATCAGCCACGATCAAACGGATCATTGAATCTAAAAGATATCAGAATGTATTCCCTACCGTTAAGCTGCTCAAAAACGTTACTAGCAACGAGTACTGGTCCATCGACCACAAGTTTGCTGGTATTGATACAACTGGTGAAGAACAGTTTACTTTATGCGCCGCTGGTCTTAAAGGATCGGTGACTTCAAAACGATCACACCTTGTCATCATTGATGACCCTGTGAAATCTGCTGCAGATATTGGCAACCCAGACATCCGCAAGATGATGCAGGATAACTGGAATGCAGTGATTGCTCCCACGATGTTTGAAGGCGGCCGTGCGATATGCCTGGGGACACGATTCCGTCATGACGATATCCATGCGACAACGTTCTGCCCACAGAACAATTGGATGCAGATCGTCCTATCAGCGATCTTAAATAACGAGGAGACAGGCGAAGAAGAGTCATACTGGCCAGACATGTGGTCATTAGATTACCTAAAAGAAAAGAAAAGGCAAGCACCGATTGCGTTCTCTTTTCAGTACATGAATCAGATTGTCAGACAGAACGAACTGTCATTGGCACCTGAACTACTGGTTAAAGCAGAGATTGCGACAGAATTTGATTGTCTTGGTATTGGCGTTGACTTGTCTGCTGGAATCAAAGAGAAAAATGATTACACAGTAATGGTATTAGGCGGGAAGATTGGTAACAAAATTCATATTATTGACTATAGAAGAATCCGTGTAATGGGTAATCTAGAAAAACTTGATGCAATGAAAGAGCTTCTTAATGACTGGTCAATCGTTGGCCGTCAAGATGACGGCTTGTATTTCCCCACTTTCTCTACATGTGATATCTGGTCTGAAGCAGTTCAGTATCAAGCATCACTAGAAGCAGATTTCAAACGAGTCTGCTTGGAACAAGAAGACTTATACAATCTTATTTGGCATCCAGTCAAAGGATTCCGTGCAGATAAACTTGCACGTTTTAGAGGTATAATGGGTATGTTTGAAGATCACAAAATCATCTTCAATCGTTACAGAAATTTTACTACGATGTTTGAAGAGCTAACTAATTTTGGTGTTAGTTCGCACGACGACTGTGTTGATGCATTGGTATGGCTTGTTAACGGTTTGATGAAACGAGGAAAACTGCAACTGGATTATTAATGGAGCATTTAGTAGCTATTGTTATTGCAGGCATTACAGGCATCGGCTGGGGTACAGGAAAACTCTTTAGTAGACTTCGTACCCTAGAAGATCGCATTGATCGTTTACCAATCGAATATGTTTTAAAACAAGATTATATTCGTGAGATGCAACGCACAAATGATGAGTTTAGCGAAATCAATAATAAGCTTGATAAACTTGTGGAAAAGATCTTGTCCAAATGAGCTACTACGTAGAGCTTCTTGAAGATAACAATGGTGATTTGGTCATGCAAATCCCTGAAGAAGTAATGGAAACTTTTGGCTGGGAGCCTGGCCAACTGCTTACTTGGGATTTAAAAGGAGACGGGATTATCCTTCAAAGATTAAATGGGGAAGGAGGATTTGAACCCTTAGAATAATAAAAAACTTTACTAGATATGATTGGCGGATTAGCAGGACGAGCACTTTCCACTCAAGCTGGCTTTATGGGAAATTCTGCCGGATTAGCTGGCCAGTATCCTTTAGGTCTTGTAGGACAGCTGCTTCCTCCTATTGATCCTGGGCGTCATCGCGATGAAATGAGACAAAGGAAAATTTATGACAGAGGAATACGTACAGATAATAAAAACGAAGCAGATGCTTTTCTTCGTAGGACTGGTGCTCAGCTTCCACCTTTAGCGGATGGTTTTGGCGGCATGTTTGCTGGTCCTCAACAAGGGCAGGCAGGTTCAATGCTTGGCATGGGTTTAGTAGGTCAGCTCACTGGAGCTAATCAAGCAGGAAACAACCAAGGTCTTCTTGCCATGGGAGGTCAGCCAGTTACTAGTAAGTTTGATCCAATGACAATTAAATCGGTTTACTAAGTCATGGCGCAAGACGACTCAAAATATACCAAGCCAGAAGTTCGTGAACGGATTAAAAACCGTGTCATGAAAGGAACCAAAGGCGGTAAAGCAGGTCAGTGGTCAGCACGTAAAGCACAACTCGTAGCTTCCGAGTACAAGAAAGCTGGTGGCGGGTACAAAGGTGGCGAAGGCAAGAAACAAAAATCATTAAAGAAATGGGGTAAAGAAGATTGGCAAACTAAAGATCAATATGAAAAAGGTAAGAAAGCTGCTACGGCAGCCAAAAAAGCTAAGGACAAAAAACCATGAAACAAGCTAAAAAAGACCTACAGAAAATCTCAAAGCAGCTCAAAGGTAGTGCCAAGATGCACGCCAGTCAAGCTAAAAAAATTGACAAGCTTGCTGGTAAATATATGGAGAAACCATAATGGATTTAGCAGGAAAGTTTTTACCAGCATTTAAACGTAAAGGTACTGCCTTTGTGCCTACCGAAGAACTGAATAATGTAATAAATTTAATGCAAAGTAAAACAGATAATCCCATTAATATTCAACCTGCCCCATCTGTTTTAGCTGGTTTAGATGGAGGTGGTATGTGGGGTTCGGGAGGAGGAGTAAATTATGGCGGTGTTGGAGGTCAAACTTACGTTGATCCTATTGCCGGCGATGTAACAGTTGCTGCACATGAAGCAGCTCATCAAGCTTTTCCGAGTAGTTTAGCGATTAATCCGTATGCTGCTCAGAAACGTGCAGAACTATTTACAACATACATGAATCCAGAAATGGTTAATTCTGGAGCAGCAATGCGAGCTGGCTATGAAAATTTTGGCAAACAGGCTCTTATAGAAGAGGCTAATGCACAAGGTGTTGCTTATGAAGCAATGAAACAAGCGGGTTATGAACCTAATAAACATGGGTGGGCAAACATGCTTAGCTATCCTGCAGAATATAGGTTTGGTGGACGTTACGATCAAGCATCACCAATTTATAAAACAGTGTTTAATAAACCTGGTTTAGCTACGTTGATGCCAGGAGAGGCGAATGAATTAAATAAAATGAAGCGTTCTTTTACTCCAGCAATAGAAAGACAGTTTGGTTATGGCCGGGGCATGCTTCAATAATGACTGATAAAGTAATGCAGTTAGCATGTTCTGCAGCTAAAAAATACAAGGAGAAAAAGTAATGCAGTTAGCAGGTAAATATGCGGGGATGACACAGCCCTTGTTTTCTATACAAGATAGTCCCGAAGGTCACCCAGAGGATTACTTTATGCCGAGCGAAGGCATGTGGAGAAGTCAGTTACTTCCTCAAGGCGTAACTATTGATGAAGCAATTATGGATGGTACTTGGTAATGGCCGATTTAGCAGGAAAGTTTGGCGATTGGATGGGTGGTCCTATACAGGCTTTTACAAAAGCAGGTGTCAATCCAATGGCTGCTGTTACACAGAATGACGGAGAACTAAAAAAAACTTTTAGTTACTATCGTAATAATCCAAGCGAACTTAATACCTTAGGCTTAAAGTCCAATATGTTAATGCGATATTTATCAGGAGTAGGTGCACAAGGTATGCAATTCCCAGAAGGAATTGGAAATCAATTGCTTACTGATATCAGAGAACAAGATACAAAATTTAAAGATCCAACATATAGACAGGAAGTATTAGATTCTGCTAATACACCTAAGTATATAAAACAAGGTCTTCTCCAAGGCCGTATTCCCGTTTATTACGGTGGCATGTCTGATGCTCCAGCTCCGATTAAATCACAGTTACCTATTGATGTTGGTCAACGTGGGCAACTCTCTAAATCAATAGGTTCATTCTGGGCACAACCAACACCAGGAGGAGGATTCACAATCGATGAAGACTATAATTTTGGATACGCTCCTCTAGATAAAGGAGGCGTACCAGACGGTCAGAATTACAATACAGGTTTAGATATGAACCCAGCAAACATTGGAAGACGATTAATCCAAAAAGGATATGGTAATCCTTATTCTTATCAACTTCAAGTAAGTCCAGATGGGCAAGTACAAGTTAGGTAAAAACAATGGCAGATAAAGCAATCCAATCTGACGGTACAACCAAACGCTACCTTCCTAAAAAAGCATGGGCGTCTCTTTCTAAAGAAGAAAGGGAAGACACTGATCGCAAGAAACGAGCAGGATCCAGGGAAGGCAAACAATTTGTTGGGAACACAGAGAAGGCAAAGAAAGCTGGTAAAGCTGCTAGGATGTATAAAAGTAAGGCTGGTAAATAATGGCCGGAACGAGCGCCCGTCTAAAAGAAATCGTCAACTCATACATCGAAAGAGATGGTAATGAGTACGTTGACACGGGCATTGTCGCAGGTCATATCGCTCAGATGAAACTCTTTGGCATTCGCCAAGGGGTTGAGTTTTTTCCTTCTCAGGATAACTTCGGTAATCAGAGAAAAGATTTTATCGATAAAGTAATTAAATACAACAAATTAGATACCAGGCTTGATTCAATATGGGATTACTTTCTTTGTGATGGCAAAGGGCTTTTCTACATCCGACCTACTAAAAATAATTATCGTCTCTATTATTTCCGTAGCCATGAGTATCGCTCTTATTACAACGTAGATGGTGAGCTAGAAGAAGTCGTAATCATCTACAGCTATAAAGTCAAGACTGGTAAAGGAGGAATATACCAAGACATTGGGTTGTCTGGACTGAGTGGTGCCACCGATCATGAGAACCCTGGACAGAAACGTTATATCCGCCTATCAATCAAACCTGACGTTATCGAAGAAACTCACTCAGAAGGTGAAATTTCATTTGACAATGTCAACATGATGACCCCTGGCAAAACCCAGAAATTTGCCAATGAGCTTTTATATATCCCTTGCGTTGAGATCTTCAACAACCCTAAGGGCTTCTCCATGGAGGGCAGTGGAGAATTTGATCAACTAGCTAATCACATCATTACGCATGATGAGTTAGTCCGCAACATGAAGAAGAACTTGCAGTTCTTTGGTAATCCTACGTTACTTTCTTCCCGTCCCAAGACGGATCTGATGGAACCAGGGGGGACAGGGGATGGATCAGCTCAACGTCCTTCTATTGCTGCCAACTCAGGGTTCAATAGTATGTCGCCAATGTCGCGATCTACCTTTAAACAGGATCCTATTCAACGTGGTGTTGATGGACAGCTTCGTGTTCCAAGGGTCATTGCAAACCTGGAACCTAATGACCGAGTTGGTTATATTGTTCCTGATGCAATTTCAGGTGACCAAAATGCATTTGTACGGCAATACAGAGAAGAGATTCGTACTGCACTTGGAGGTGTAGATGAACTTTCAATCTCCGCAGGTGTTACTGCTACCGAATATAAAAGTTTGTTTGGTCGTGTTGCGGCCACCAGTAAAAAGAAAGCGAATTCAATTTATACGCATGGGCTCTGCCGATGCATGGAATTAATCATCTTTCAAGAGGAACAACTCTTTAGAGATACCTTGGCAGCAGCCGCAAAATTTGAAAAGCCAGTGACTCCTCAACCAGGAGCTGGGCCAGAAGAAATGCAGTTTTATCGTGAGGCGATGGAGGAATATGACCAACGAGTAAATCAACTTATGATGGCATGCGTTAAAGCACAAATGATTCCACCTGGTGTTAGGGGACTAATACCAGATGGAGACATCACAATGCTTTGGCGTTGGCTTGGGCCGGTTTACGAAGAATCGACTCAAGATATCCTGAACAATTCAATTGTTGTAAGAAACTTGCAAGAATTGGGTGTTGATAGCATAGAAGCACTGAAATATCTTTTCCCTTCAAAAACAGAAGAGGAAAGAGCGGAGATGCTTTCAGGATTTCCGTTCAGGATGGTCAACGAGTTACAAGGTGCTTACAACCAATTTTCTCGTTTGATTGGGGGAATGATGCAGACCCCTCATCCGCAATCTCCAGATTTGCCTATGGCAGCTGACCCGAGATTGGACCTTACTCCATATCTGTATCGAACACTAGAAGCATTACAAAAGGAGATGAGTTATGCAGGACGCTTCCGTCCAATCGATCCCACAGATGAGCCAGCCATCCGTGGCCCCGAGCAGTTACGTGGCGGCAGCACCGGCAGCTCCGGTAGCGGCTCCTCAGGCAGCCCCGGCTCAGGTGGGAACGTACTTCCCCCAGGCGGTGCCCCAGGCGGCTCCAGCCTCGACTACCAGTTACCAATCAAACCCGTCAGCATTCGCCCCCCCTTCCCAGGGAATGGCGGATCAGGGGAACCCATGGGAATCGGCCTTCAACAAGGTGGTGAACCTACTAGGCAGTCCGGTGCAATCCCCGTTCCAGGGAGCACCATCACAGGCCCCGGTTCAGACTCCGGGTCAGTATACCCCGGCCAATTGGGGTCAAGCAACATCGACCCAACCCGACGCATCAACGAGCTGGGCTCAGCAGACCTCGCAAACAAGCCCGACCTCATACAGCAGCTCTTCCCAAACTTCATCGATCAACTCCTTAGCCGACGTGGCGGATCTCCTTCAGTGGAGTCCGGAGAGTCAGATGGTGGTGGCGAACTACGGGACGGAAGCGCCAGCGATTCTAAACCAGTACGCACTAAACCTGGAAGGAATGCTGGACAGCGCGGTCGCGTGGGGAAGCGAAGCAAGTAATACCCTGATGGGTTATGCCAACTTCTCCGTGAACGAGCATCGCGAGAACCTGGCTTACAACGAAATTCTTACTAATCCTGACATCTTGTCAGATTACACCTTGAATTTCTTTGGTCCTCAAGGTCCATATCCTGTCTACGAATCTGAAGCAGAATTAGCTACCCCTGGTTATCCAACTCAGCAGGTATCTAATGAGCAAATGATTCCTGGTTCAAACTTCCCTGCACCTCCACAGGCTGCTGCTCCTCAAGCTCCCCAAGATTTCTGGGGTTCTTTCAAGCAACAGATGGATCAAGATCCTACGCAAGCATGGCGTGTGATCAACCAGGCTTCACCTCAAGTGATGGCTAACAAACTCTTCGTGATGGAGTGATCCAATGCGTAACGCTTTGAAATATGGTATTCCTGCTGCTGCCGGTCTCGGCGCTGCAGGTCTTATTGCCAGTCAAGGCGGGAATCCTGTTGAAGCCGGCATCGGTGCTGCTGCTGCTGGCTTAGGGGGTGCTGCTGGTTTAGTAGCCGCCCGTCAACTTGCTGGTAAATACAATCCCCAGCTCATGGCGCGTATGCGAGGAGCAATGGATGCTCCTCGTGGTGAGTCAGGGCAATCCCTTCGCCAACGCGTTGAAACAGGTGTTCGCCAGAGTCCGGAATACAGAGAAAGAGGACCATCTCAAACTATGTATGATCCCCGATCAATTGGCAACAGGGCACGTACTGCATTGTTAGAGGCACCTGCTTCTATTGGTGCAGCTGCTCCTGCAGGTTTAGCCGCTGGCTTAGTTCCAGCTTCTGCTGCTACCGCTGCCCTTGGTGGTGTTGCTGCAGGACAAGCAGTTGGTGCTGTTGGCCAGATGCTTGGTATTGATCCAGAACTACCTGGTTCTAGCAATACAGTCAATTCCCGATTAAACATGCAAGGTATGAACTACCTTCCGATGTATTGATTAGCACTTAAAATATTTAAGACTGCTAAACTTTTATTTAGATAGGGTGATTGTTTTGCCCGAATCTTTCGTTTGACAAACTTACTATCCGTATACGGAGGATAAACACAAGTGTTTTTAGATAACGACTTTCCTAAGATTTTAGGTGCGGAACTATACCGTCCGCATCCTGCTTATGTCTGTGAAATGGCTGTTGAGCCTGTGGTCGTCCACGACTTCACCTCTCAGCCTGGCCAGACCGTGCAGCTGGACCGCTATAAGTTCTGGGGAACTCCTGGTACTAAGGATTCACGCGAGCGTATTGCTGACCAGACCATTGGTACAGCTAACAGCCGTAACATCACGAAGGAGAAAGTCCTCGTGGTGCTTAAGGAATACACCGGCCCTGCGGACCCAGGTGATCCTACCCAGCCTTCAACCTTTAAGATTGCTCGTGAGACTCTGGTCACCGCGCAGCGTTTGCTGCTCGACACTGGCAACCTGAACATGTTCCACCAGTCCATCGGTAGCTTGACGCTGCTCGATGACTATCGTCGTTGGCGTGACCGCGTCTTCATTGACGAACTTGCAAAAGCAGAAGCACAAGGTCAAGCTTCCAGTACCCAAGGTGGTTACTACTTCGCTGGTGACAAGGTCAAGGATGCAACTGGCCGTATTTCTTATACAGCTGCTGAGTACACTGCACAAGTCCAACAGTTCTCTGTTCGTACCGACCTTCTCGAAGTTGTAAAAGATCTTCGTAAGCGTAACGTACCTACCTTTGCTGATGGTCTGTATCGCTGTATTTGCGATCCTACCTTCATGATGCACTTGCGTCGTGACGAAGACTTCCGTGAGATTGCTCGCTACGCAGGCAATCCTGGACAAGGCATGTACATGGCTAACCCCATGATGCCTAACAACTCCAGCTTCTACATGGGTCCACAGGCTGGCCAAGGTTACTTCCTGGCTGGTGAACCTGTGATGCCTACTGGCGTTCAGTTTGAAGGCGTTAAGTTCTTCGAGTCAACCAACTTCCCCAACAAGTCAGTACAGACATCATTCGATGCTGGTGCTAACTACGCTGCTGAAGAAGTTGCACAAGGTTACTTCTTCGGTCCTCAGTCTGTTGGCGTCGGTATTGGCGGTCCTAACGCACAAGTACTCATCAACAACAATGATGACTTCTCGCGCTTCATCATTCTTATTTGGCAGCTGTATGCTGGTTTCGAGGTCTTGAACAAAGACTTCATCACAACTGCATTCAGCTACCTCTCCGATGATGGCGTGGTCTGATCATAAATAAGTTAACCTCTATCAAGAAAAATGGCATACTTATCTGCTAAGAAAATCTTCCCAGGTGATATGACTGAGCCCCTTAACGGGTGGTATCAGAACATTGACACCAGCGGTGGATCCCAAAACAATGCCTCTGCGGCTGGCCCGACTTCTGTCTTGGCCAACCCCGGCTGGCAGTTCTATCAACTGCGTGGCTACGTGCCTGTCACCAATACTTCTGGTGCTGGTTATGTCACAGTGGGCGACGTTATCATTCCTTCTCCTTACAAGAATGATGATACTCGCGTCAACATCACGGGCATGACCGTGGTTGCTGATGCTGATCGTCCTGCTTACGTCTATCGCACTGCTGTTTCCGTAGCCTCTGGCTGGGGTGACGGACGTGTCTCCCTTGAAGGTATCCAGACCTCTGGTGCTACTCAGGTAATCGGCTTCGGCCCTGGTACAGCTACTGCTCCTGTGAGTTTCTCAGGTGTAGTTGAAGGCGCTAACATCACTGCTGTTGCTAATGAGCTTCCTGCAGGTACTGGTGGTTTAGGTGCTTGTCCTCTGGACCCTGCCATCGACTACGAAGTTCTTGTTACGAACACCAACTTCCGCGTCTATTCAAAGGCTCAGACTAACTCCACTGCCACTAACGGCGGTTGGGCTATCTCTGATGCTGACGCAGCTGCTGGTCGCGCTGGTTACATCCTTTGCGAAGTTTGCTTCGTACGTCAAGATGTTCCTGTCGATTATGACGAGCTTGAGCAGTATCTCCCCTACAAGATCGCTTCTAACTATCCTGGTTATTGATATTTAGGGTAACATGGGGCTAGTTAATAAAATAGCTAGTCCCAATGCTCTTTAAACACAATAAAACCGGCGTAAGGTTAAAAATTGTATCTGAATGGGATGAAGGCGATTGGTTCATGGTCGAAGACCAAGACGGTCGCATCTTCACTGTTTACAAGACAGAAATCGTTGAAGACAAGGAAGCATCTAAGAAGGTTAAAACTCTTCAAGTAAAAGATGCAGCCAAAGGCGATGAGCCTCGTAAATTTCCTACAGATGTTCGGCTTAATGTCAATGGAGCTACGGCTCAAATGATTGCCGATCATATCAAGGGAGTCGGTCTTAAAACTGCAAAAGAGATTAAGGATTTACAGCTTTCTTTGTCAGGCGAAAGGTTCACTAGCCTTGAGCAGTTAAAATCGATTCCTCGCGTGGATTGGGATTCAGTATTTGCAGCTGATCTAATCCGCGTCTAATGGTTAAGCCCCTGTAGGGGCTTTTCTATTATTTGTGCAGATTATAATTAACCAATACTGACGGTGCATTGTGCAGTTATCTGATTTCAATAAAAGCCGCGTCAGATATCATCTGGGGTATTACGTTACTAGTGTTCCAGCAGGTGACTATGCGCGGCTAGAAGAAGCTTTGAACTCTGTTCCTGATTCAGTGTTCAACGATAAGATCATTTATCAGATCAATCGTTGTGACGCTGCAGAGAAGAAGACACAGCTTGCTTCTTATGAGGATGACTTCACACCTCCAAGTACAAGAGTCGAAGGTATTGTGGGAGACGTTGATCGTACGATCCGATCCAGCAATGTCAAGGATGCTTTAAAATTATGGGACGAAGTTTATCTGTATGAGACTAATCGTCTTGCACAGATTCTTTATGTTCCTAACTATAAAGATCCGTTCCAGGCACGTTATCGCTATGAACGTTCTGGAGCAGAATTTATCATGGCTCTACCAGGCCCAGCTGATACCGCAGTGGGCGCAAACCTTTACCTTCACGTTAACTACAGATAGCCATGAATGTACTAAATCTTTTAAGAGGCGCATACAGCGTTGCACGGCCTGCTCTAAAAAG
>Ga0115545_1000928_pt1 | contig 15586 bp, 13 predicted proteins | sample COGITO_mtgs_1003_FD_87188 | JGI IMG/M metagenome (GOLD analysis project Ga0115545, IMG submission 87188) | Pelagic marine microbial communities from North Sea - COGITO_mtgs_100330 | ecosystem: Environmental > Aquatic > Marine > Epipelagic | place: Germany:Helgoland, sampling site Kabeltonne...
AGTCTTGCTTTTGAAAAGCACTATATTTTTCAGCTGGAATATTTCCTATGTAAGCCAAATTTATTCTCCTATGAACTTATTGCGTCTACTGTTGATACCCAAACATCTAAAGATGAAGCTGTGTCTGATACAACTTTTAAAGCATCACTAGCTTGAACAACAAATTTAGCTCCACCATCTAAAACTTGTAATGATGAACCTGCAGGAATAGGTGCATCTTTAATTAAATAAATGTCATTTGAACCATCATTAATATATACAGATGCTATAACACTAGATGTTGTAACATTTGAAACTGATATACCAACTACTGTATCATAACTATCTGAAGTAAATAAAGTTGCTGCTCCTGTACCTACATTGTTGCTTGTGTATCTTCTAAAGTTTTGTGCCATATTACTCCTTTATTATAATGCAATCGCCATGGCTATAGCGAATCCATTTGTTGCTAAATTTGAAGTATCAGTAGATTCAATATTTGTCCACGCACTTCCATTATAGTATTTTAATACATTACTTGTAGAATTATAGAATAAATCACCTTCATCTAATGATAAACTTGGATCGCTAGATCCTATTCTGTATTTATCTGCAAAGTTATTAACATCTGATATATTGTTAGCAACTGTAGTTACATTAGCACTAATACCAGCAACAGATGTTACATTGCTAGATATTCCAGCTACTGTTGTTATATTTGAAGATATACCTGCTACCGAAGTTACATTAGAAGCAATTCCTGCAACTGTTGTAACATTAGCAGATATTGAGCCAACTTGTCCTACTTCTGTAGATATACCTGCAACAGTTTGTATATCTGAAGAATCTCCTGCCACAGTAGTAACATTACTTGAAATACCTGCAACTGTAGTTACATTTGCTGATATTGCGCCTAGCGCATTAACATTTGCAATATTTGCACCTACAGTATTAACATTAGTTATTGAACCTGCAACTGTATCTATTTCTGGACTTGCTTCTTGCAAATCAGATGCAACAGTTTCTATTTCAGAAACAGCTTCGTTAAGATCATTTGCAACAGTTATAATATCTGCAATATTTGTTGCTACCGTATTAATATTTGTAATATTAGAAGCTACGGTATTTACATTAGAAATTGCTCCAGCAACTGTTGTAACATTACTAGCAATACCACTCACTGTAGTTACATCACTAGTAATTGCTGCTATTGTTGTAATATCTGTAATATCTTGAGAAAATTCTAATCCATCTCCTGCACTGTTTACTGATAAAACTTTATTTGCAGCAAGATTTGGAAATGTAATATTAAATGTATTTGCTGTAGTAGCAGCAGCTTTAGGAGAAAATTTTAAATCTCTTTCAAGCTGTTGACACATAGCTATAATTTTATCTAATTCATCATTAAGTGATGATATTTGAAAAGCACCAGATGTTGGAAAGTCTGTAGATCTAGAAATTGCTAAATCTCTAAAAACAGTAATTGTATCATTAAGGGTAGCCCCACTCCCCCCTAATGTAATTGATCCACCACCAGAAACTCCTGCTCCAGATACCGAATATTGAGAAGCACTTGATGGTGATGCATTAAAAGTTAATTGTGTAGTACCGTTAAATACTTTAATATCTGCATTTGTAAAAAATTCAAATGGTACAGAAAAAGATGTTTGACCTGCAGTTGCAGTATATTGAACTCTAGGTTCTGTATCTGAAATAGTAATTGCCATTAATGTAATCCTTTTTGAATATCGTCAAATAACCAATCCAAATACCATACATTTTGAAAGGGTATTAACCTACGCACATTTTTTGCTGTGTGATGGTTATATTCATTTCCACCAACATCATACAAGATGTCAAATATATTATATATCTGTCCTCCAGTTGGGCCAAACATTGTTCCTGCTTTCCATCTATTAGAAGAAGCATAAGGTTTATTTTCACCAAGTGCAGGGCCAATACCAATTCTATTATCTGTTAAAGTTTCAACAGCTTTATTAATATCAGTATAAATACCTGCTAATCCAGATCTATCAAAAGCAGTTAACAATTTATCTGTAAATGATTTTTTAGAATAATCTCTACCAAATCTAAAGTCAGTATATATTTTATCTATAAGCATACCAGATCCCATTAACAAAACAGAACCAAACATAAAGTCTAAATCTTTTTCTTGCATACCTCTCATTAACATTCTTTGAGTAGCTCCAATTGCAAATTTTTTAAACTGTGCAAATGTTGAACCTAGTTCAGTACTCATCCATAAAGGTGTATCTCCTAAACCTGGAGTAACAATTGTAATATTAATATCTTTATTAAGTGCTGCACCAAAAGCATCAACTGCTGCTGCATCTTCCCATTTAGCAGTATTTGCCATAAAATTGTGTGAAGTTTTTTCACCATGTTTTTCAAATTGATTAGCTATTCTTCTAGCCATATCTTGATCTATACCAGAAGATGATAATGCAGTTTTCCATTTATCAACTAAAGAACCTTTAGTCCATTTAATAGAGTCTTCTATTATTCTAGATCCAATAGTAACAGATGCCATTGATTTAGCCATTTCTGTCCATCTTGACATAAGATTAACATACATAAAATTAAAAGCAGAAGCTTTGCCTACACCACTTTCTAATTTAGAAGATAAACCAAACATATCTCCTACATCAGCAAACAACATAGCTCTTTGACCAGTTACCATATCAACTGCTTCACCAAAAGATTGCGCTTCTTTTTTACCCATTTTATAAATAGTACCACCATCTAAAAAATTAGAAAACATTTCAAACTGTGTTTTAAAACCACGTTTAATACCAGAAGTCATAACAGTTCTGGCTACATCTGGTATTGCTGCTGCAAATCCAGTTAACATAGTTAATGCATTATAATGTTTAGCTGTTCTCATTGCTACCGAAGACCATGAATGAGGATTAGAAGGTAATCCATAAGTACCTCTAATTAATTCTATAGAAGCTTCAAGATCAGACAATACTTGATCTCTTTCTTTAATAAGAGCATCTCTTTGTTTAGAACCTCTTTTTACAGTAGAAAGTTTAAAGTTATATTCATTAGCAACTGTCATTAATCCCGGGTTGAAACCTGACATTTCACCATCTTCAATAAATTTAACACCTAATCCATTAGGATCTCCATATTTTTTAGTTAAAAGAATATCTGGAATTATTTGTCTTGCATAAGTTTTTTGCAAAGCAAATATATCACTCATAATAAAACCACCATCTAGTAATTCTAATTGTGCTTGTTTATCTAAATTTAATTCTCTAGCTCTTACAGATCTAGCATATCTTGGTCTATTAAAAGCATATCTTTCTGAAAGATCTCCAACAGTTTTTTCAAATCTTACAAATGGAAAATGATTAGATAAGTCTTTAGCTAATTGATTTAATTTTGATTCATTAATTATAACACCAGCTCTTTGATAATGTCCTTTAACAATTTCTTTAAATCTAGCTGGATTTTTTTCAATAGCATTTTTAACATAAATTATATTAATATAATCATTAACACCTCTGGTTTTAACATTTTTTAATCTTTGATTTAATTGATCAATAGTTTTTTCTATTCTAGAAATATTGTATGTTTCAGAAAGACCATCAACTTTAGATGTATATGTTTTTGACATTTCACCTTTTTTTCTCATTGTTTTTAATTGTGATTCCCAAAATCTTAATTCAGAAATAATAGGCATTTCTCTAATTTTTAATTGTTGTATTTGCTCAAACAAAGGGCCATATACATGTTTCTGTGTATGTCTTGCTGCAGCAGCAACTTCTGGTACATCATGAGAAAAACCATTTAATCTAGCTCTAGTTACTTCATGGCTAAATTGATCTAATGATAATCTATCCATCAAACCAGGTTGTGTATTTTTAGTTAATTTATTATGTAATGCTAATCCTAAGTTAGTACCAGGAACTTTTGCTTGTCCTTGGATTCTTTTAATATAACTTATGTATTCATCTTTAACTAATTTATGAGATTCTATTTCACCTACTCTCATCATACGCATATCAGTTTCTATTGATTTACCTGTAGATTGAAATCCCCATTCTTTAGTATTTTTAATTTTTAACAATGGTGTATCTAAAAGATCACCAATCATATTCTTAGCAGTCAAAGAAGTCTTTTGTTTTATTAATCTAAATACAGGAGTCCATGGCCCATCTTCACCAAATATATTTAAATTAGATTTAATAAATCCTTCACCTTCCATCTTTTGTTTAACTGTTTGTCTTATAGGTTTAGAAACACCTTCAGCACCAACAGAAGTAGTTGGAGGATCAGCTTTATTAGGATTTACAAATGTACCATCAATAGCAATATCTGATTCTTTAACAGTTTGATTACCAATCCATTTATCATCTAATTCTTTTAAATTTTTTTGAACTTTAATAGGAGTAGGACTTGATAATTTATTTAATAAAAAAGGAACAGTATAACCATATGCTGCAACACCAGCTACATAACTATCATCTCTCATTGGATCTAAATTTTGTTTTACTAATTCTTCTGCTAACATTGCGCTACCAGCTATTTTTGCAGTGTTACCTAATTTAGTAAAAAATAATAAAGTAGAAGGATCTGCTACAGCTCCAACCATTCTTCCAAGATAATACCAAGGAGAATGATAAGCAGTATCTTGATGAGCTTCTAATTTTTTTATAATAGCACTTGTTTCTCCAGTACTTTGACTAAAATAAAAATGATGCATAAAATCATCATATCCTTTTAATTGTGGATCTTGTGATGGATTATAATTTTCTTCTTTAGGAAAATTAGAGTTATCTAATAATTTTTGTGTTATAATAGCACTAAGGTTTTCATCTTTAAAACCATCCCATGCATCAGTTAAACTATATTTTAATGGTTCTTCTTTTTTTTTAATTAAATCAGAACTAGTAATTGGTTGTGGAAAAAATGTTGCCATTATAATTTTCCTAATTCTCCATTATAAGAATTAAAAGCTTCATTAATTCCTTGAAAAATAACAGAATTAACATATTGATTATTAACACCAAATTTTTCTAAAAAATATTCTTTACCCATTTCATGTTGAATAATAAATTTAAATAATTTATGCATTTGATTTGAATCCATAATATTAATTTTATCATCACGATCAAAATTAGTTTTTGATTCTAATGCTTCAATATAAGATGTATTATCTTCTGCATACATTTGAAATATTTCATCAAATGTAGGTTCAGATCCATATCTTTTATCTATTTCATTAAGATTACTAGTTAATGTTGAATGATTAATTATTGTTTTAACTCCAGCTCTAATACTGTCTTTTGGATTAGCAAAAACAGCAAATTTTCTACTATCTCTCTGATAGTTTAAATCAATTTCTCCATCCCAACCAGCAGAAGATACTGCAGTCCAATTGTTTGTTCTATGTGTTAATCTTAAATCTTGATTTTGATAATTATCAATTGCCCATTGTTTTAAATTTCTATTAACCATATCTCTACTCATTACAGTATCTTCAGGTGGTAAAGAAGATTCAGTAACTTTTTCAGCATCAGATAAATCTCTACTTAGATTTATTTTTTTTTGATAAGATAAATTTTTATTTGCAAAACTTGCTGCAGTTTGTAATTCAGTTCTTATTTCTCTTAAATCTCCTTTAAAACCCATCATTCTTGCAATCCAACCAAAAGGTCTTATTTCAGCAGGAACATCATTTATTCCTGGTATATCTGGATAAAATCTAAAGTCAGATAATTTAATACCATTTCTTATTACTGAATGAATTGCTCTTTTAGTCCATGTATTTTTTTCATCCATATCCCATGTTCCCATAGGAGTTCGTGTCATTAATGATAATGACTTACTAGTAATATCGTTATTAAAAAATTTAGATTTTTTTAATTCTTCAAATATTTTATTTGTAGTATGATTTACAATTTGCGCTGTACTTGATGGTGCATCCATATCAGTTAAATTATTCCATGCTGCAGGTCTAAAATTTTTATCTAAACTAATCATACTATCTCCAATATGCATAGTTAATTTGTAAGAATGAAAACCAGTTTCATCTTTTGTATTATTTCTATCAAGTGAAATTTTTATATCACCATTTCTATTGTCTGCCCATTTTCTAAAATATCCTTCTACATCTTCCCATTTATTTGTATCGTATCTTGAAAGTTGTTCATTTTTATTTAACATTGTAAAATCTTCTTTTATTGAAGCATAAAGATCATGATGATTAATTGTTCCAAATCTATGCCAAGAAGGATGTTTAACTAATTTAGGTTTTCCATCTGATGTATGTGTTTCAATTCCATAGCCTTCATCTGATAATCTTTTCATTACTCTATTAAAAGCTTTAGATCTTAAATGTCCATTTTCTTTAGACCAGATTTGTGGATTTTCTCCTACTGTCATACTAGCTAGTTCTTGATTCCACATATATCTAACTTTAGTTTGAATTTCTGCTGGTATTATTTTACTTGGTTCCCAAGCTAAAAATGTAGTTTGATCGCTTTGAGGAAATAAACTTTTATGTAAAGGATCTTTTTCATTTGCAAAAAATTTTAAAAGAAAATGTGAAGAACTTAATTGTTTATTATAAAATAATTCAAATGCTTTATTACCATCATCATATTGTGATTCAATATTTTCTAATTTTATTTGTAAATTTTCATTTTGTAATGATTTAATTACAGAAGATGCTCTAGTATAATCTTTATTAGCAATACTTTCTATTACACCAGTATCAATAGCTTTTTGATACAAATGATTATATTCTACATTTGGAAATAATTCTTCATTACTTACATATTGATACATTAAAGATTTTTCCATAAAATTATCTAAAGTACCTTCATCTTCAAAAGAACCTGCATCACTTAATGTTAAAAATTTTCTTAATTGATCTGGAAAAAAATCTTGTTTAGCAAATAAATTAACAGCAGTTTTGAAACTATCACTAGTAATATCTGAGTATTGTATTTTATGTATTGGTGGGTTTTGATTAGCTAATATAGCTTTAGCCCACATTTCTCTATCATCTTCGGATTCAAAATTATATATTGTTTCTGGATTTTGCATTGTTTTAGATACAATACCTTGTATTCTATTTGCATTTTCAACATATTCTAAAACATCAAAATATTTTTTAGATCCTATTTCAAGTGGCATTTCTTTAAGTATTTCATCCATACTTACAGCTCCACCTTTAAATTTTTCTAAAGATAATGTTCTACCAGGTTCTTTAAATTCATTTATATTTATATTTGGTTTTTTAGATTTACCAGAAATATTTTCTCTATGAAAAGCTTTATATTTATTATATATATTATTTACAATTCTAGCTCTAGAATCATCATCTTCATACAATGTTCTAACAACTTTATACATTGAGTTATTTTTAAATTCTTCATCTATCATTGCATCATATTTATCTTCATCTCTCATATAATCATTAAGCCAATTAAGAGCCTGTACTTCTTGTCCATTATTATACAATGTACTCATTACATGAAATCCTCTAGAAACTAATAATGCTTCAGTTTGATCTGTAATATTTTTTACATGATCTTTTTCTTTCATCTTACCAGTTGCAACTAAGTTAGTATAATCTTCATGTGATATTTCATTAATCTGTAAAAGATTATTTAAAAATTGTTTATTAATACCAGGCATTGCTAAATCTAATTCTTGATCATTAAAGTTTCTCATAGAAAACTCTGCTTCAGAATTAAAATTATTCCATTTAGTATCTCTGTCAGAAAATAACTTACCATCATCAAATTTTTTTTTATTACCAGTAGCAAATAAAATAGAATTTTGACTATAAGCAGATAACATTGCATTAGCTTGTATCTTATATGCATTAGGCGTATTATCTAATAAAGTTTTAGAATATGTATCAACAGCAGATTTCATTTGATCTGGATTCATTGCAAAATCATTTCTAAATTTTTCAAACTGATCTCTAGTTTTTATTTGGAAATCTTGAAAATAATTTGCTGCAGCATTTTGATCTGCTTCATTTTGTAATCTTTGCAATGTAGGTTTAAAAGAATCAAATGCTATACTTACATAACTTTTAGCAGGTACATAAGGAATATCTCCTGGAGCTCTAATTGATACTGTTGATTTGTCTTTTTTTAATGCCATAATTAACTTTCGTATAAATCTTTTTTAGCTTTATATTCATAACCTGCACTAGCAATACTAGTCCATCCACCAAATTGTTCTTTACGTCTTTGAGATGCAGCTAAGTCTTGTGCAAAACCTAAATCACCAACTTGTGTTCCTACATTTAATCTTATTGTAGCAATATCTTTTTCAAAAGTACTAGTCACATCATCTTGAATATTTAAGAATGATCTACTATCCATAGAAAAACCAGAACCAGCTTGACTTGCTTTATTAGCAGCAATAGTCATAGCATATTGTTCTCGTCTATTTGCAGCATCTTCATCAGCAATTCTTTTAGCTGCTTTCTTTTGTTCTTCATATCTTTGTTGTTCTATTTTTGCTTGTTTTTTAGATTCTTTAATATCGTAAACTGCTTTAGCTGCAGTTACAACAAACATAGTTACTGGATCAGCACTCATGCAAAAACTACCTCCACTGACATACCCAAGATTTTAATTGGTAAAGGATCATCTTGGCTTATTGTTACTGTTGGATTTTTACTGTAACCTAAAAAGAAAAATTCTTTTTTATCTGTTACAGCTGTTAGGTCAGAGCCACCTTGAAAATTAACTTGTTGAATGACTAAAGCTTTAGAGGTGCTGTCTGCTGCTTTAATTGTCATATCAAGGGTAGAGTTAATATCCACAATGGCTCTTGAAATTCTTCTTGGTAACCCAGTTAAAGGGCCTTCTGGTAATTCTTTATCTATTGGCATAGTTTCAATTATTGGAATATAGTTAAAACCAACTTTAAGTCCAGTAGCTTTTGGTGCATTTGTTAAAGTTATTTGATTTGCACCAGATACAGTAAATGATCCAATTGAACTATTACCATCAATAATATTAACAGATTCATTAGTATAAATACTATTAACATTATGTAAAAAACCTTTTTCTAAAGTTATTACTGCATTATCTCCAGGTGTTGCTGCTAAAGATTGATCTAAATTTAAAGTATAAGAACCTGCACCATTATTAGTTACAGATTGAATTACATATTCAGTAGTATTACCTGCAATTTTAAATGTTTCATTAATTTTAGGATCAGAAGTAAATCCATCTACATCTAAAACAGATCCTGTTTGACTTGCACCATTTACTAATGGAGTACCTCTTTGATTTAATGTAGAGCTTGTTTGACAATCTAATGTTTCACTATCATCATCTGCAAATTTTTCTAATGTATATACAGTAGATCCATTTAATGATCTTTTACAAATAACAACTAAGTTTTCATTTAATGATGCAATTGATTGAAAAAAATCATCTTCTCTTGTAGACCATAATCCCCAACCTGCAATTTTTTCATCTCTAACAGAATGAAACAAAGCTAATTTACCATTATGTGTAGAACCATTATTTAAAAAAAATGCATATTGTTCTGGTCTAGTTGTATTACCTTTCATAATTGCAATTTCTTTAGGAGAGTCAATTAAATGTTGTGCAAGAATAGATACAGCAGTAGATTTATATCCATCTTCTAAATCAGAATAAACAAATTCTCTTACAGCTTTACCATTCTTTTGTACAAATCCTGTAGCTTGATCAAACATATGTGGAGCTGTTCTAGATATACCATATGGTGTTTGTCTTAATATACTTACATTAGAAGGTGTTATAGTATTGTCTGTAGAATCTGGAATATAATATTCAGCACCATCAGTAAATACTTGTAAGTCTTTACCAGAAAGCATATGTCTTATTTCATTAACTGCATTACCAGTTATATCTGAATCTAATGCTTCCGAATCTAATCCAGTTCCAACATCAAAATTAAAGTAATCTCCAATATGAGATGCTAAAATACCAGCAGGTCTTGAAGCTAAACCAGCTAACCATAATCTATTATGATGAAAAGTAACTGCTTGAGGAAATCCACGTTTTGTAGAAACTGTTTGTTCTTTCCATTCAAAGTATGGCCCAGTAGTAACCATATCTTCTATAATTGTAATAGTAATTACTGTACCAGAAGTAAATGCAGTTATCTTACCTTGTTTTCCATTAATTAAAATATAATCACCAACTTGATTGCTAGTAAATGTGCTGCTACTTGCAGTTACAGTTCTACCTGTTCCTGTTGCATGAGAAGATAAACTAACTGAAATAGCTTTATCAGCATATTTATAAAATGGTTGTAAACTTTTATTTACACCACTAACACTTACATCTGTATCTTCATCAAAGGTAAATACTCTAACAATAAATGATGATGCAGATTCTCTAAATATTTCTCTAATAGAATTATTTCTATGTGTTAAAAAAATAGTATCACCAAATTGTGCAAAATTTAATTCAAACAATTGAGCTGTAGTCCAATTACAATTAGTTGTATAATTAGTTGTTAATGCTGTACCACTTATATTGTAAACATCCATTCTCTGATTAGACAATACTATAATAGCTATTTCATCATCAGAAAAAACAAATGGTATAATTCTAGATTCTGCAGGTAATGTTGCAAGGTAAGAAGTACCTGGTCTTCTCATTAAACCACCTTCAGCTAATAATGCAAAATTTCTACATTGCTTAGCACCTTGAAAATAAGATGGTACATCTGTTCTAGTTGCTAATAATGGATTAAGCTCTCCAGACGAAAAATTCGTTATTACAGTTTTTAATGTTCTTCCCATTATACATCCGTTCTAGTAGATCTTCTTAGATTAACAAATCTATTAGTATCTAAAACTTTTGTAGTTGTTTCTTGTGCATCTATATTTTTAGCTATTAAAAATTGTCTTTCTGCAAGTTGTTTAAACTGACTAATCATAGCAGAATCTCTAGCAACAGAACCAGCAAATATAGAAGCTAATTCATATTCTAAAGCAAGAACAAAATGAGGTGGAAAATAAGATTCATCTACTCTGTAAATATAATCCATAATTAATGTATTATTAGAATTATAACCATTAACATAAATAAAATCTTTATATCTTGAATATGGTATAACCATATCATTAACTGTTATAGTATTAATTTGTAAAACTTCTGGATCTGATGGCATTTGATATGCATAATCAAATCTTCCAGCAGGTTCTGCTGCTAATAATGAAAGCGACTTTTGAGTTGTAGAAAATCTCCATCTACATCTTGTAAGAGCAGCTTTTGTAATATCTTCGTAAATGTTACTGGCAACTAATGCTTCTGTGCTACCATCTGAAAAAGATGTAATAGGTTGTGCACCTATTATAACTAAAGCTCTCGCACATATATCTATATTTGTTGTTGCCATAATTTTTAAAAAAAAAGATCTAGGGGGAATTACCCCCCTAAATCGAATTAGCTTATGCTAATTTAGCTGTTGTTACAGTAGTTGCACCACTTGCTGAAGTAACAGTAAGTAAATCTGCTTCTGGTGTTCCACCGATTCCGATAGAACAAAGAATTAAATCACCTTGTTTGATTTCAGCGTAAGCGCTATTAAAGTAACCACTAGCAGCTACAGTTGCGATAGCATCTCCGTCAGTATAAAACCAAAGAGAGTTGCCACCCATTTGAGCTACCTTTTTGATAGGATTGTCAGTTGCGTATGCCATATTATTATATCTCCTTGATTATTATTCTGCGCACTTCTGTATTCTAATACCATCAGAGTCAATCAAAACTCCACCTATAGAAAGCATAGATGTAATTAAGTGAGAAACTTTTTCTGGTATATAGTTTACTTCAGTTTTAACGTCAGATCCGATTCCCATACCAATTGATGATTTATGAAAAGCTACAGTATGTCTATCAGTAGAACCAGAAGTTTCTAGTCCACTATGTACAAACCATAAGAATCCTAACCATCTCTTAGCAGTCATACCACCAGCATAAGGAAGTTCGCCTTCTCCCACATACTCGACTCTTGAGAATTGATCTAGGTTAATTAAGTCAGACCATTGTTTTGGCCCAACTACCCAGTATCTTTGTTGATCATCTGGTACATCATTAGTATTGAATAATTCCATCATAGCCTGAGCTTTTCCAAGATTCATTCCAGTACCTGTTCCAGATGAGTTGTTAGCAAGTTTTGTTGCGTTTTCCATTACAGAAGTAATTACACTATCAGTTTTTCTACCTAAAGCGTAAGCTGCTGAATTTGCAACTACTTGTCTTTCGTCAATGTTTACCTTTAACTCGTCTAACTTGTCAACGTAATCTGCTGCATAGTAATCAGTTAAAGTTGCTGACACATTGCTGTGATCAAGATCCATTGCAACTACTTCAGCATGTCTTGCTTTAGTGTTTGCAGATCCTTTTGCAACTTTCTGAAACTTAACAGTATTACCATTAACACCGTTCACAGTTCTTGCTAGGTTCTTTAATTTTGAACCCATTCTTTGATAAGCCATGTGAACTTCAGCTTCGAATTGAGTTATAAAGGCATTAGTTATTGATGTTGCCATTTATTTTCCTCGTGTTAAGTTAATGTTAAATTACCGATTATCTTTTTAATGCAGAGGATTGTTATCCAGTTAAGGGCAATCATTGTACATTCGAAAGGTCTTGATAAACCAATATTGTATAAAGGTTATTGTTGACAACGCACAATTATATCCATTTTTTAGGAATAGTGATTACTTCACCAAATTCTATTGTGCCATCTTTGTCTTGAGAGTATGTACCAAATAAAGTTATAAATTCTTTAGTATCTTTATATATCCAAAATTCACCAGTTTTACAAACTGCTGGCCCTGCAGCATCCATTTGAGCTACAGATAACCAACCAGTTTGCGAAACACAGTCAAGCCATTTAATTGGCTTTTTAAGTTTTTTAAAATTAAACTTATGTTTGAGTTTGTCCTTTGAACGCTTTTTCATATAATTCAGTTACTCTTTTAACATATGATGGATCACGTTTACTTGAATCCCAATATCTTGGATCTTTCAACATAGATTTAAGATCATCCATATCTGCTGTTACATCAACTTGTGTTTGAGTTGTAGGCATATTACTATCTTTAGAAAGTTTCATAACTTCTTCTAAAGCTTTTACACCTTCTGCAGTTGCAGCAAAACTTGAAATAGCACTATAAGATTCTGGACTTAAATGTTTTTTAGACCAAAGTTCAGCAGCTTCTATTCTTTCTTTTCCTGCATCTCCAAGTTTTTGTATTTCAAGATCAGTATTAGGAAGATTAGAAATAGCATTTTCAACAAATGCTTTTACACCTTCATCATATTGTTCTTGACTTAAACCAGAGTTTTTAGCAGTTTGATTCCACCATTGTACTATTGGCATTTCATTGTTTATATCTAAACTAACATTAGATTCTAATTCTGGAATATTTAATTTATATTCTTCAGGAACATTTTTTAGTTTTTCATTTTCTAAATCAGATCTAATTTGTTTAGTTAGATCTTCTGTTCTTGAACCTAGTTTAGATTCTAGTGAGTTATAAGATGAAGCTAAATTTTCTAAATTAACTTCATTTCTTTCAGCGTTCCAAAACTTATCTTGTATGTATTCTGGTTTAGTTACCTCTGAAGATTGTTCAGTAGCGACTGGTGCTGTATTTGCATTATCATCTGCCATCTTGTTCTCCTTTTGTTATACGAGTTTTAATTATTCCCACAAGGAATCGCATACCTTCCAAGTGAAACAATCTGTTGCTATCAATATTTGGGCCAGCAACAGCTTCTATTGTAATTGATTGCAAATAGTTTAAAACTTTTTTACCTTCATCTCCTTTGAAGACGTTAGCAAAATGTTTATTTAAAATCTGCTCATCTTCAGCAGATCTTACATATCCGTCAATACTATTTGTAATTTTTGGTTTTTCTTTCTCTAGATCTTTCCAAGCCATATTATTCTCCTGTTGGAGCTTCAACCTCCTCTGGTGCGTTTTGCATTTGTTGTAAACGATTTACTAATTGCTGCTGTTCTTCTTCATTTCTAATTAACTTCTCAGGCAAGTTCATTTTTTCAGCTAGATATTTTGCAGTTTGATTTTGGTCAACAATTAAATTAATCATTTGTGGGCCAAAGTTAGATGCAATAATTTCATTAAATCTAGTTACATCAGAAACATCTTGCATGTGTTGTGCTTGAGCTAAAGGTGAACGTGGAGCTATTTTAACTTCCCTACCGTTTACTTTAGGGATGTCAATTCTACCTTGTTTAGATAAAATTCTAATTATTCTTTTTAATAATGGAGTTATTAATTCAGATTGAAGTCTACCAAAAGAAGAACCTATCTGTCTAGATAGATCTGCCATTCTTTCAGAAACTTCTGTTGCTGTCATTGGAGTTCCTTCTGGTCTTCCAAGAGCTTCCATATATAAAGCTTTTTTAATATTCTGACGCATATCATTTAATACTAATTGAGCTACATCAAAATTAGATGCTGATTGTATAGGTAATAAACCTCTACTACCAGGAGCTACAGGTATTAAAGATCCAGGTACTAATGAAATATTATCTGGATTAATTACACCATCATCTTCATAAGTATATACACCAGATACTGACATCTGTGCATTTTGTAAAATTAATTCTATTGTCAGGTTACAAGTTTTAATTGCTGACATAGCATTAAATACTGGCCCTCTACCATAAACTTCACCAGAAGCTTTGTTCCATCTAAATACTAAATAAGGATTAGAACCTTCTCCTTCAAACATTTCTTCATAAAGAATGTGTTTAGGATTTTCCATAACAATACACATTTTATATTTTTCAACATTTTGTTCATGTATTTTATAAACAGCTTCAACAATTTTAACTTTCTTTTTATTTTTTAATGGATCAAAATTTTCTGGTAATTTAGCTTTTGGATAAAGTATATTAATTTCATTTGGCTTACAGTATCTTGTTCTGTATACAGAATCTATTGTACCATCTGGCCCTGTGTTTAAACAAACTCTAGTTAATGGTACTGCTGTAAATTTAATTGGATTAATTGCATCACCTTCTTCAACAAGCATAACTCCTGTACCAATCGCAAGATCCATAAATGATTCATGTATCTCTTGGTTAAAGTTTGATTGTTGTAATATTTGAAAAACATAATCTGTAATTTTATCTAATTGTAAATTTATGTTAGGTCTTTGTTCTGGTGGCATTTCAGTACCAGCTTGAAAGTCTGCCCATCTAGCAAATGTAGGAGTAATACCAGCTTGTAATCTTGATGCAAATTCTTGTACACCTACAACAGCAGTTTCATCAAAAATTTTATCAGTTCTTTTTTGACCTGGAGCTTCTTCATAAAATGATTCTCTATTTGGAAGACAATACTCATATGCTTCTTCAAATTTATCTTTCCAATAATCTTTTATACTTTGAGCTTCTTTATATTTTTTTAAAATTTCAGATGCTTTATCTTCTGTACCGTAATTAATTTCTTAGTTATTTAAATAGTCCATTAATAAAAGAATCCTCTACCTCCAGGTCTATCAAACAAAGACCTAGATGATGTTATTGATAATCTTTTTTTTTTATAAGTTTCAAGTTG
>Ga0115545_1000933_pt1 | contig 15574 bp, 8 predicted proteins | sample COGITO_mtgs_1003_FD_87188 | JGI IMG/M metagenome (GOLD analysis project Ga0115545, IMG submission 87188) | Pelagic marine microbial communities from North Sea - COGITO_mtgs_100330 | ecosystem: Environmental > Aquatic > Marine > Epipelagic | place: Germany:Helgoland, sampling site Kabeltonne...
ATATAAAACATATTTAAACTAAAATGGCAAAATTTACAGATTTAACACCTATAGCTGGTTCGAACATGACTACTGGTCATGTTTTTGCTGTTTCCACAAGTGCGGATACATTTCAATTAAGCTTAACTGCTTTAGAGCAATCTTTTACTGGTTTAACAGCGCAAGGTACTAGCGGTATATCTTTTATAGGTAATACTGTTCCTAGTGGCATTACCGTAGGTGATAATGGCTTTGTGGGAATTAACGACACTAATCCAAATTTCGTTTTAGATGTGGGCGATTATGGAGCCGTTGCTCATCCAGAGTTTAGAATGACAGCTTCATCCTCTGCTAGGTCTGTAAAAACTACGATTGCTGATTCTGGTATTTATTGGCAATCAATAAAAAAAGCTTCAGATACAGATTATTACATACAGGTTTCAGAAAATGGTTCTACTTACACCGGAGCGCTAAATATAGATAAAGACGGTAATGTGGGAGTTTTTGATGGTGGAGATGATTTAACGAATAAGTTTTACGTTTCAGGTGGAGACGTTAAATTTCAAAGTGGAGTTTCTGGTATGGTTTTTGATCCGGGCAGTGCAGAAATAAAAACTTCAATAGCTGGCGATATTTTATGTTTAAATAGAAGTAATTCTGATGATGTTATTTTAGGTGATAACTCTTTATATGTTTCTAACAATGCTTCTTCTTCTAAAGTAGGTATTAATAGCACATCTCCTTCGGCTCCTTTAGAAGTAGTAGGTACAAATACTATTCTTAACTTACAAAATTCTTCTACCACTAGAAGTAGAATTAGAGTTGAAAACTCTTCTGATACACTTTTTATTAGTTTAGTCAATAATTCTTTGAATATGGGGAGCATCGGAAACTCCTCTTCTTCAAATATGGTTTATGATATTTCTTCTAAAAAATTAGGGTTAGGTACGGTAGCCCCTAGTAATAAGCTTCATGTTTATAGCAGTACTGAAGATAGAGTTTCGAAATTTGAAGGTAAAAACTCAAGCACTTCTGAAGTTTTTCAAGTAAATAATTTTAATGCTGATGAGGTTTCTTATACAGGTCCTCGACACACAGTATATACATTTGGTAGATCAGTTGGAACTGGACCTTCTTTTACAGCCGATCAATCTAAATGGGGTATAGGTTTATATGATGATGGTATTGGCACAACATATGATGATGTTTTTGTTTTTAGAGTAGATGGAGACACTAGTTCAGATTCGTCTATAAAAGCTGAATTAGACCGTGATGGAAATTTTGATATCAAAGGATCTTATACCACAAACAACTCTTATTCAAAAGGTAAATTTGTAGAAAATTATCATTCTCGATGTATTTCTAGCGATATATATGTAAACCCTTTTAGTGAAAGCTCTGCTACTAGTGCTAATGTGAGTAGCAGTACAGAAAATCCTTTCGCTGTAGCTCCTTTTGCTGGAGAAATTAAAAAAATAAAAATTATAACAGCAGATGTTTCTTTAGCTCATTTTACTAATGGTGCGAGGTTTGAGATTTCAGTTGCCGATCCTTCTTCTGGCGGTGGAAACGAACAGCTTACTTCTTTTACTTCTGTAGCTTCTTCTGCGCCGACTTCGCTACCTTCAAATAACGTTGTTGCTCAATTTGCATTACAAGGAGTTAGTAGTGCTGGAACTGTATATAATTTTGAAAGTTTTTCTGGTAACGCATTTTTTACAGAAGGTCAATTGGTTCAATATAGAATTTGCCAAGTAAATGGTTCAGCAACGGATATCAACAGCACAATAATGTCAACAGTTTCTTTTACCGTAGATTAAATGTCAAAATTTTTAAATTATAGAGGCGTAGATTTTCAGTTGCAAGATGAAGATTTTTATGCCACAAGAGTTAATTTAAGCGCTCAAGCTTCAGTTGATCCTGTCGTTTTGAGTGATGGTTCTTTATTGAATTATGCGCCTTCATCTGCTGTAGTAGGTAGTTTAAGTTGTGATTTTTATTTAACGAGTTCTTTACCTTCTTATTTAAATATAACAGGTACTCATAGTGACCCTATTAAAGCTAAATTTGCCGATGTGGAAATAACAGGGGTTTACCCTAAAAGTATTTCTTTTAGTGTGGAGCCTTTTCAACCTATATTAATTTCAGCGGAATTCGATTGGTATGGTGATGTTAAAGTTGAAAATTTTAAAGAACAAGGTATAAATCAAGTAAGACAAAAGCAAGTGCCCAATTATATAGCTCATTCTTATAAAAGTCATTTAAGTTCACGAAATATATTTAATTCAGATTACAGTGGGCCAAGTGGGCCAACTGGACCTAGTGGACCTAGTGGTCCTCAAGGTAGCATTGTTTCTTTTTCATATAGTTCAAGTTGTGATAGGCCTGCATTTTACAAGGTTGACGAGCTGGTGCCGTTTCGTGTCGCAAAGCTTAATAAATCTTGTGAGGCTAGTTTAAGCTCAAATCAGTTAGGCAATCTTATAACAATAGAAGGAAAACAAGCTTTAGCTAATGTATATATTAAAGATTTTTATGGAACGTTATTAGATATTTTTACTGTTAGTGGTGTTTTAGATAATCAGAATTACAGTATATCAGAAAACAGCTACTTGCTTACAGAAGCTAGCATAAATCAGTTTGTTACTGAGCAGAAAGTTTTAATTTAATGAGTTACTTAATTTCAGGTTTAAATATTAAAAATATTTATGAATATGATAGTTCTCAGTCTTATGGGAAATATGATGTTGTAGATTATCAGTTAAATACTAATTTTTCTGTTTACCCTAATTATACAGGATTAGGTGGTCAGTCCGGTTTGAATTTTTGGTTTAATTCTGAGTCTTTAGGTAATTTTAATTTAGATTCTTCTAATTTGGTTACAGGATGGCACAATCTTTCTGATGTTAATTTCGATGGAGATGACTACAAAATTTTTATACAAAATTCAGCTGAAGAAAACGTAAGACCTTTTATAGATTTCAATGAAAATTATTTACCTTTAAAGAATAATGAGTTTTTATCTGGAGAAGGTTTCGATTGCATAGATAGAACTATTTTTATGTGTTTTGAAGCTTCTTCAAAATCTAATTTTAGCGAGCAAACTCTTCTATATATTGATAAATCTAGTGGAGCATTTGAAACAGAATTTTCAAATGGTCCTTCTGGACTATTCCGTATAAAAGGTGAAGACTCTTTAGGTTCTTCAAAAATTATAATTGATGATAGAGAATTTTCAGCTGTTTCGCCTATATATGGAACACCTAATATAGTTACTATAATTCAAAACGGCACTTCAGGCGGCCCGATGATTGAAGTTAGGCAAAATGGAGTTTACTTAGGAATCATCCTAATTTTTATTCTGGTTGGATGTCTGGTTTCATGCAAATAGGAAGAAATGAAAATCCTAATGGTAAAAAATATTATGATATGTTTGCATTTTCTGGGGTTTTAACTAATTCAGAAATAGAAAATTATGAGAAATATTTGTTCGAGTCCTATTTTGATAATGAAGGATTATATTTTGCTAAACAGGAAGTTCCTGCTGGAGAAGTTAGGGCTCCTATTACTTATACTGGTGCTGCTTATTGGACAAAAGATATAGATGATTTATTTAATTTAACTTATGGTAGTAGCGCGAGTTTTTCTTCGAAGCTGAATACTATTGATTTTGGTGATGGTTATAAATCTGCATTATCTAGAAATGTTAACAGTTTAAATGTTTCTTTTGATTTAAAATATGAAGGGTTGAGCGATAAAGAAGCTAAAGCTTTAATTACTTTTTTTGAAAACTCTCCAGAAGCTCCGAATAAAAGTGTATACGAATCTTATGAAGGCGTAGATATAAATCTTTTTCAGCCTTACAAACAAGATGCTGAAGTTTATTTTTTAGATATTAGCCATGAAACCCCTTATAATGACATAAACAATATATCTATAAAAGCAGAGTCTTTGTATGATAGCAGTTTGGATTATAAGGGTATGCTTATTAAACTAGATGAGCAAAATATAAGAACTTATACTGATGATTTAAGCAACTTTGAATATAATGACGTAGTTTATGTAGATAATATTTCTTATAGTAAGCGCGGCTATTATTTTTATACTGGAGAACGAACAAGTTCAAGTCTGCCTGAAGCTAATGCTCCTTTAGGTGATAATTCTTCATTTACGAAAGAATTTTATTTTAAGGTTGATATCGATTATAGTATATCTTCGAATCTAAGAGTTTCTTCTTCTGATATCGAAAATTCAACTAATCAATATAAAAAAGATGGTATAAATTATAATAAATTAGAGTTGGATTTAGCTTTTTCTAATAGGTCAAATAAAGAAGCTTTAGCTATGTTAAAGTTTTTTGATGATAGAGCTGGTTTTAAATTTTTTAGATATACTTTGCCGCAACCTTATAATAAAGAAATGTTATTTTATTGTCCTGAGTGGCAGCATACATATAACTTTTTTAATAACAATAATATAAGTGCTAAGTTTGTGCATCTTAACGATGTTGAAGATTTTTACGGGCCAACAGTTTTTAATACTAAAATAAGTTTTACGTCATGAGTACAGATTACTACAAGGAATTAACATTAGATACAGTGCCTACAGGTTTTGGTTTATATACTGGTATTAAAGTGGTAAATAGCAGTATTCACAATGTTGATTATAAAGCTAGTATATCTTCTACTACATTACAAGGCCTTTCTGATAACGATGTTAACTTTTTTGAGAATACTCTTTTTGTTTCTTCTGAGCAAGAGCCTGATGGTAATCTTTACGATGCAGAAATATCTTTAAGTGCGGGTGGTGTGGGATATTTTTATGTGCTTCATAAGCCTTTTGCTAATTTCAAGTCTACTGCAACACCTAGCCTTGGTGATGAAACAGCTTCTCTTGTGATAGAGTCTTCTTCTGAAGTTGGAGACGTAGATTCAGATATAGAAATTTTTGTTACTGGTAAAAGAGTTGTAGCGTTTGATGTCCCTCAAAAGGTTCAAAGTTTTGTGGCTCAAAAAATAGTAACAAATTCTTTTTACGCTCTGGATTTTAATTGGAGCTGCGATAGCCCTAATTCTTACATTACTGGTTTTAATTTATTTTTAAGCTCTCAGGCTAATTTTTCTGATAATGCATTTCAGTCTCCTTATCAGATACCTGTTAATACAAATTCTAATTCATCTGATCCTTTATACGGTAATTACAAAGGTTTATCTGGTTTTGATTTTTCTAAAACAATTTTAACAACAGATAATCTATTGGGGAATCAGGACCCTTTGTATGCTAAAATAGTTCCTGTTAATAAGGGTGGGGATGGTAATCCTTCTTTTTGTTATGGTATAAATAATTCTTTCGATAAGGTTCCTAATAATGTTCTTGATGGATCTTTTCCTACTCCGGGTAGTGATTTAAAATTTGTTGCTTCTGAATTAGTTTTACATATAAAAGTAAATGCTTTAAAAAACTTTGATTTGCTTAAATTCATTTATGAATCTAACAATAATTCTTACGATTTTAGAAGGTATTCGAGCATAACTGTCAAATTTTCTTCTGCCACTGATGAAATGGGTGTTATAAGTTCTGACATAGAAGGTAAGCCAGCAATTAGTTTTATCAAGCCTGAAGCCGTTTTTAGATACAACGCTAATTCTGAAAATATTTTTAAATTAAATTTAGAATTTGAAAATATAAAAATTCTAGGTTCTAATGGCCGTGGAGTTACATTTGATTCCGATAGAAACCCGGTAGCTGGAGTAGATGGTGGAGATCTTTTTAGGTTTGATAATTTTGATGACGGCACAAAATCTTTTCATTATTACATACTAAAAGATTACAAGAGTATATTTTATGCAGGTAGGGGTGGGGGTAAAGGAAAAATAGAGCAAATAAATGATAGTCAGGAAAATCTTTTTAATGGGCAGGAAACAACTTTTGACGGTCTTAATTTAGAGAATTTTGTAAATTTTGTTTCTGTGTTAACAGACGACGATACCTCTGTGGGTGGGACGCTAACTACTTTTGTTGGGCAAGCGGGTTCTGTTGGTTCAATAAATTCTACTCCTGACGATTTTCCTAATATTTATTTAGGTTTTAAAGACAGGTCTGCGTTTGATAATGATGGTCTTATGTTTAGATTTAGGACCGATAATATAACTGCCAATGCAGGAACGCAGACTAACGAATGGATTGATACTCTTAGGCGTACTAGTGATAACTCTCAATTTAAGTTAGAAAACGCTGCTAGTGTTTTAACAGTTAGAGAGGCATACGGTAGGAAGTTTTACGAGTTAGATGCAGCTGGAGATTTAGATGCTAAAAAAAATCAATCAAAAGCTATAAAAGGTACTCCTATTTTTAATGTTAGCCATGATCCTAGTTATACTATTTTAGTTTTTGCTTTAGCCACAGCCGAAGCGGGTAATTTTAGTAAAATGTTTGATTTAGATGGAGCTTCTGATATACATAAGTTTACAACTAATACAACATGGGGTTTAGATAAAAATGCTCAGGATGATTTTATACCAAGTACGTATTATAATAATCAAATTTATGCTGTTAAAAATAATATTTTTAATTTTTATAAAAAACCTAATGACGGGGGTTTATGCTCAGTTTTTACAGGCTCTACTTTGAATGCAGTGAATAATTACGCTCGTTTAAGTTGGCTTGAGCTTGATACTGGTGGTAGAGATGATAGTGGTGTTGCTACAAGTGATAATTCGTTAAACTTTCGTTACGCTAATCCTCCAGCTAAATTTACTGCAAACAATCCACTTGTAGATCCGTTTTTTATTCATCAAAATCCTTTCTCTATAGATGAAAACTATTGGCTTAGCGATGGGCAGTCTAGAAAAAATAGATTTTACAGTCATAATTTATCTAGCGCTGTTTCTAATCCCGGTAACTTTACTCTGAGCGATGACACTCAATACGGTTCTTTTTCTTTATTTTTTGTTAAAATGGTGAATCATTCAGTAAATATTGGGAATACTAATCATGTTATTGAAGAATCTTTTGTTAATGGTCAGAAAGTTTTTTCTGGTCATTGGCGTAAAGGTACGTTTCTTCAAAACGTTGAATTTTTAATACAATTGCATAATGGATCTTATAACGATAACGATAACGATACAAAGCTTTTCCTTTTTGATTACATGCATGGTACTTCTAGAACAGTTGCCGAAAGAGATTTTAGGTGTGACGAGATTATGAATTATCTGTCAGACTATTATCAACCTTTATTATTAAAAAGCGCATCTGATTTACTTGTGAGTCGAAAAAATGGCAACAATAACACTTCTATTGGTTTTGATTTACCTTTAGCTCATCCATATTTAAACATAAACTCAAAAAATGTCTGATTTATTTTTATTAACTAACAAGCAGGTTATTGATTTGTTCGAAATCAAACTTAATGATTTTGAAGGGTACTTTAGATTTCACGGGTCTAAAAATTTCGACAAGGATTTAGTTTTTAAAGGGGTAACTTATTTTTATATTCCCTCAGAGATATCCAACTTAAAATACGATTCTGACGGCAAACAGAATAGACCTACATTTTTAATATCTAATGCTAATAATTTTATTGGCAATCTTTTAATTGGTAGAAATGATCTGTTAGGTCGCAAGTTTTTTAAAAAGAAGCTTTTAGCGAAAGATTTAGATGCTGTTAATTTCGGTGGTGTTAGTAAAAATCCGTTAGGTCAAAGCGCTTTTAGAGATTTTATACAGGTTGACACTTTTATTATACATAAAAAGAATTACGAAAATAAAGAAAAAGTTGAATTTGAGTTGGCTAATGTTTTGGATATAGATGGAATGACTTGTCCTAAAAGAAAAGTTTTTAATGATTCTTGTCAGTGGCAATATAGGGGTGCTGGATGTAATTATGGAAAAATAGCTGGATTTAAAGCTCCTTTATCTTTAGAGAATATAAGCCTTTATAACACACTTGAGCAAGTTATCAGCGCTTTCCCTAGTTCTAATTTAGGAGATTCCGTTAGTTTATGGTTGCATGATGTAGGTAATAAGGCAACGCAAAGCGGGGAATCGAAAATATCTCTTAGTGGTTATAGCTATCCTGAAAAAGGGAATATTAGGCAATCGGAATTTATTTATAAAAAATTAACAGATTGGGCTAATTCAGCTGGGGATGTTAACACTGGGAATACATCTATAATTATTCCTAATAGCGATATTTCTTTATCTGGCGAAACTAAGTTACAAAGTAGGTCTATTATATATTCCGCGTGGACTCTCAAATATTATACAATATCAAATGCTACAACTGCTGGCGCTTTGTTTTTTCCAGAAGATAGTTTAAATATAACTAAAAATTTTCAAAATCTCAACAAAACTATTTTTTTTGTGGGTTGTTTTTCTAGATTCTTAAGGATTGTTGAGGATTATAATGCATTTACCCAGAAATCTATTTTGACTTCTTCAACTGGTGACTTGTATCTAGGTTTTAAAAACGGTTCTAAAAAATATTACTCGATTGGAAACAATGTCTTGTCTGAAGGTTTAGAAGCGAGTTTTAACGATGCAGGACGAGTGGGCATTTTTTGTATAACTCTCCCTTATCACGCCAGTGATCAAGTTAGTGTTTCTGTTTATTTTAATGGAAATAAAACACATGTTAAAGGTGGTGTTACTTCAACTGCTTTTAGTGGTTTAGGTATTAATTTATTAGATGATCAAAAAAGTCATTGTGCTCTTCATGAGTTGATTGTTTTTGAGAAAATTTTAGAAGAACAAGAAATTGTTGGTGTCAATTCTTATCTTGCTTATAAGCATGGCTTAAAGAATGTTAGTCAAGATTTGTTTATCGAAAGCCAAAAACTCTCACAAGACTATTTCACAGTTCAAGAAGGTAATTTAGGAGTCCCAGTGGCGGATGATGATGATAAAACGTTTTTATATAATCCTGCTGATACGTCAGGTAGAAAAAGTTACGATTTAAAACAAATTCAATATAAAGGCGATTATAGCGAAAAGCAAGAATATGTAAATGGTGATTTTGTTAAGTTAGACGAAAATATTAATTTTGATTTTGATCAAGATTTTGATAAACAAAATAATGAAATTCCATCTAGATTTTTTGTTTACGCAGGGGAGCGGCCATCTCAAGGTATTCATCCTTTAAGTAATTCTAAAGTTTGGATAGAAGATAAATGTTCTAAAAAGTTATCTGGTTGCCTAAAAAGGTTTAAAGACTCTTCAAGCGACAATTCAAACATTAATATACCTTTTGGAGGTTTTCCGGGTACTGTTACTTATGATTACAAATTACCAGAATCTTAATAGGTTTTTTAAGAAGGAATTGTTAGATTCTTTAAAGTTTAAATCTGTCGGCTCAAAAGCTGAAATATGTGGCTTTGTTGTTAATGGTGTTTTTTTTGAGAAAATAAATCGTCATCCAGATAAAGAAAACTTTTTTTTAATTTCTCCTAAAGATTGTTTGTGGGGGGATTCAGTAGTTTTATTTCATAGTCATCCTAAACATATAAAAGAAAAAAATTTTTCAAGTTGGGATTTAACCAACCAGTATTATTTTAATTTAGATATGCTTTTATATAGTGTAAATAATGATGAGTTTTACTTTAATAAATTATGATAAATATAGAGTTTAAAGGTATCCTAGCAAAAAGGCTAGGAGAAAAATGGAACTTGCAAGTCTCCTCTGTTTTAGAGATTTTTCAAGCTATCGAAGCTAATAATGGTGAGGTTAATAATCTTTTTGCTGATTTGCAAAATTTTTGCACACATTTTATTGTTTTTGTTAATGGTAAAATCATGCCTCCTCATTTATTGAATAGTAAAATTTTAAAAAATAATTCTGAAGTGAAAATAGTGCCCGTTGTTCAAGGTGGTGGAATTAGTGTGGTTTTGTTTATTATAGGTTTAGCGTTTTCAGCTTTATCAATGATTTTAGCAAAATCTATGAGCCCTAAATCTCCTAAAGATGTATCAACAAGTTCTGCTGTTTTAGGTCAAGTAAGGAACGTTGTTAATAGGAATATTGTCGTTCCTTTAGGTTATGGAAGAATGAGGGTGGGAAGCGCTGTTGTTTCAAATAATATTTTTGCGACTTACGATGGAAGGCTCTACGGGAATGATCAGAATGAAGAGTCATTTATGAAAAAGACTTTAGATGAAAATTTTGATACTATTTTTGATGAGTTTGAAATACAGGCAGGCTGGCTAAGAGGTCTAACCTACTCATGATTTCAATCTTAGGAGAAATATCTGATTTTTAGTAAAAAATAAATTAACATGCCAAATATTAATAACAATTTTTTCGTTTTAGGGCTAGATAAACGAGCCTCTATCTCAAAACAAAATGAATCGAATCATCTTGCTAAACTGCCGACAGATAAATTAGAGTCTTCTCAATTTTTAAGAACTTTGGATTTAATATGTGAAGGTCCGATAGAAGGCTTGGTAGATAAAGAGGGGAACACTTTAAAATACTTAGCAAATAATGACGCTGACGACTTAGTTTTAGGTAAAGGTATTTACTACAACGATGTTCCTTTAATTGCTTCTCATCAAAATAAATTTAATTTTGCTGTCGCTGACTTTAATATAGATTATGGTAATGAATTTAGTTCTTTATCTGATTTACCTTCTACGGTTTTTAATTATAATCAAAAAATATTTTTAAATGAAAACTCTGATTCAACTTTAATATCTAAAGAAATTTTCCAGAAAGAAGAAAGGTTTGTTAAAATTGGTGGAACCAATTATTGGAAGGGTTATGTGCCGAATGTAGAAGAAACATATTACAAAGTATCTTTACAGAATAGGAGCGACATTCGTTTTAATAGAACTTATCATTGCATTAAACGTGAAAATAATGAGTGGTCATATTTAAATTCTGGTGATTTTTATATCACTAGTAATTTTGATAAAGTTGTTGAGGGGTTTTCGAGGCTTGACCTTAATAATGAGAGAAAAGAAATTGAGACTCCAGTAACTAGTTATGCGAAAATAGCTGACTTTTATGAAAAAGCTAAACTCAATTCTATTCCTTTTAATCATAAAATTAAAAATAAATATTGTGACTTTTTAACTGTTAATATTTCTATTGACATGTTGTATGCTATCCATAAAGGGGAGGGTGACACGCTAAGGTCTGTTTTAGAGTTTGTTATCGAAATATCAGAATCTGATTCTTCAAACAAAATTTTCATGTATAATGTTGTTGTTGGTATATCTAAAGGGGGTAATTACATCATGAGTTTGCCTTTTCATTTAGAATTAGATAGTTTTGGCTTGAAAGAGTACACTGTTTCTATTTTTCCTATATCTCCTAAAATAAGACCAGATAACGATACAGATATAGGTTCTAATAATGTCGAGAGATCCTTTAGTGTTTCTTCTGTGGTGGAGTCTGTTTCAAGAAAAGGTAAATTTTCTTACCCTTATTCAGCAAAAGTAAGGTCAACTATATCTTCTGATCATTTTAATACTGACCCTTCTAGAAGTTTTGATTTAAAGCTTAAAAAAGTAAATGTTCCTAATAATTACGATGCGGAAGTTAAAGAATATTCTGGCAATTGGAGCGGAGTTTTTGATTCTTTTTTAAGATGGAGCGATAATCCTGCTTGGATTTTTTATGATATTTGCACTAATTCAAGGTATGGTTTAGGTAATGGTTTTATAAATGAAAAAGATTTAAACAAATGGGAACTTTATAAAATAGCTCAAGAATGCGATTCTTTAGTTAAAACTTTTGCTTCTCAAAAATATGAGCAAGATTCTTTTTTTACTTCTCAGTTGGAAACTAATGACGATATAATTTATCTTGAAAAGGGTTTTAGTTCTCTCGGTAAAATGAAAGAAAAATATTCTCCTGTTTCTGGAGGGGATTCAGATGTAAATTATGAAAATTCTTTAATTTTTCTTTTTGATGTGTCAGATGATAGCGGCCAGACTTTCAAGAAGAATTTAAAAAAAATAGTGTGGGATATAAAAGAAGGCGATATATCAGGGGTAAATGGCTCTTCTGGAGATATAGGTCAATTTAATGAAGTAACCGATGGTTCTGGCACTGTTTTCCAGTTTAAGTTGGTTAATGATTTTGGTCCTAAAAAAAAGTTACAGGCTTCCCCTTCTGATTTGATTTCTAGTATTTCAGATAAAGTTATTGAAATTACTGAACAGGAGGATTCATTGTCTGATAGGTTATCTAAAAGCTGTAAAAACTCAGAAAATGTAGTGAAGCGAGAAATTCTATATTATTATTTAAATAATAAAGACAGTCGTAAAACTTTTTTTGTGCATGAGTATTTGAGTGAAAGTATTTTTCCTTCTGGTTATAGAGTTGAAGAAAGTGATTCTAATTTTTTAAAAGTTATACGTGGTAAATGTTTGCCTAAGTCTAAAGGTTATGAAGATGCTTTAGAGCAGAGATTTAGTGCTAATGTATACATAGATAGCGAAGTGGAATGTTTGAAGTTATTAAATGATTTAGCTTCTACTTTTAGGGGCATGGCTTATTATAAAAATAATTTTATTACTTCAACTATAGATGTAGATACAAATCCTGTATATATATTCAATAATACTAATGTTAAAGATGGTTTATTTACTTACTCTTCTGGAAGTCTAGATGGTAATTATAGTGTAGCAAAAGTTCTTTATAAGGATAAAAATAATATATTTGAAGATGCTGTTGAAATAGTGGAGGACTCTGAGTTGATAAAAGAATATGGTATAGTAGTAAGAGAAGTTTTAGGTTTTGGCATAACAAGTAAAGGGCAAGCAAAAAGAGTGGGTGAATGGATATTAGCCACTAATCGTTTTGAAAATCAAACTGTAACTTTTACTACAGATATACAAGGTTTAACTTTAAAGCCTAGTGATGTTATTCAAATAAAAGATGATAAACCTTCTGCTGTTGCTCTTCAAGGCAGAGTTATTTCTGTAGATTATGATGAAAAATCTATTATTGTAGACAGAAAAATAGGTGTTAATTTAACAGGGTCTCCTATAAAATTTTTAATAAATTCTAATGTTTACAATACTTCTGAAACTTCTTCAGAAGATCTTTTAGGTCAAGATCCTAATTTTGAATATTTCGAGATCGAATCTATAAGAAATAACGTTAACAAAATTTACTTGCATCAAGGGGTAAATATTGAAATGGTGAGTGCTATAGCATCTGGCTCTGCTTTTTGTATAGAATCTGTTGATTCTGATTCTTACAATCAATCTTTGTATAAAGTGGTTAATATATCTGAAGATGATGTTAATAGTTATTCTTTTTTCTGTATAAAGCATAATCCTTTAAAATACCAAGCTATTGACAATAAAGAGTTTGAGCAAGGTGAAAGTCTTAATACTTCTCCTGTGTCGTTCTCTTCATATAAATCATCAGCAGAGCTTAATATATCTGGATTTTCTAGTTTTTATGAAGTTAAAAAAACAAAAGCTTTTGACTTTCCTTTAGATAAATTCGACGCTTTTTTCACTGAAGGAGACTCACCTGTTGAATTAGAGCAAGACCAATTAAATTTCGGAGAGCTTTTGATAGATTTTTCATCTTTAAAGGATCAGATAAACAGCTTGTCACCTTCTGATGGTTACTATGAAAGTGTAGAAAATGTTCTAGATGATGGTGGAGGGTTTATATGTAGAATTTTATATAAAAATCAATCGATTAAATTCAAAGTTGCTTCTAATGATATAGGAACAAAAATAATATCTTTAGGCTCTATGGATAATCTTTTAATCGATAATAGACCATCTTCTTTTTTAAATATTAAATTCTTTGTTTATAATAAAGAAAATCAAATAGTAGAAGTGTAATACATTATATATTATGTCTCAAGTAACTGGCCCTTTAAATGAAAATATTGATAAGTTTGTTATAGATTCTATATCTTTAACAAATAAAAATTTATATACTGTTGTCGATTCTTCTGCTTCGCCAGATTCTTATAATTTTAATTTTTCGGCAGAAAAGTTTACAAAAATAACCGCTTTACAGCGAGGTGATTTTTCTTTTGCTTTAGATATTTTTGACCCATCTATTTCTAAAAATATATCAAATTCTGAGATAAAATCTTTTGATTTTTCTGGTATATCTGTAGATCTTTATGATTACAACAGGACTTTAGTGGGTAGGCTGGAAGATGGTCTAAGAAAGACTAATTTTTCTTTAAATACTCAAAAAATTAAAAATTATTTGAATACTGGGTCTGGTTATGATGTTCATGCAAGAACTTTTTTCTTAGATTTTAATTCTGTTGCCGCCGATGGCACTTCTGATACGTATAGTGTCTACGTAGATTATCCTGAAGCTCAAATAACGGGTTTAGAAATAATAGAGTCTAATCCTTTAATAGTCACTCCTTTAACAGATAGTTACAATAATTTAAGTAACTTAGATATTTTTGTAGTTCCTAACAACTCTACTCTTCCTACGGGTTCATATGGTAATTTTAATGGAGCTGAAACCTACGCTTTTGCTAATATTAATTACACTAACAATAAATATCCTAGATCAGTTAATCTGGATATTCCTGCGTTGGTGTCAGGTTCAGTAGAAATAGCTTACCCTTTTAATTTAGTTTTAATACCTTCTGATTATTACTCTACAGGCAATTACTTTTTATCTTCAGGCGTAAAAACATCTTATTATACTGACACTAATATACCTGACAAAATAGATAATATTACAGGTTTTATTACTGTCGATCAAAATAAGTATGATAAAACTTTAAACACTAATGCTTTTGTTAAGTGGGATTCAGTAAAAACTGATTATAATTTAACATTTGAAACTGTCGTTTGCGAAAAAAATGCGGATAAGAACATGGATTACTCGTTTTCGGCAAATTTTCCGAAAATTGAAGGTATTTCTTCTATAGTGCATGGAACTGGGTCGGGTATATTAAACAATTTCAAAAAATCGAGTTATTATTCTGGAGACGCTCCTGTTTTTACTTCTTATGGTTCTAGTGGTATACAGTGGAATGATCATACTTTGTATATAGATAACTACAAGTCTTTACCTTTAGGTTTTTACGAAACAGGCGTGGCTTTAAAATATGTTACCGAAGTAAGAATACCTAAAGGTCAAATATCTGATCCGAATTTATATTTTGTTTATTCATATGATACTAGTTCTGATGTTTTTTCTATTTTACCTAGTGGTGGTCAGTATTTGTCTTCTGTGTATACGGGCACTTATAGTGGTGCTAAGCATATAGACGCTTTAAACTATCCTCCTGATGGTTCTGGTGGTGTTTCTGGTTTAACTCCTTTAGATGTAGATTATGAAACCGGCGTTCTTTTAGCTTCAAGATTACAAGGTTTTGATAATTCTTACGATTTTGTTTTTTCTAGTTTTGAGCCATCTTTTAAATTACCGGTCAAACCTAATAAAGACTATGAAATAAAAGTAAGAGCTTCTTATGTAGATAACAGTTGTTCTGATTTTTCAGAAACCTTGTTATTTACTTCAGGTCAAATATTAAATAATGTAGAAAGTATATTTTCTGGTAGTTATGTTTTAGCTGGTTCTGGTATTAGTGGTTTTGTTCCTTACTTTAGTGGCGACGATTTACTTGAAAACTCTGTTATCTATCAA
>Ga0115545_1000934_pt1 | contig 15574 bp, 17 predicted proteins | sample COGITO_mtgs_1003_FD_87188 | JGI IMG/M metagenome (GOLD analysis project Ga0115545, IMG submission 87188) | Pelagic marine microbial communities from North Sea - COGITO_mtgs_100330 | ecosystem: Environmental > Aquatic > Marine > Epipelagic | place: Germany:Helgoland, sampling site Kabeltonne...
AGTCAGGGTCTACGAGTATCTGAGAAGCTGCCGCCAGCCCCGACACTACCGCGCGGTACGCTCCCAGAGAGTACGTGGACAAAGTGCTATGAACAAACCTTTGAAGGGCTCTGACGCTACTCACTCTAGAAGTCCCAGATGACGATAGTGAAAGCGTTCACGGAGGCCCCTGTTCCCGAAGTGTTTGTAAAGATGCACTCTAGAGTGGAGGTCCCTACCCAAGACGCGTAAGGGATTCTCTGAGCCGAGCCTATAGGCGTAATCAGCACGGGCATGGATACCGAGGAGACGGCAGAGGCTAGATTGATCCTGTAAGTTCCGGCAGACGGGTTAGTCACGCTACTGATTGCGCCTGTAGCGTCTTCGTTTACTGTAGTGCCCGCAATCCTAGCGAGGACTACAGGAAGACGGTCATTTACCGACTCTCCCCCAATCGTTACATCTCCCGTGGCCGATACAGTCTCACCTGAGATGTTAGCCTGGAGAGTAGCCATGGCCGTCTCGGTATCGTTCCACAACTTGGCGATGGACGTAGCAATGACCTTTAGCGTAGGCCCCGAGGCCATGTCCAGGGTCTCGAAGAGAAGGTCCCGGCCTTTCAGGTCCTTAAAGTTCAAACCTGTGTTGTCAGAGACCACGATCAGGTCCCCAGACTTTGGGGACAGGGTAGAGAGGCCCAAGTGGTCTACGACCAATTTGAACGCTCCTGCCGCAGCGTGGCTCAGAGACCACTCCACTCTACTCGCCGTATCCGTACTCTTGGACGGTGCTGCGGCGTTTGTCCCCCAATCAGTCTCTGTGGCAGGGTCAATCTTACCGGCTGACCCGTCGTCGGTCCCGCCGTCGTGCTTATGCCCACCGTCCGTGTTGAAGATGGAGTTCATGAAAGAGGCCCAGATTGTGCTGGTGCCGTCAACGAAGGTGGTCTTAGCCATGGAGGGACCTCAAATGAATTCTACAGTGTAGGAACAGAAGACGGGCACGACGGGCTCCAGCAGCCTGCGAAGCTCCGCCTCGGTAATGGAGTCCGTAGGGACTCGAACGATAAAGTTCCAGGCATCTACCCCGACCTCATCGATACCAACCAAGCTGTCAGTAGAGGCAGGGTCGCTGCTGAGTCTGGGGAAGGAGGTCCCGCAAGTAAACGGCTTGGGGTCTACCGTGACAACTGAAGACTCAATGCCAGTTAAAGCTCTAACGTACTCTTGGATGCTGGCTGCTGGGCCTTTGCTTACCCAAGTCTTGACCGCGATGCGGATAGCCGCACGGGTCCGGTCGTCAGGCAGGTCTAGGTCATCGGGTAAACCCAAACTCGAGGCCATCCAAGGCAGCCAGCTTGAAGGCATTCCCGAAGGAGTCAGGTACGAGGGGAGTCTGTCCACAAACAGCCGGACCTCGTCAAACAACGTACCTAGAGCGTCTACGATTCCAACGGCCTCGCCAGAGCGGTAGGGAGTAGGAACAAACCGTCGTAGAAAACTCATACGCCGTTCACCAGAAACGCAACAGGGGACTCAACCATAGAGGGAAAAGTCGTAGTATCATATCCCCAATGGAACAAGCCCCACACAGCATCGGGGGCATCTAGTACCGTGGCGTCCATAGCCGCAGCAGCAGACCAAGCAGTGTCTCCGTAGTCATCCGAGTACTGATACTCCATGCTCGTGACCCGTTTGATGCCCGCCACGGAGGAGATGACCGAAACAAAGTCGTTCTCGACGACCCCTGCTCCGTACTCCCAGCCAGATGCTGTTAGGGTTTGGGAGGCGTCATATACATCTACCGCCGAGAGGAAGTTAGCCAAGGCTTGCTCGACTGCGCTCTTGACTCCTGTGGCGGTGTAGCCGTCTTCTAGAACCACTAGGATGTTTGTGATTGCCAGCAGCCGAGTACTTCGTTGGTTGACCTCAATAACAACCCCAGGGACTGTCCGCGCCTCAAGGTAAGCCTTGACGGCTGACTGAACACCCACATTAGGGGTATCGTTCAAGTCCGAAGCCGCTAAGATGTCCACGTTGACCCCGCCGTTGCCTAGGGAGTAGGCCACTGCCCGGTCAACTCCGTTGCCTGAGGCCACAGAGAGGGTAGTGAAGTCTTCGGCTGTCACTGCCCTGTCGTTAGCGCGCAAGGTCAAAGGAGCCCTGGCAATGGCAGCGTCTTGGGTCTCCTTGTCTTGACCTCCTGTGGCTCCGAGCGAATTACTGACAGAGGACACTGTGCTGATAGGCACGTCTAGGTAGATCAAAGTCGCTGCCGCCACGTTGCCCGCAGAGCCTGCCGAAACAGCCCTGCACTCAAGGATAGCCTCCGTAGCGCCTCCGCTGGCCATGACTGTACTTGTCGTGGTTTGGAAACGTACGTCTGACGCGCTAGTCCCTACCTTAACTACAGTGCCCGCTGGGATGGTCAAATCTGTGGCAGTGCTGGACCGAGTGAATGTAACACCCACCGTGGCGTAGGTCGCCGCCCCTATTTGAATGTCCAGTAGTTCCAGCAGCTTAACCGTGACCCGAGTGGGCCACGAGTTGAGAGCAAACATCAGAGCCGCGTAGATTGCCCCGCACGCTTCAATCAACTTGACCGCTGGATTGGACGCCGTGCGGTCAGATTGAGAAGCAGGCAACGAGTCAACCGTGGCGGCGACTAGTTGGTCCTCGTCCCTAGCGTCGATAGTCGGAGGGGTAAGTGTAGCCACTGAGACCTCATGTTAGGCTGCGAGGCCGAAGAAGGGATATACCCGAGACTCCGGCACTCTTGTAGCGATGGGTGTAATCGTAATCTTTAGAGAGACAGTGTTTGTCGATGCGTCCATACTGGACAGTTCGATATCGACGGCCTCTATACGGGGCTCCGAGCGAGCGATGGCGTCTCCCAACAGGTGCGCCAAGGCAGGTAGCTCAGGTAAGGACCCGTAGACCCTCTGGCCAAACCCGTAACTAGGGTCCAGGGCTGCGGAACCGGGCTCGGTGAACATGATGCTCTCGACCGAGCCCCAGAGAAGAGAAGAACCGCACTCCTCTCGGAGCCTGCCGTTCTCTTCAGTCAAAGGGTACGAGATGCCTCGTCCAAACAGTTGCTCTTCCAGGGTAGTTGCCACAGGCACCTCACTTAATGACGAAGTTCACTCGACGATTCAGGGCGTCGATAGTACCAGCAGGGTCCGATTCGCCCTTGGATACCACTGACATCCGGCTAGCAGCAATGCCCCTCTTGAGCAACGCGTTGTACACACTGTTTGCTCGACGCAGAGCCAAGTCCTTGTTGTAGGCGTCTGTTCCGACCTCGTCGGCGTGACCTGTAACGATGACGTGTGTCTCGGAGTACAACGCAAGCCGCGACGCCACGCGGTCCAAGACCGCCTCGTACTCAGGACCAAAGACGTCAATGTCGAAATCAAACAATACTTGATCGCTGATGAACGTAATGACTCCGCCCGAGTCGTTGCCGCCACCGTTGTACAAGTCTAACGACGTGCTGCGAAGAGGGGACAGAGAATGTGTGACTCTCTCGACATTCCAAACACCAGAGAACCTAGGGCCTAGTCCTCTCAACAGTACCTGAGAGTCCACGTCCAAAGAAATGTTGAGATTTATGAGCTTGGCCTTGGCCTTGAATATCTTCCGGGCCCTAGCCTGAGCGTTTTGGGCTCTTTCCAAAGTCTGGTCAGTAAAGGACGGAAGGTCCCTTGCCTCAAACAACACCCCAGTCCTCTCAAGCCTGACGGCACGCGCCTGGACATCGGGGTCAAGGTTAAGGTTCTGCTCGAAGGTACTATCGCCTGCTCTAGAGTAGACGTTGGGCGTAGTGTCCCTATCTAGCTCCTTGATGGTGAAGCTAATCGACTCTAGGTTTCCGTCCGACCCAGGAGCTACCTCTACAATGTCTCCCGACCGATCACCTACAGGCCTGACGTACAGCCTGTCCTCTCTTACTTGATACGTGTGGCCTAACGCCTCTAGCGTCTCTCTGAGCAGCTTGGCGTCCGAAGAGCCTCTCTGAACACGCTGACCGTACTGGACCCTATTTAGCTGGTTCTCGGAGTCTCCTTGGAACACCAGTTCCAGTCCTGCCTCTTGGGCAAGTATCTCCATCTGCTGGGCCGCGCTGGCGTCGGTGAGCACCCTGGCGTTAGAAGACCTCCTAGAAGAAGAGAAGGTGTCGGAAGCCGTCAGGGATATCTTGCCTGGGGAACTGGAAGATAGCGACGAGGTGACTGTAGAAAGATACCCAGAGAACACCTTGTCTCCCGCAAAGACCTCAACTGGGACCTTAGCGTCCTCGTGAGGAAGAGGGAGGGATGAGGATATCTCAAAGAGAGGGTCTGCCACGACCACTGTAGCTCTAGTCCTCTCTGACCCCTCGGCCAGTACCACTTTTACCGAGATAAGCTGCCCGTCTCCGTCTCGGAACTCGACGCCTCCAATTCGTACGACTGTCGGGGACATTTAGGTCACGCTGGAGGGAGAAGGGCAATGCTGCGGGTAGAGATCAGGTTGGACTCGAGGTGCATAACTCTATGCAACCAAAAGATTAACCAAGCCTCTGAGGACATGCGGATGTCAATGGTCTCATCGCCTATATAGGCGGAGAACTCTACGACGTCCTGCCCGTCAACGGAGTCTTGAATCAGCACGTATGCGTCGGAGGTAGTACCTCCAGGCAAGGATGCCAGAATCTTAAACCCTCCTGAGACGTCCGCTAGTTGTATGGAAAAGGCCTCTGGAGCCTCGCTGGAGACATATACCCAGGAGTGCTCCATGCCAAACTCGCTCAGGAAGTCTACACCTTCCAAGTCGGCTGGATCAGCCGCTGTGGAGATGGAGCCTACCTGAGCGCGTTCGCTCACGTTAAACGGAGAGTCTATCCCGTTAAGCTCAAGGATACTTCGCCAGTTACGCCACTCCCCGGTACCTCTGTGGGCAATGGAGAAGGGCGTTTCATTCGGCCCAGGCCTGATAGAGACCGACCTGTCTGAGGGGTCGGTCTCAAGAGGCCCGCCGAGCTTTTCAAAGGGTGCTTCTGAAGGCATTACAGGGACTCCGTCAAGGAGAAGCTGACTTTAGCTACCAGGGCTCGGCCCTCGTCGTCCAATACCTCCTTGTGGACTTCAAGGCCCGTCAACACTCCGCTATAAGAGAACTGTCCCCAAGACATCAAGAGCCTAGAAGGCATCTGTGTAGTATCAACAGGAAACTCTGCCCAAGATATCAACTTGGTTAGGAAGTTCTCTAGCTCCCTTGTCTTTCCGGGGGAGGCAGACTGCCTAGTAGACACTTTAATGACCTTCGGGGCGTTTCCCGTCCAGTCCATTCGCGCGACTACAGCACCTGCTGCCTTCCTGGCTGTCCAAGAAGGAGAGGGCTTTATGGATATCTCGTGCGGGGCGTAAGGAAACTCTAGAACAGTCCTGTCATTAACGTCCATTTGTGACAAGGCTGCCCTAAGAGACCCGCCTGGAGGTTGAGGTAGCTTGTTAGACACGGTTATGGATGCGGTCTTTCCTATAGAAGCCATCTTCAATCTCCCTTTACTGCTAAGACATCCAGAAGGACCGTGCCCTCACCGGGGACAGTCCTCCGGTACATCTCGATCTCTGGAGTGATGTCTGTGATGCGAACATCTAGGGTGTTGCCTGCTACCGCTGCACTGAAGGCGTTTGCCATAATTTCAGACTGATGGGATTGGTCAGCCAGCAGTCTTATCGCCTCGTTTATCGCAGACAGGTTACCTTCTCTCGCATGGAAAACAACAGCGTTCATGCTAGTAATGAAGTCACCGAGACCTCGTGACCCACTCGCCATCTCTGCAAACTCTCGGCCTGCTTCGCTACGTTCACGGTCCTCTGAACTGAAGGCTGCATGTCCTCCAATAAAGGACATACTGCTAACTTGTCCTCCTTCGTCAAAGGCCCCTAGGCGCATTCCTATGGTTTCGTAAAGCTGGTTAGAGATCAGGTTATACAGCCCCTCGTCTTCTGCTCTAAAGCGAGCCGAGCCCCCTCCAAACAGTTGAAAGATCTCGCTCTTTGTTTGAGTAACGTCTGAATGGCGGTACTGTTGTTCGTAGCCGTACCCTCCAAACCCTGCGTTGGCACTGGGGTCAAAGATTACATTTCGCCTACCCCGGACTCCTGCGCTTCCAACTATTGACCTGACAGCCTGTTCGTTTTGAAGCCGTTGAAGCTCTTCCCTAGTCCCCCTTCCTGGTCCTTCTGGTCCTAAAAAGAAATCGGCCAGTATCTTAGATTCACTTGGCTTTCTCCCTAACGCTCTATCTACAACGCCATCTACTTCATCACTTAGGCGGGAAAAGGCGTAACGTAGGCCTATTGCCGCAGCAGTGACAGCCAGTATTCCCGCCGCCGCTGGTACTCCCACTCCGGTTGAGGCTGCTCCGACTGCGGCTGTTCCTCCTGTTCTAAGTAAGGTGCCTGATAGGGCGCTTCCGGCGGCTCGCATTCCGCCCAATCCCGCTCCCCACCCCAGCCCTCCAACTAAGCCCCTCGCCGCGCTGGTCACTACTCCGCCTGTTGCGAAGTTTATGCCATAGAGTTTGGCGACGGTCAGGATTAGGTCTCCGTGCCTTTGTAGGAACTGATCCGCCCTGTCGATGGGGTTGCTCTCAAGGAAGTCCATCAGGGCATTCGCCCCTGAAGCCAGCCCGGAGCCTATACGATTACCCAAATCGACGAAGGAGTCAGACTCTACATAAGCCCTGGCCCTATCGAGGACCTCCTCAAGCCTTTCGTTAAGTACTCCTTGCGACTGTCCACCGATGTCAGCTAGGGCGTCTTGGAAGATCGTCCCCAACATCGTAAACTGTCCCCTTACGGTATCGACTTCCGCTGCAAGCAGGGCCGTGACTGCGTCAGTGCCTCCTCGTCCATAGAGTTCTTCTAGCCTTCCTCGGAAGGCGTTCATGTAGACCTCAGCGACGCTGTTGCCCTGCTCTTCGGACATGCGCTCGGCCTCCTGCCGTGTAGGAAGGCCCGAGATGTTGAACCGCTCTCGTAGTGACCGGACCTGACCGGCACCAATCAACTCACGCAGTGAGAACAGTGCTCCTGAGAAGCTTTGCTCTGGGTTGGTTACCTCAAGAGCCTTGGCCATACGAGTAAGCTGCTCCGCCTGCTCGATATTGCCTCCAGCCAAGGGCACCATGAAGCGCATGGAGTGAAGAGCCTCCTGCCGGGTCAGAGGACCGATCTCACGGGCGAGGGTAACCGCTGAGTCGAAGGCAGCGTCTACCTTACTCATGTCTCCGAGAGACGCTCTCAGCAGAAGCCGAGAACGGTGCATGTCGTCAGCGGAGCCAATAGTGGCTTCGATGAAAGAGCGCCCGCCCATAGCCGCCACTCCCCCAACGAGCATGGCTCGGTAGGAGAAGAGGTTGTTTTGGAGTTGGTTTAGACGGCGGCCCGTCCAGCGAGAGGCATTGCCAATACCTCTAATGGAGGAAGCTACTTGTTGCGATTGGGCTACGCCCTGAATGCGCGACCCTACGGCGCGCAGACGAGGACCTGCGCCCCAAGAGGAACCGAAACCTATTTGACTTCTAAGGTCTGCTCTCTGCTCACTGCGCTGCTGCCTACGCTCCCTACGAGCATCCCTGCGCTCCCGCCTACGACGAGCACTGGCCTCCTGATGCGAAAGGGTATCGAACCGATACCTCTTCCGCCTTTCCAGGCCCCATGCTCTCTCAAAGCTCCGGTCCCGGCCCCAGGCGCGGGCGCGGGCCAGCGCCCTTCGCTGCTCCGCAGCAGCGTATTGGCTTTCGAAACGCGCAATCCTACGCTGAACACTGAAGTTGGCCCGACTTTGGGTGTGAATCCTGCTGAGGTTGGATAGCTCCCTTCCCAGATGACGGTCGTTGGCAATCCAGGCCCTTTGCTGTGCGTTGTGTTGTTGTTGAAGGGACCTGCTGATAGCAGCAATATCTCGCCGTGCCGTTCCTCGTACTTTTATGTCAATAAAGACGTCATCAGACATTCACTAACCCTTGTCGAGGAGTGCCTTTTGGCGCTCGTGGTACGCTACCGCCCCCGCCCACATACTCTTTCGTTGTGATCGAGTGGTGGACAGGATGTACTCCCAGGAGGCCCCGCTGGCCTTGTGGAGAGATGTAATCTCTTCGTACCTCTCCGGGTTTCGGTTCTGGTACTTAGCTCGCTTGATGAAGCAGACCCGCAAAGGCCCCGGTGCCTTGGCTAGCCTTGCTCGGGGGTCTCTTCCGAGCCATCGTCGCCTGGACTTTCGTTTCCCTCAGACGGACCCATCTCAAGGTCACACATCGCCGCGTAAATCATAGCGACGTCGTCTCGGTGCATGCGGCGCAGAACCACAGGCCCAGGGGACTTGACCAGAGGCCCGAAGCTCGTGATGCACTGGCTCATGAAGTGCAGGGTATAGAGGCTCTGGGAAACACTCTGACCGCAGGCTTCTTGGGCCTTAATCTCGTCGTCAAACAGAGGGCAACGCACAGTGACTTCTTTCCAAACATCGTTGGAGGAAGGGTCGGTGTAGCCGTGCAAGAGGGTAATAGCCTTAGTATTGTTAGTCATTGTCTTGGAGGGGGGTTGGAGGGGTGTTTTAGCACGCTAGGTGCAGCCAGCCGGACGGGAATCGAACCCGTCTTGAACCATCGGCTGTGTCTTGGCTAAACTACGTCTCTAGGCTGGAGAGCCAGGACAAGAGTAGCGGCTTCGGAACTGCCCTTAGAGGGCTGCTGGACAGTCAGGCTGACCCGAGCGCATTCCGTATAGGTACGGGCAGGCCCGATAGGGATTCCTGCCGGAGTCGTCGGTGTCACTGTGACATTAAGAGGTGTATGAAACCCTTTATGCCAAAGCTTGGACCACGCCTCAACAGGCAAGTCAACAACGTGGTCTCGAGGCTTGGTGATTGTAATCTGCCCCGTAGTCGAAGGTGCCGAAATGACCTGCGGAGCGCCGAAGCCTCCCGTGTGTTGCAGGCTTGTATCGTTGTTCTCTTCCCCGCCATTGAACTCCGTAAAGAGGACCAGGGGGAACTTGTCAACGGTGATTTTATAGTGGCTTGCGCCTTGAAAGTTCTCGAAAGATGGCATGTGTAGTTACCTCGGGTTAGGCTGTGGGAGCCCGCTTGGCGATCTCTGCTCGGATCGTCTCGGCGGTAAGCGAGTCCTTGAACCAAACCTTCACCCGAATGGTGTTGGTGGCGAGGTCCGAAGGGGTGAGTAGTTCTCGGTTGGCCTTAACACTAAAGCCGTGTGCAGCAAAGTCCTCTGCCTCTCGCGACGACGGAGTAGACCCGTCGAACATTCCCTTGCTGTTCAAGTCAGCCATGAGGATTCGCATCCCCTCTTCCAAGTCCTCGAAGAACGAGCCCGCCGACGCGGTCTCATAAATCTGGTCATCGAGCAATCGCTGAAGGCGGTCAGAGATGACACAGAACGCGTAGAGCGCGTGAAGATAGGCCCAGTTGGGGTCCGTGCTACAGGTACGGGCTCCCCAAATCTTCAGGCCGGAGCCCTTGTCGTAGACCGGGTTAATGCCTTTACCTACAAGCGTCTCAGCTACCGCCTCATCAATATAAGCAGCGCCGTTGCTCTGACTCTCAATCCCGATAACTCGGTCTACCTTGAAGTCCTTACCCGCTGGGTGCTTGCCGTAGTCTTCGTTGGCCAAGAACTCGAACCACTCCGCCAAGACGTGACCGACTGGGCTGATAGGCTTGATCTCTTCCGTTACCGAGTCTTGGACCTTTGGCAGTGCCCAGTAATAAGCACCAAGGAGGTCCGGCACGTCGTCTTGAACAGTACTGACCGTCTTGCCTGCTGGAGCAGCAAACAGGGACACTCGGCTGAACGCGTCGAAGTGGCCTTCCATCTCTGAACGAACCGCGGCGTCTGAATCAAGGCCGGGGGCGATGATAAAGCCTCGTCCGTACTTCTTGTCACGGAAGGCCTTGAGCCCCGTCTTAACGCCGTCACCCTCGTCCGTACCCACAATGTCGGACGCAGAAGGAGCGTTGTCATCAACCCCTGCCTGAGTTGCACCTAGCAGATAGTCTCCTGCCTCAGGGAGGTTGCCCGGAGCCGCAGTAGCTGAGTTTAGGTTCTCAAGGGAGATGTAGTCCGACTGGGAGCTAACAGCTTCCAAGGAAGCGTCCGTCAACGTCAGGTTGTCGAAAGTCTCTAGAGCAACCGTGTCAGAGGCAGCCTTGAACAACTCAAGTTTCCAAGTATCTGCTTTAGTGCCCGAGGAAACGGTGGCCTCGTATGTGTTTGCCCACGTACCCGATCCCTTTGCGTGGATCTTGATTGTGTTTACCGCTGACCCATCTGGGACAGTAGCAAACGCCTGGACCGCCGAGGACCCTACGCAACGTACCGCGAAGCAGCGTTTGCGAGAAGTGCCCTTGGAGTAGAGGATGTTCAAGACCTCATCGGCCTCAGTGATTCGAGTGTCCGAGCCGAGGGGAGTACCCTCTGCTCCGCCAAACATCTGGCGGAAGCGAGCATAGGACGTAAACTCGTGAACGGTGTCCTCCAGGCCGCGCTCTGCCTGGATGGCGATGAAGATGGAATCGCCCGGATCCGCGCCAGTGGCCAGAGGCCCGGCTGTGGTCCGAGTGACGATAGTGCCGACGAAGTTTGCCATTAAGGGCCTCTGTCAGGATGTAACGACGACGGTCTTTATGCCGTCGTCTGGGAGAGTGTCAGTTGCGCTAACTACCGAAGAGGCCTCGGCCTCTCCCGTCTCGTCAGCAGGAGCGATATCTATAGCCAACTCCGTCCAGTCCTCAAGAGGCAGGTCGTTGAACGCCGTGACTAACTTGATGTTGAAAGAGATTGTGGCGCTGGCGTACGGAAACTCAAGGGTCTCCTCGTACTCTACGTCGAAGACGTCTCCGACGAAACTACAGTGATTGTCAGCCTCTGCCTCACCCTCTAACTGAACGTAAAGCTGAGGGTTGTGGATGAGGGTATTGATGACCGTGTGGCTAAACAACTCTCGGACAGTGCCTACGTCGCCGTGACGTGCTGAAGCTGTTCTGCGGGCTCTAGCCAGAAGCACTAAGTCTACACTGTAGTTAATCTCGTGCTGTCGTAGGTCATTGAACCTAGTGTACTTGGCCTTCTTATCTAGGATGATCACCGCAGGTAGCTGTGCGTCTGAGATGTTCCTCTCGTCCTGGCCGTGACGGACAACGGTCTTGATGCCGTCTACACCTTGAAGCACTGCTTTCAAGGCCTCTAAGCTAGACTCTCGAGCAGACGTGTTCTTTAAAGGCATAGGTACCTCAATGTTTGGCGGCTTTTATCTGACGCCTAAACGCCGCAATAGCAGCGCGTTTAACGGCATTGTGAGAACGAGTGCCTCTCTTAAAGCCTAAGAACTCCCTGATTGGCATCTTTCCCCCGCCCTTTTGGTGGGCCATTGCCTTCTTTCTCTCAGAGGTGTCGTGAAAGACTAAAGCGGGCTGAGGAATGCCTTTAGGCCTACGCGTCTCGGCCCTCAAGGAGCGCAACATGTCACCTTCAAAGTTAAGGTTGACCAACCTTGTAGACAGCCCTCTTTTCCCTCGGGCCCGTTTGTGCCTTTCACGGTACGCTTGAAAGGGCTTTTCGCTCTGGTCTAGGCCTAGAGCGGTGCGCCTTTTAATTTGGTCTAAGGCTACTCTGGCAACTGTTTGAGCCCCAAACGGGTTTAGGTGCTCAGTCGCTTTGCTTACCCTAGCAAGGTGCAGTACCGCTTTGTGGTGGTCTATTCTTACAGATAGATGGATGCTCATTAGGACCTTTCTAGGCTGAATCTAGGGAACGCCCTATCTCGGCCCGGTGCGACTAGGTCAGGGTCCGTGGTCTCTAGTGTAAGGCCCGCAGCCAGCATTAACTCTAGCTCTTCCTTATACAGACGCTCGTAGAGCATCCGCTTGTGGTCGTAGGCGTCTTCCTTATTGCGGCTCAGGTCCATGTAGACCGTCACCAGAGCCTTGAGAGTACACGCCTTGGTCAACTGGTGGTTAAGGCCTCCAGTTGCCACTGCTTCATTGGTGACTGAGGCAAGCCCCGTAAGAGCAGTGAAGTATATCAATACTCCCTCTGCTACGTTTCCAGGCTCTCCTAGTTCCTGGCAGGTTGCGGAGACAGTGCCCGTGGCCCCGTCTGCCAACACTAGCTCTGAATCAACTACGAAGGTGACCTTGGTCCGGTCCTCCGCCGAGTAAACCTCGAAAGAAGCGGGGACAGTGACCCCTCCTCCTCCCGTGGTAGCCGTGAAGGACAAGGTGACCTCTGCTACGGCTGAATCGTCTTCGATGTTATCGAGACCGTCAGTAAACCCTCGACGAAGAAGCTCTCGCTCTACGTCGCTTCGGGCCGACCTGTGGTCAATCCGATAAGATACGTCATTGTACTCGAATAACTCCCTATCTCTGAAACCGAGGTGAGCGTCGGTACTGTACACGTCGAGGGTCGCCATGACTTACTCCGAGAGCAGTGCCCGGAGCTTTTTCTGTCCCAGGCGAGGGTGGTGTTCGATGCCTCGTTCGGCAGCTAGCTTTGTCAAGCCTGCCCGGTCCAAGTCCTCTAGCCGAATAGCCTTCTTCTCTTCAGGCTCGGGCTCAGGTGCCGCTACAGGCTCAGGTGCCGCTACAGGCTCAGGTGCCGCTACAGGCTCAGGTGCCGCTACAGGCTCAGGTGCCAACTCAAAGCCCTGGCTAAGTAGGTGAGGGACGCGATTGTCTGCAACGAAGACCTCACGCCCACTAGGGTTGAGTAGTAGAATTGACTTCATGGTGTTTGCCCTGGAGAGAAAGGAGGGGGTAGGTTTTCTCCCGACGCCCCTCCGACGCCGAGAGAAGGCCCGAAGGCCTGAAGGTCGGCAGTTGCTTTGAAGCACACGGCACACAGGCCCTCCACAAGGGAGGGACTGTGTCCGACTGCCGTCTAGACGGTTGCTAGGTCAGGCTTACGCCACGACCTCGACGAGGCACTCGTCGCGCACCGTCTTGATCCCGTAAAGGATGTCGATGGTGTGCATCATGGCCATGTCGGTCTGCGAGTAGCCCTGGGTGTAGCGGAACGCCAGACCCATCGACTCGTCAACCAAGAGGCCTGCGCGAACTCCCGAGCCTGCCGGAGGAAGGGCAAGCGGGCGCACAGCGAGGACGATACCGTCCGGGTGCATCGCCATGTTGTGACGAGCAGCCGGTCCAGCGGTCGTCGGAACCAACTGCGACATGAAGGTGTCGAATCCGTAGACTCGACCCAGTCGGGCCTCTTCCATCGCATTACCACCGTCGCCTCGCTTGTCCGCTGAAACGAATGACGGGTCACCCAAGAGGGCGCTGTCGTCCTCGGGGGACACGATGAGGAAGCGGTTGGTCGTGGGGACCTTCGCTTGGTTAAGTGCAAGGCGAGCCGCTCGAATAGTGGCCGAGTCAACGTCCGTGCCGATGACGCCTACCGCAGCCGCCGCGTTGGCGTACTCTGCGAGAATCTCGCTCTCAATCTTTTCGACAAGAGCCGGGATCGCGTCTCGGATGTAGTTAAGTCCCTGCGAGAGAGCCTTGGCTCCAGCGTTGTCTTCCACACGCCAGGACACGTACTTGTGCTGGTCGAGTGTGACCGCAACCTTGGTGTTGCTCGGGTTCTCCGGCACAACAGGGTGCTCAGTCGGGTCGGCGAACTGGCTTTTCTCCTTTACCGAGACCGCGCCACGCTTCAGGATGTTGATGGTGTCGCCAATGCCGCCCGTCTCGTTCTCGAAATCTCGACGGACTAGGCGGGAGACAAGGGTGTTTGCCCGGTACTCTTCGAGTACCTCATTGAGCCAGAACGAAGGGATTGCATCGCCTGCCTCATTGGTAGTGATAAAGGCCATATTTGCTCTTGGGGGTCAGTGCCCGAGAGTACGGGCGGGGGGTTTGATTATTGGAGGTCGCCTGAGCGCATAGCTGCCATGAGGGCCTCTCTATGCTCAGTCACATTTTTTGAATTAGACAGGTCCCCGAAAGGAAGCCCGCCACTCTTCTGAGGCGTAGCCGGAGGCACGCCTCCTTTTTTGCTCTGTGCTCCGTTGCCGTCTCCGGCAGTGGGCTTCCGAAAGTGAGGGTTTCTGGTTAGGAAGTCACCGATGACTTCCTCTGCCGTCATATACCCTCCCTGCCCATCCGTGGAGGGCATTCCCTCGCTGTCCGTGACAAGTGCTACCCCGTCTCGGACAGTAAGTTGAAGGCCTCGTTGACCCAGTTCCATTTGAACTAGTTGGGCCACTTGACCGGGGGCGATGGCCGCGCTGGCCACCGAAGACAGGGACTCTCTTACAGAGGCCTGCCGTCGCTCTTCTTCAATCGCGTCGAACCGAGCCTGTAACTCTGCTGCACGACGCTGCTCTGCCTCGAAGAGGCCTTTGTATTGGCCTTTAGCCTTAGCTTCTTCTGCGGCCTGCTTCTGCTGCTCTGCATACGATGTCTGAAGACCAGAAAGGCCTCCTTCGACTCCGATAGATGCCAAAGTTCTATCAACTTGGCTCTGCTGCCTAGCTAAACGGTCACGGACAATAGCGTCCAGTTGAGACTGAGTGAAACTCGCCACGGGAGAAGGCTCCTGCACCGAGGGCTCTACAGGCTCCGTGGAGCCTCCGCCTGACTGGTTGCCTTCTCCATCATCAGGAGAACAGAAGACTTGGGGTGTAAGGATAGAAGAAAAGAGCATATCGCCTCCGGTTGGGATGCCTGTCTAACGCCGGGGCCGGAGTAGCCTAGTTTGGCGAGAGCAGTAGTTTGGTTGACGTGGCCGTGAGCGTCGGGAGGGACCGGCCTGCTAAATAGACCCCTATAGAGGGTCTGGGTTTGAAATAGGTACTTGAGCAAACACATTTGCTCCAGTCTGAGCTTCCGCTGCTTCAGGAGTGGTCTTCGGCATCTCCTCCCACTTGATACGAAGGTCTTCCTTGACCTCCTTCAAGCGCTTGGGTGAAACCTTGCCCGCCAAGTGAGCGTGGACTGCTTGGTTCATGTTCTCTAGAGCCGCCTCAGAGTCGAGAGGGATACCCATAGCGATGAGCCTAAGCCCGTCGGTGAGCACCTTCTCAATCTCTCCGGGCTCCAAGTCCACCGTGAACCCAGGCAGCGGAGCCTGTCCAGCGTCCATGCCCATCCAAAGAAGGGCCAAACGACTAATCTGTTGCTCCGCCTCTCCCATCGAGCGCCCAAGCGTCTCTAGGAGAGCCCGTTTGTCAATGGTCTGGAAGGCTAGAGAGCTACCGCTAACGTATGTCCTAGACCCCTCGTTGAGGCGTCCTAGTCCAGACAGGAAGCGGATGGACAGTTCCAGTTCTCGGACCTCCGTGCGGATGGCCTCTATCTGGGTAATGTTCGGTGCGAGATAGAAGGGTCTTTCCTCGCCTTGTCCCATCGGAAGGACTCCAGCGACTGACCAATCTACCTGCTGAAGAGAGTCGTAAACCGTCTCAGGAGCCACAAGGATGTTAAAGACGTGCTGGAATATCTGCTCGTCTACTAGTGACAGCTTGTTTGTTAGCTGCCTCACAAGCGGCGCAAGGTCTCGAATTAAAGACTCTGCGATA
>Ga0115545_1000937_pt1 | contig 15551 bp, 11 predicted proteins | sample COGITO_mtgs_1003_FD_87188 | JGI IMG/M metagenome (GOLD analysis project Ga0115545, IMG submission 87188) | Pelagic marine microbial communities from North Sea - COGITO_mtgs_100330 | ecosystem: Environmental > Aquatic > Marine > Epipelagic | place: Germany:Helgoland, sampling site Kabeltonne...
AACCAGCAGGTGAGAACCAAGGATCATTAACATTGTCTGTTCTTGCACAGAGTCCTGCCATATCACCGTTTAGAGGAACCCATCTGAGGGTGTCGTTGTGTCTATCGTACTGATACTTCCAACCACTGTCCATGAACGCATAGGAACTGGACTTGTTGAGTTGTGTGTTTCTGTAGTCCTTGACATTACTAACACCAGTTGTTAGGTTTGTAACACCAACACAGTCGGCTTCTTCTGGAGAAACGAATGCAACACAGTCTTTTCTTGCATCTGCAATGTCGATCACGTTTCCTGCAAGTGCAGCAGATGCAGCACCAGTAAGAATGAGAGAGACATCAACTGTGTCTGAATCCGCGTATAAGTTGTATGCAGTAAGAAGTTCACTGTCGGATGATGAATTGCTGTATGCACCAGAAACACCAGAGTCGTATCTTCTTAGTACGTTACCAAAGGTAGTTCCACCACCAGCACCGTTGTTGATGCTGAAGTTTGCAGCAGATCCACCACCAGCAGCAATTCCGAGCAGAGAGTTACCAGCAACAATATACTTAGAGTTGGCGTTAATTACGTCAACATAGAAGTTAGAGTTACCGTCTCCGTCTCTTGCATCGTTTGCAAGTGAAACTCCGTTGAATACTTCAAGAACTTCACCCTTGGTTCCGGTGAACTTACCATCTTCGTCGATTACAAGGATGGTAAATTGATCTCCAGTACCACCAACAAACTCTAGGTTTGATGAAGTGTATGGTCGTTCTATATAACTCTTGTACTTATGTTCCCATGCAGCAGTGGTTCCACGGGTGACTGTTGCATTTGCGAGTGCAGGAGTAAACGAGATTGTACTACCAGCAGCACCGTGAGTGACTCCAGTTACTGTGAATATTGTTGTGAGGTTACCAATCTTAAGGGTGTCTCCAACAATGGCAGCAGTCTGTCCACCAGTACCACCAGTGCTTGCAATGATCTCAGTTCCTACAGCAGAACCAGAAAGACTCATTGCTCCACCATCTGCATGAGTTCCAAAACCCATGCTAAGTCCAGCAACACCAGATGCGACTGATGTTCTTAGTGAGTTACCGAAGTCTCCGGGGAATCGTGCATAAAATTCTGTTCCTGCACCAGATGCTACCGCAGTTCCGTATACTGCCGCAGAAGCACTAAATCCTTGATCGTAGACATCTTTGTTTTTGATGAGTGCGCCAGAACCACCGAATCCGGAGTTCATTGAGGTTGAAGTAGTTGCTCTTGCGACGAGACATGCACCACCATAACCGAGATAGTTAGCAGTGTTTAGCCAGTTTCTATAGTTGTCTACGTTGGGTTTACCATAAAGATTTACGAGTTCTGGTTCGTTTGCTACGAGAACTCTTTGTTCTTCTGGACCCCAATCAGAGTTAATTACAGAGGCCGCTCTGGTTGTAGATACGGCTGGGATTACGTTTGTGAAATCCTTTTCTGTGACTGATACGCCAGGACTTACTCTAAATGCCATGTGATTTCTCCTTGGGTCTTAACTTTAATTCTATTGGGAATTATTTATTTGTTCTGATTTATGTATACTATTCTAGTATTTCATTTACCAACTAAACATTCCACCCGGATTATCACTATCTGCATCTTTCCACAGTGTACCATCTGCATCTATCTGGAAATCATCTCCACCACCATCGTTAATGAATCCGAAGGGTGTCATTTCTTCTTCTAATTGTTGCATTTTTTCTTTATATAATTCTTTCCTAATGTCCATATTTAGGAGATCTTTAAAGTATTGCTGGGTAGTACACCAAGCAAACAAAACGAGAGACATTACCAAGTCGTCATTATGACCGTCATCTGCTTCAAAAGATTGACGTTTTGATATAAAAGAAATAAGTTCGTCGATTGTGTCAAAATCATCAATAATTAGTTTGTCCTCTTCAATGAGGTTTTTTAGGTTGGAACAACCAACTCTTTTTGTGGCAGTAGTTGTTCGTATTCCCAACTGAGATCCCCCCTTACCAAACCCACCATCGAGTGTTTGACCTTTTCTTCCTCTTACAGATGTCATTAAAATATTTTCGTATTCGAACTCACTATGAAGAATATCAGCCACTTGTCCACCAATATCATTTATTTCAACCATACAGTATGCATCATTATATTGCTTACATAGCGAGTGTATGATTGTAGGATAAACCATTGGCGAAATTTCATTGTTTTTAAATGTAGCAACTATTCTGTACGGATCATCTGTGTTTGTGATATCAATAATAGACAATGCGTGGTAATCTTGTCCTTGACCTCTTGCAACATCAACACCCATAAAATAGATGTGATCCTTTTTAGGTTGTTCGTATACTCGAAGTCCCTCGTCTGTTTTATGAATAGGCGTTTTATATACGAGAGATTTTAACTTAACTGACGAAATTAGAGTATTGGTAGATCCAATGAAATCACATTCAAATTCTGTTCTGAATTGCTCTTCGCTGGTGTTTGCTATCGTCTGTGCTTTCCAAGCGGCGTCTCTTCCCGGAACTTCGTCCCAGTTAACCTCAATAGGAACATATGTATTTCTTCCCTCAACTGCATCCATCCACATTCTATAATACATGTTCAATCCTTTAGGAGTTGAAACAATAAGAACTTTTGTGGTTTTACCAGACGAGATGGTGGGATATACTGAACTAAAGAATTCTTCAGCCACACCTTGGGGAACGTATGCGAATTCGTCCATGAAGATCATGTTAAACGAACCACCACGAACAGCACTAGAAGAAGTGGCGGATGCGAGAATCTTGGAACCATTTTCTAGTTCAATCGATCCCTTGTTCCATTCAACAATACCTTGCTGTATCCATTTGGGTAGATGTTCGTATGCCAGTTTTAGTCTACCAAGCAGTTCTCTTGCAGTAGCAAGTTTGTTAGCAAGAATGGCTACATTTACGCTTGGGTTGAATAATACAAAATGTAAGAGATATGAAATAACAGTTGTAGATTTACCACTCTGCCTAGGCAGTTTCGCAATGACGAATCTATTCTTGTGTATTTTGTTGATGATATCCTTTTGGAAATCATACATTTCAAAAGGGACAAGTCCTTCATCGACATTTACAATTTGAACATACTTTGCGATGAAGTATTCAGGTTCAGCAGCACATTTCAAGTACTCTTTGACCTGTTCTTCTGTAAAATCTAAAGGAACATCTGATGCTTTTAGATTTTTATTACCAAGATATGAGTCTTCATTCGGCATTATCTAGATCTTCTAATTGTTTTCTCTGGTTCTTTACCAAATCTTGAAGTGCTTTTGTCGAACCAACGAAAATCGAGTTGTTGGTTACATTCTTTGTGTTTCCATGAACAGAAGAATCTTCCTTCTTAATCTCCTTGATGGACTTGTGAAGCGAGATTAAGTCTTTATTTGCTTCGGACACACTCTTGATCAGTTGAGATACAACTTCGTATGCTCTCGGAGAATCACCCTCAGAAGCAACCGATAGAATACCATCTATTGCGACTGTGCCTTTTTCTACGATATCTTTGAGGTTTCCTCTGACATAATCATAGTCACGTTCAAGATGAAAGTCTTTCATGCTTTTTTGAGGAGCAGGCATGATCTCGGTTTTTGGTTCTTCTATAACCTCTGCGTCAATTATCTCATGTTCTATATTTAACGCTTCGCTTATTCTTTCATTCACATTTTTCTTTTTAGCCATTTTATATTACTCCATTCACGGATAAGTATTACCAGCATAACCTAAAGATGCTCCCTGCACAAAGGTTGTATCTTCTGTGCTATAATTATCTATACCAGAGGACGCACCACTTGGACCTGTAATTGATGTTAGTATTCTGGACATCGCAGCAGTAGAACCAGAAGGACCGCCAGAAGAATCGAAACTAGCAGCGTTCCAGAATGTAACATCCGTTTCTCTGATAATCTTGGATGTCTTTAGAGGTCCGTAAACATAAGATTTAGCAACGAATGTGAAATCAAACGAGATGTTTCTTCTGGAATCAAAGTCTCCTTCGTAATCCTCATTTACATTTGAGGATTGAAGAATGACAGGAACATCTACCTTTGTATGCAAAGATGACATGTTAAGAGAAACATTAAACTCTGGGGTAAAATACGGAAGAATTTGTTCCGTAATTTGAAGTCCGTCATCCATATGTCGAACCATTGCAGATAATTGGAAGGTAAAGTTATATGGCACTTCTGAATAATCGTATGTTAATTTTTGTCCAGCAGTCACACCAGAAGTGACATGAAATTTATTCATGGTGTTTCGTTTACGAGCAGGATCATAATCCATTCCTGTGATCTCAAAACCTAATCTTGGTAAAGATATTTCAGTTTTTATATTGTCACTTATAGAACTCTTGTCTGATATTCTTCGTATGAACTTCTCTTTTGGACCATATGCAATAGGAACTTTTATTCTTTCCTTGGTGGTTCCATTCGCAAGTTTTCTTTCGACATGAATATCATTGAAGAGAGAACCAAACGAAACTACTAGATTTCTTACGGAGTTGTGGTAGAATGTAGTAAACATTAGATGTTACCCTCCGAGAAGGGATCCTTGTCCGTAAAATCAAAGATCGAGTCTCCCTCTAATTCAAAGTCGTCTGTGTCATCAAATTCTTGTGCAATGGTAATTGTTCGTATTGCGGGAGATCCTGTGGTTCCTGCTGTGTAGAATGCATCAGAGGTAGAGCCTGTGACTCCTGCTGCATTTCCAACTCCAACAACAAATCCACTTGCACCAGAAGGTCCAGCAACGGTAAGAAGATTGTATCCTGCACCAGAAGGCCCAGCAGTTCCGCCTGTTGACCATTCAAGAACAGTAGCGAACCAGTCTGCACTTGAACCCTGAGTTCCGAATCCCTGAGAACCCTGATAAACAACTTCACCAATGCTATAGTTGGTTGTTGCTCCACCAGTAAGATATAAGTTAAACGCAACTTCTTCTTCGGATCCTTCAACTCGATCAATATCAGAGAATCCAGTATCGAAGTCTTCTTGACTGTAAACAAAGAGTTCGCATGAAAGTTTATATGTGTAGAGTTTGCCTAATTGGTAGAATGGATTTTCATGTTCTACAAATTTAATTTCAAATAAACCCTTAGACAGAGGAAGGTAAATTAAATCTCCCTCTCTTGGTCTGTTTACTGTTTCGTCATATGACAGATTTTTTTCAAATACTTTTTTAGATACAATGAATTCAACAGTGTCTTTGATTTCAATTCCAAACTTGGAAGCAAAGTCTCCTTCACCCTCAAATCCATCAATGCTCGAAATATACATTTCGATATTAATACCCTGTTCAAATTTTGATATTGTATCTTCACCAAACAAGAAATCTTTATTTACCAAAGTTCTTGGTATATAAATGACATCATGACCATACATTCGAATTGCTTCGATTGTAATGTCTTCTACCAGAACTTGTTCTGATTTAACTTGATGTCTGAAAAACTTGTTTGTAGCCATTTATCATCCTACCATAAAGTCGGGTGGGAGTTCGTACATCAACTGTACATTCTCTTCGATCTTGTCGATTTCTGTTTGCGCCCGTTCCATAATTTCTCTTCCGTTGAATGTAACTCCACCGGGAAGTTGAATTCCTTCAAACTTGGAAAGGTTCGAACCCCACTGTCTTCTGAATAGTTCGGTGATGTATCTTTTGAGAAGTCTGTCGTTGTAAATTTCTGGGTATGTTTCTGGATTAAGTACAGCATATGCTTCTGCTACCAAGAAATCACCAACAACTACTTCTTCACTCCAGTCCATGTCCACCTTTACTTGGTTGGTTACTCTACTAAACCGAATAGACTTTTCTGGGGACAAAATGTCTTGGATCAAAGATAGGTGTCGTTTTGTGATATCGTACTGCATCATAGACTGATTTGGATTCCTGAGTCCATAGAAGTCATTTAATGCCATTTGATATCTAACATCGAAGAGGTTTGTAGTTCCTTCACTGAACTGGAATAATTTTGTTACAGATATGATGCTGTCATCTACTGTGAAATATTCATTGTCAATGTCAGTTTGCGTAACCTCATGTTTAAGATATGTTTTTTCTACACCGTCGAAGTGATACTCTGCAAAAAATTGAAGTGCATCGTCGATTCGGTCTTCCAGTTGAGCATCATCTACATTTATTTCAATTACCGGCGCACCAAGTCGTCTTAAAGCGTATTCTTTTAGTGTTGATCTTGAAGATGGTTTAGCCATTTTGACGCTCCTTTTCCTTTATATGTATGTAACTAAGGCTTCAGATCATGTACTAGATTCGTTATCTAGCATGATTTGTTTTTCTATTAGTTTTAATTCTGGTATAGAATTGATATAATTGTCACCTTGATTCCAAGGAAAATCACAACCCACTTGGTTTCTTCCGTTTGATATGCAATGTTTTCTTCCTTGGAAGTAGCAACGAACCCATCCATCTGGTGGGGATTCGAATTCTGGATCAAACAACTTCAGAACTTTTTCATTAAATTTTAAATTGTTTATCTCTACGGTATCTTTTTTATGAAAAATATAATTCATAATACCCAATTAGGTCTAAATGACAAACCACCAGAGTATGGTGAATAAAACGGTTGAGGCCCCCAAGGTTGATTTGATCCAATGAACGTGGGGATATTTCCGTTTGCATCACCAGAGTTTGCTTCTGCTACTGAAGATGCTGACCAGTTTGCCCAATCATACGATCCATTAACAAAAGGTCCGCTCGGGTTAGTCCATACAAAAGTAGGACCATTTTCGCAATCTGATTGATTTAAACCACCATCGGGGGGTAGAGTCTGACAGACTCCACTCGAGTCTTCGCAGCAAGGAGAGTTGTATATGGTTCCCCATGAAGAATCAAAAGCATATGCAACTTTTCTGTATCCGTTGGTGTCTGTGTATGTCTCATCGTTACCTCTAGAGAAATTATCATTGTCGAGGAGAACCAAATTGTTGCTTGATGTATCTCTTTTTATTACAAGAATGCCTTCTCGGTTTGTTGCTAATTCAGGAGACCAGTTATCAGTTGCAGCAAATGTCATTTCTCTGCCATTTCTAGGAACATGCATTAATACGACATCATCTCCGTGTTCCTGTCCCCACTTTGTTTCTCCAAACCAGTCTGTACAGGCACCATCAGCGAATGTTTTGTTGTTCCAATAGTAAAAATAATCACCACCGGACGCTTCCGGTGTTCCATCACCGTTACCATTTGTTCCGTAGTTTGTTCCTTGGGACACATTGTATACCCAACTAATACCATTTTGAAAATCATAGGTATATCCCGCATCAAGTTTACACATGACATGGTTGCCTGCATTGTCTGGTTCTAACTCTTCTATTGGAAACTGCAATCCTGTCACTAAACCAACATCATGAAAATATACTCTATCGACTGTAAAGTCATTGGTTGTGTTTATGCCGTCACTAAAGGATCCTCGACACCGATTCCAATATAATCCTGTAGCACCTGCATTCTGAGACCAATAACCAGTGTTTTTTCCCTGTTCGTAGCATTGTTCACTACTGTTATCCTTATATCCCTGAACAGTACCATATAAAACAGATTGATCGGATGCTATTGTCATATATCCTTCATCTGCACCATGACCACTTATAGAAAAATTACCAATCTGGTTTTCAAATAACCAATCACCGGGTGATCCAGGCGCTCGAACGCCGTTCCACGCACCAGAGTTTGCAAGATAGTCTGGGTTGGTGATATCTTCGTCGTCGGTATCTAGCCTTAGAAAATATCTGCTGTGGGCTTGATTAATATCAGTATACCAAGGAAGACCAAAGTTTCCCGGTGAAGTTAGAACTATGATGTTTTTCCATTTGCTGCGAAAATCATATAGAGTTCCGGTTGGAGGGATACTAGAAACTCCTAATATTGATCCGGGATAATCAAATTGATTTTCTGCATCTGTTGCTCCTTCATTAACCCAATCCTCCAGAACAACTCTACTCCACACCTTTGGTGTAACAGTTCCATCATCTTCAATCTTGTTGCCCCACATTATGGCTTTTCTGTATGTGTCGTTAACTTGTCCGTTTGGATCTGCTGGACTATATTCTTCTGTAATGACAAATGTGTCTCTTGAGATGAATTCTAGATTACCAAATGTTTTGCTATAGTTAGAATTGTTTGATATAAAAGTATCCTTACCATCCCAAACTAAGGTTCTGCTTACCTTTCTATTTGCATGATCAAAAGTTAACTTATATAGTTTATTGCTTTTGGTTGAATCTACAGAAATATCATATCTTAATGTGTATTGTTCCGTGCTGGAATCATAATCATAAGACGGATCGTAATACCTAACAGTTCCCTGCCAGTAGTAAACTTCAGGTTCGCCTGTTCCAGAATCACACTTCCAACCGAAGGGTGATTTTACATGTGTTCCGAGTCCACCAATCATTTATGAGTAGTCCTCTGCCCAAGTACAAAGAAATTCATTAGCAGCAACACATAGTGCAGATATTACTACATTAGAGTTTCCTCTTATTATATTGGGTTTAATTCCGTTTGCGAATTTGAAATTACTATTTATATTTAAAGTGCAGTTAGAAGAACCGGACTTATTCAATACAAATGTATACATTGCGCCTGGTTGATCATTAGTGACGGTATTTATTGTACAAGAGTTACCACTAACTGTAACATATGACAGGTTTCCATCGCCTCCGTTATGAGTAAAGGATGATGATACGGTATAGTTAACAACCTTAGAATAAATTTGTCCTGCTTTTGCTACAATATCTCCTTGTCTGGCTTCAATACCACCAGTCACACCAAGATCACCATCCATAGTAACATCATCTTTGAGCAATCTTGTAGAGGTGGTTGAATCTATAATGCCAGTCGCAGACTGTCCAGATATGTGAAGATCACAACCACTACCTGGTCTAATATCTGCCTTACTGTTATCTACATACATTCTCAAATGACGACTGTTTGTTGTGTCCTCGACTCGGATTTCTGCATTCGCAGCGTTCTTAACATGAAGAGGATAGTCTCCGCCATTATGTCCTACAGAGATGTAACCATTCGACGAATTAATTCGAAATTGTTCTTCGAATGATGTTGGGTCGTCTGGATACGAATCGAGAATTTTAAGTTCTTTAAACTTGCTATCGGTTCCGTCGTAGACAGTAAAGTCACCATCATTTACGTTTGTTGTTTCGTGATCGGTAAGTCCTGCATCTGAAAGAGCAACATTCAATCCATCGACAAGTGCTGCTTTAGCAGTGCTGGTTGTTCGAATGATGAAGTGTGCTGCCATGAATGGTTGACGAAGAGATGCTTGTCCTGCTGCCTGTGCAGTATAAACATGCAAACCACTTCCGCTGTCTGAACTCTCTGTAGTGACTGCATCTTCTGCACCACCGATTTGTCCAGCAGTAAATCCATCCATACCAGTAGAACGTCTACCACCTGTTGTTCCGAAGAAGTCTGAGGTTGCACCAATAAATGTCCTTGATCTCATATCAGGAGTCTTGACATACTTCACGGTTGCACTGTTTACGGTATAAGTAATACCATCCGCAGTGGCATGTGATGCGGTGACGAAAGTTGAGTTAGCATAGATTAATCCGGAAGGATAACCAGTATTGTCCCCGACTGTTTCACCACCAGTAATACCAATGAGTACATCGGGATCGACAAGAATTGTTCCTGTTGTTCCCGCAGACGGAGCATACGAACCATCCATGATGTATGAAGGTATTACAGTGGATGAGATTTCTTGACTTGCAGTCTTACCACCAAAACCACTGTGTCCTCTGTCTACAATTTCAAGTTCGATCTGGTAGCCATATTTAGTTCCAACTCTAGAATAGTAGTCTGCATAGTCACCACTTACTTCGAGTGTACTACCGTCACAGAGTTGCCAACCAGCAGGAACATCAGATGTGTTTCCTGCGAACGCAATAATTTCACCGACTGGATGAACAGAGTCTAGACTTACGGTGTTTTCGCCACCAATGTGTGTACCGATGTAGTTGGTAACAAGTCCTCTGTCGTCTTGAGAACCACTAACCAATGTAAGAATTGGTTTGATAATGTCGCCACTATTTGTTGGTGCAGTGTCGGTGAGTCCACCAAGAACATCCGGATCTAGGAACCAAACGTCTGAACCAGTCACACCTAGAGTTGAGTTTACAGAGATGAAGTTTGCGGTGTTGACCTCTCCACCATAGACTATCGTAAATTCATTCCCGGCAGCATCGACGCTTTCTACAATACCCACGGCCTCAGCAGTGACACCACCGTCTGCTTGTGCAAGAGCAAAATGTCCGGTGACACCATCCGCTTGTTGTATGAATCGAACAACACTACCGGCAGAGAATCCGTGGGTAGTTTGAAATTTTGTGGCCCGCATAGATTTACCATCTGTACCGACCGAACTTGTGAGTGTGAATGCTGAGTTTGCCATTTATTTTTCCAATCAGTCGTAAAAGACACCGTGTACAAAGTCTGGATCAGTGAGGGAACCCGCATCGTCTTCTATTCTAAGATCACATGTATTTCCAGATCTTCCGAACATTCTTATGCATAGAGGTATACCATCTGCACCATTATCTTCTGCGGTAAATACTGCACAATATCCAGTCTTACCCATGTTATGTGTTACTGTATATTTACCAGTAGCCGTTCTTGCCGCCGAAATATTCACACCAAGAACCTGATCAACGGTACATGCATCGTTGTCTGTTCTACCAGTCATTATAAATGCGTTTCTGGGACCCGCACCTGTTAATTGTGTTGCACTTTGAGCCATATTACTATACGTCCTTTGCTAGTATTAGTTCCGCGGCACAATCAACTAAACCACCAGTTGCTGAAGTCCACATTGCAACTGTGCAACCATTTGATTGTTTGTCGAAGAGAGCGCCAATTACTGCACCTGTTGTGTTTCCTGCAACGGTGATTGAATAGTTTGCACTTCCGAAACCATGAGTTACTGAATATTTACCTGTTGAAATTTTTGCACAAGTAATGCTACTTGATCCTGATTGTTTTACACCAGAAGTGTTGAATGATAATCTTCTCATCACGGGCGCCACAGTGTCTACTTCTGGAGCGATCTTTGCTCCAACGTATTGTAGAACAATTCCAGATGTTGCTCCTAAACCAAGCATTAGTGGTTTTCTAATCTTACCAGCAGTTGTAATTTCACTTGTTGATATTTCACCACTATTTCCTGCTGTTCCCCCCAAGAAGTATATGGTGCCTGGAAGCATGGTAACACCGGCCGATCCGAATGCAACACCAAAGTCGCCGTGAACTTCGCCTTGCATGGTAACTACAAACTCATTTGCACTTAGGACTTCGGAAACTATACCGAGAACTTCTGCATCTGCTTCCGTGTTTGCATGAGCGAGTTGACATGCCGTACCATTAAGTCTCACTGCTTGACCAAAAGTAAACCCGTGACTTGTGTGTACAAATCTCTTCTTGTTTACTCCGTCATAAATTCTTACCATACCATCAGAGTCTAGGAATATACCACCAGTATGCGAAACACTTCCGGTTCCCATATGAGAGAGTTGCATAGATTCTGATTCGTATACAACGTCTCCTGCCATGTGAGGACCACCAGCAGTACCGATACTCTTAACCATGACACCAGCACCAGTTGCATTTACACCCGACTTGAATCGAAGAACGCTGTCGTTAGATTTAAGTCCAACACCGCCAGTTAAGTTGATATAGTCGGAGCAAGTCCATGAACCAGAGCATCCAACACCTAAAGAGTTGAAGGTTAAACTTCCGCTTCCGGTTGTCATTCCCTTCCACAAGAAAGATGCAGTATCTCCTGCACTTCTTATGAGCATTATACCGCCACCACCACTTGCACCAATGTATGCATCTGATTTACCAGAACCAGTAGCACCAAGAACAAGATTGAAATCGTCAACAGTTAATTCTGTTGAGTTTATTGTAGTAACAGATCCATTAAAGATGACATTACCAGAAAAGGTAACACCGTTTGGAATAGTGTCTGCGAGTTCAATTTCAGATAAACCTGCGGAAGATGTGGTTACTACTATACCATCTCCACCAGTAGCATTATAAGTACCAATGCTGTTTAGTTTGGTGATAATAGAATTGTTGGTAACATTCATCCACTCGAAGAATGTATCTCCAAGAACTAGATTTGGTATGTTGTAATCTTTGTTTTCAACGCCCATTAGTTAGTCTTCCTTAAGATATCTTTTATTTCATTCAAGATGTTTCTAACCTCAGTTATTTCTTCTTTTACTTTATTTATTTCATTTTCGTTGCGAATTATTTTATTATCACGTTCTTTTTTCTTTAACCATGATTCTTTTTCGGTTAAATTTGTTTTCAGTATTGCTTTTGAGTTAGCATCCCGAATCACATCATCTCTTTCTTCTATTTTAAAAATATCATTCATAGTATTATGCCTGCAATGCAATTGCTCTGAAGTCTTTGACTAGAGGAACTTTGGTTGTTGAAGAACTGTACAGACAAACTTTGACAGCGAATGTTTTAATTGGTCTATCGAAGTTAGAACCCAACGAGAATACAATTTCAGAAAAATCATACTCGTTACCAGAGGTAGGAATTGTAGAGTCTGCTGTCATCTGTATGAATGGCACATCTTCGAATGGTGTATCGTCTTCTGTTGACAGGGGTTTGACGAATACCTGAACGGTTCCTTCTGAGGGTTTGTTCACAGACATAAGAACCTTAAAGTTCACAGATTCAAATCCATCCGCAAGTGTTACTCTTCTAGTAACATACCGTGCAGCAGATCCCGCAGTCTTATTTGGATTGTCTGTACCCGATCCATATAGAGAACTGTTTGATGAATTTGCATTAGCACTTAACTCGCCGTTTGTTGCAGTGTCTGTGCTGTTGTTTACGTTGTTGCTTACTGTTACAATGTCCATTCTCTTCAAATCTATGACAGGAGAAACATCATCATTAGTCGTTGACAACGAAGAAGTGATAGACAAATCTGTGGTTGCATTTAGTGTTGCTGGTGATTCTAAGTAGATGTTTTCGTTGGGGATAACATCTGTATTTGATAGAACAGTTCCAAGATTTGTTTTGGTTGATAGAGTGGTATTTCTCGGAGAATGTTCACCAGACACAATCTTGAATGTGTCTACGACTGTATTCGCCATACTTTCATTTGTAAACTCAGTGGATGATATTCTAGTCTCAATACTACCAGAAGCATCAAAGAGACATGTGTTGATTCTATACATCAAACTTTCTGATTGGTTGACGTTTGCAATCCCACTATTCTGAGGAACAAACAACGAACCATCATGGGGTTGTTCTGATATATAACCACCACTATTTAAATCGTTTGCTCCATTTGTTGCTCTATACAGGTTATAGTCTTGACTGCTTGTTCGAACGCATATTGAATATTCGCCGGGAGTAAGATATAATGGACTACTAAACTTGAATCTGGTGTATGTGTCTGCTTCGGGGAAATCTTCTCTGATTTCACTTGCGAGTGGAATTAGAGAAACACTAGACAGAGGAAGAACCTTAGATAGATGTGGATATCCATTAATGGTAGGTCTAATCTCTAGTGTAATTGGAACATTTTCGGATCTTCGTTGAAGGAAAAGATCGACACTATGGAGGAATATACCATCTTCAAAGTCATTTACATTGACAGTAAATGTTTGTGCTAAAGGATCAATCCATAGATTATTTTCGTATGTGCTAATATACACATCTCTATCGAAAGCATCCCGTACAATAGAATCATCATTGACTACCTGTCTTCTGGACACGATAGGTCTTGTTGATACTATAGTACCATCTCGTTGATCAACCACACCACCGGAGTAATATATACCATCGGCAGCCGTTGTTGTAAGAGATAAATTATTTGCTGAATCATCGGTAATCCTGAAAAGTTTATCTCCAGACTTATACTTACCGACTGGGATAGAGAAGAATGCTCCTTCAATATCACCACTTGGTCCCGATACAATTGCACCACCAGAAACACCACCAGCAGGCCCGCAATGTGAAGATACGGGATCTCCGTCAAAGAATGGGTAGAATGTTGTGTTGGGTTTTAATCCATGTGCATTGAATGTTACTGTCTTGGATCTCATGTAAGGAACAACACTTGCATCTACAATTCTATCGTTTACCAGTTTTTCAAGTCTTTCTGGTAGTTTACGAATACGAATACCAGTTCGTCCTTGGTTCGTCTTGATTGTTTCTGTAGAACGAATCGCTGCATCATTTGCAATTGATGTTCTCTGTTCTACATTCTTGGTAAGATCGGTGGTTGTAATATTACCAAGGAAGTCTCTACCACGATCACTGTAGAGATCACTCTCTGTGATATTTCTTCCCGACCAGATTACTTCCCAATCGTTCCATTGAGTACCAAAACCATAGGAGGTGTTTTCGTTTTTCACCTTCCATCGATCATTTTCGCCTTGACTGTTGATCTTGACTGTCGGTTTATAGTTCTCATCCCACCAATTATCAAACGGATCATTGAATTCAAGAGTACCCATGAAGTTTGGAACATTGAATGGGTTTGCTTTCACCCAACTACTAGCAAATGGTTGCCAGATAAACTGTGGGTTTATCGTATAATTTAGAGTTGCAATTCCGTCAGGGGAGATTGTGATTCCAGAATTAGAATGGTTTTCTAATTCCACACCCTTAGCGGTGAATGGAGGTCTTAGGTGTCCGTTCTCAAAGTCAATTGAACATGCATAGTCTGGGTTGAGTACATCACCAACAGAGTGTCCTCTGAATGCGTCTACCAAGATTCCATTCTTGAAGATGTCATCTCCTGATGCATCAACAAAAGACCTGTTTTCTGTCTGCTGTTCGAGCAAGGACAAACTTGTATAATACTCTAGAGTTTCTACTCTCTTTTCAATAGCACCAATATCTCTCATGGTGTATCGTTTGTTCTCAACATACTTGGTATTGATGTCATCAATGTTGTATGTGTATGCAGGAACAGTCAGAACATATAGAGTCATTGCATCTGCACGATCCGGTGGAGTCGTTGGATTTAGAGCAGGGATACCCTTAATAACATCAAACTTTCTTTCCTTGGTAAGAATAACTTTATCAATTCTGGAAAGGTGATGTGCGTAGTCTGCTCTGAAGTCAGAGGAACTCTTGATGCTCAATCCATCAGGTTTAATTGTATTATCGGTTTGCTTTGTTCCTCTGAAGTCAATGCTGTTTCTAAGAGAATAACTCTTTCCAGTTTTTGGACTTGTGTATATTGGAATGTTGTCGAAAGTAAACCCAGAAGTAGCGTGAGTGTATGAGTCTACTACAAATGGACCTTCACCAGCAGCATGGGTGAAATGATCATACGTTATTGTAAGGTTAATACTTCCTGTAATTCCATCTACCCCAAGATCTGGTTTGAGGTATAGTCTACCATAATCATAATAGTTATCTCTTTGTCCGTTGTCAAGAATGAACGCATCTTTGACATCCGCCGCTGCTAGTCCGGTAGCAGTCGAAACAGTATTATTGTTATCTTGTATGGTAGTAACGTCAATGATA
>Ga0115545_1000941_pt1 | contig 15539 bp, 18 predicted proteins | sample COGITO_mtgs_1003_FD_87188 | JGI IMG/M metagenome (GOLD analysis project Ga0115545, IMG submission 87188) | Pelagic marine microbial communities from North Sea - COGITO_mtgs_100330 | ecosystem: Environmental > Aquatic > Marine > Epipelagic | place: Germany:Helgoland, sampling site Kabeltonne...
ATAGGCACGAACGATCTCGAACCAGTCATCCAAGATGCGCAGGGAACGGTAGATATCAAGCGCGTCGGGCTGGCCTGCAACAACAGTTTGGCGCTGTTCCGCGATATTTGGTTCAAACTTTGTTTCAAGCGAAGTCTGGTCGCCTTCATTCATCAATCTGTGCCAGACGGCAGTCTGGCCCCCGTGGATAACACGTCGCCGAATGCGTGATTATTTGTGTGGCCGTTACGGGGGCGCACCAGCAGGACCGGCGTATCTGCCCTGTCCAGTAGAAACCGCGCCACGTCGCCAGTCGGCACGTCTTTGTAACCGCTTTGGCCATGTGTCGCCATGACGACGAAATCGACCTTTTCTTGCGTCATCACGTCGAGCAAAGCCCTGCGCGCATCTCCAGCATGGGAAATACGGACGGAAACCTTTAAGCCGCTTTGTTCCAGTCTTTTCTTGATCCGTGCGAGATAGGTTGTGCCTGACAGCTCGTTCTGTTTGCGGACCCTTCTGTGCAGGCTCTCGGCCTCTGGATCCTTTTGACCGAATTCTGTCAAACCAGAGTCAGGGATCACATAACATAGTATCAACTCGGCAGCTTCCGCTCTTGCCAGCGTGATCGTTTTTTGGAGTGCGGTTTCCGCACGCGACGAACCGTCCAACGGTAAAAGAATACGGCGGTAACCTACATCTGGCGTGATCTTCGCGTCATCCGGTATCATCAGGACGCCCGCACTTTGCGACAAAAGCACGCCCCAAGCGGTCTCGCTTAAAGGCCAGTTCGTCTGGTCGCGGCAGCGTAGAGACGCGGCAATATCACCCCGTCGCTGCTCCATGAACGCTTTGATCTGGCTGACGCATTGCCCTTCAAGAAGTGCGACACTGCAAGGTTGATTGGTATTTTCCGACCTCTCCGCCAGAAGCTCCAACTGTTTCAACGAGTGTTGCTTTTTAATGTCCCATTCAACCGGATCAATCGGGCCGTCGCCGCTTTCCGACTTGAACAGCACCTGCACCAAGACCACCTTGCCACCAAAAGCATTGGCAATCTTTTGTGCATGGCTGATGCTGGCTTTGGTCATTGCTGCGTCTTCAATAAAAACCAGCACATCCGACGGCTCGAAAACCTGCGCCGAATTTAAGGAATGATTGTTGCCCACAAAAACTGGCTGTTTTGAGTCGGTCATTTTCCGCGTCATCCTTAATCTTCGATTGCATGGCACTGTGACGTGCGACCGGACAAAACTGTGGTCGCGCTGGCCGTTAAAACATTTAGGTGCGGCCACGGTTTTTCCGATCGGAAAAACTCCACCTGCCCACGCTATGTCTGAAATCTTTGCCCCAATTGATTTGTATCAATCTGGGTCCGGCATCTTGCGTAAACATTGATTTCATTGCCAGCGGACCCTGCCACATGACCAAATCGAGATGTATTTACCAAGTCAGGACGTGAATTGATGACCCAGCTTTCAGAATACGCACTTGACAGAATGTTGAGGTCAACCCTGCGCATCGGCGCGCTGCAAGTCATGATGCCATCGGGCAAACTTTACAGTTACGGCACCCAAAGCGACCATCCGGTAATCGTCCGGCTGCATGACGCCGCTGTGGTCAGGCATCTGGCATTTGACCCCGAGATGGCGTTGGGCGAGGCCTATATGAATGGCGCATTAACAATTGACGGGGACAAGCTGCAAGAATTTCTCGAGTTGATCGTGCGTAACGTCCGATGCCCTGACGCAAAGCGGGTCTGGTGGCAAAAGCCACTGCTTAAGTCACGCGCTGCGCTGCGACGACTGGCGCAAAACAACGTGGCAGAACGCGCTCGCGGTAACGTGGCCCACCACTATGATCTATCAGGGCGGCTATATGATCTGTTTTTAGACGATGACCAGCAGTATTCGTGCGCCTATTTCAGTGATCCGACCGAGACATTGGATCAGGCGCAAGCGGATAAAAAGGCGCATATCGCGCGCAAATTACTCATCAAACCGGACATGACGGTTCTGGATATCGGGTGTGGTTGGGGCGGCATGGCGCTGACCTTGGCCAAGGATTACGGCGCCCGCGTTGTCGGCATCACACTGTCCGAAGAACAACATGCCTATGCGACACGGCGCGCAGAACGCGAGGGTCTGGCCGACAGGGTCGATTTCAGGCTTTGCGACTACCGTGAAGTTGACGAAAGATTTGACAGGGTCGTCTCGGTCGGGATGTTCGAACACGTGGGTTTGCGCCACTTTGACGCCTATTTCCAAACGGTCCGCGACAGGCTGTCCCCCGACGGGATCGCCTTAATCCATACAATCGGGTGGGCTGGCCCCCCAGAAAGTACGAACCCGTGGATCGCCAAGCATATTTTCCCCGGCGGCTATATCCCGACAGTTTCAGAAACCATGATCGCCATCGAAAAGGCGCGCATGTGGACCACCGACATAGAGTGCTGGCGCTTGCACTACGCCTATACATTGCGACACTGGTACGATCGGTTCCAAAAGAACAAAGACAAGGCTGCGGAAATCTATGATGCGCGCTTTGTCAGGATGTGGCGCTTTTATCTTGCAGCATCCGAACAAACCTTTCGTCACGGCCCGCAGGCGGTTTACCAGTTCCAGTTGTCACGAAGTATCGATGCCGTCCCGCTGACCCGCGACTACATCTATGAACAGCCGGATCTGGAGATCGACGGCATCAGACCTCCGGCGCTGGTCCCCGATGATCGTCGGGCAATTCAAATTTCAACTCCTTAAAGGAGCAAAACAATGACCAACCGAATCCTACTGGCCGTCGACGGGTCCCAAAACGCCAGCCGAGCCATCGACCTCGCAGCCCAGTTGGCAAGCAAACTGAACGCGAATCTGTTTATCGTGCATGTCTTGATGCACGGTCGCCCCGCCGCAGAGTTGCTGCATATGGCGGAGGTGGAACACCTCGTCAAAGAAGCGCAAACAGTCGTCTCTCCGGGCATTGCATATGTGACAGGAAGTCATCCCGAACTGCTGGGCGGCAGCCGGACCGATCCAAGGACAGCAAGACTGATTTCCGTTGTTGGCGACCAGATTGTCGCCAATGCAAAAATTCGTTGCGCTGAACAGGGTGTGAAAAACATCAAGACCTCTGTGCGTATAGGCGATTATGCCGAAGAAATTCTGAACGCAGCAGAACAATTCAACGCCGATATGATCGTGATCGGCTCGCGCGGGCTTGGACTTTTGAAAACCGCCGTGCTGGGCAGCGTTTCGCAAAAAGTGCTGCATCACGCGCTCTGCACAGTTGTGACCGTCAGATAAGTCCGCGGGTTCGTGCAAACAGTTGCCAACACTGTTTGCACGTTCATGTCACATGACGCCGTCGATTTTCCAGACGCGCCGCAGATCGGTGACAATATCTATCGGTATCCTGAAATAACGCGCAATTTCAGGATCAGACAATCCAAGATCCGCGAACGTCTCAAGGCAACGTTTCGGCGTTGGGCCCAGAATATGCAGATATTTCTGCAATTCACGCGTCAACTCATGTCGTCTTGACTGAATCTCCGTTGGAAATGACCGCCCGCCGGGGCCAAGCTGCCGTACTATATCCAGACTGTTCTCTTTTCTAATCATGTTGCTTTTCTCACCCCCAAACATGGTAAAAACGAACGTGTTTCAACGCGTAAAAGAAAAAATGACCCCGCGATTGACATCGATCAATTTCTCCTTTGGCTTGTTTTCGTCCGGCAGAAATCTGCTAATCGCACGTTACGGATCGGCATTATTTTTCCGGTGATCCAGTCATCAGCGGTTGCCTCAATCCAGATTGATAATTGTCAAAATTGTCGGCCCGCTGTGGTCTTATGCTCGAATGATGGAACAGCTCACGCACCCCTTCGACGATCGTGCTGACGCAGGTCGGCAACTGGCCACCGCTTTGGCGGCGTTAAACCTTGATCACCCTGTGATTTATGCGCTGCCGCGTGGCGGCGTGCCTGTGGGCGTCGAGGTCGCAAAATCACTTCATGCCCAGCTTGATCTGCTCATTGTGCGAAAAATCGGTGCGCCGCGAAACCCCGAAGTCGCCTTGGGTGCGATTGTCGAGGGCGCAAGCCGTGAAGTCGTGATCAACGAAAATGTAAAACGCCTGTCTGGCGCAGACGAAGCCTATATCGCGGCGGCCGTTGCCGATCAACGCGAAGAACTCGCACGGCGCAAAAAAGCGTATCTGGGCGACCGGCCTAGGTTGGACCCAAGCGGGCGCACCGTTGTAATCGTAGACGACGGGCTGGCCACCGGCGCCACGATGAAGGCGGCCCTGATCGGGCTGAAACGCAGCAATCCAAAGCGGATCATTCTGGCGCTTCCTGTCGCGCCAAAGTTGGCCTTGGAAGAGATGTCTGATCTGGCCGACGACATCATTTGCCTGCATAGCGCGACACAGTTTCACGGCGTCGGGGGCTTTTACCGAGACTTTCATCAGATGACCGACGCCGAAACGGTCGCTCTGCTGGCGCAGGTTCCCGCATATCAGCAAGCGACAACAGACACGCAGGCGGCGCGCACGCACAAACGGCAGGTGGCGATTCCCCCGCTTGGGCTGACGGGTGATCTGACCGTCCCGCCCGATCCGCACGGCATCATCCTGTTTGCCCACGGCAGCGGGTCCAGCCGACACAGCCCGCGCAATACATATGTGGCCGAAAAACTGAACGCCGAAGGATTTGCGACGCTTCTGTTCGATCTGCTGACCCCCGAGGAAGGACAGGACCGCCGCAATGTGTTTGACATCCCGCTCTTGGCTGACCGCGTGGTCGAGGCCTCGATCTGGATCACGTCGGAACCTGACTTAGAGGATTTGCCGCTTGGCCTTTTCGGAGCGAGCACGGGCGCAGGTGCGGCCCTGATGGCGGCCGCCGAATTGAAAAGTCGCATTGGTGCGGTTGTGTCACGTGGCGGCAGGCCCGATCTGGCGATGGGTTTCCTGTCTCCGGTCACCAGCCCGACGCTGCTGTTGGTCGGCAGCCTGGACTACGATGTCATCGACCTGAACCAATTGGCCTTAGCGGAACTGACCTGCACCAAAAAGCTGGAAATCGTTGCAGGTGCGGGACATCTCTTTGAAGAAGCGGATACATTAGACAGCGCCATCGCGCATGCGGCACAGTGGTTCAAAACGCATCTGCGCCGCGAGACAGCAAAGCGCCCGAGACCCGACGTGGTCGATACGCCCGCAATCCTCAGAGCCGCCGCAGACCCCCTGCCCCCTATCACTGATCCCGATTTTGCCAAAGCATTCGACAGGTTTGGATCAAAACGGGTCGTGCTTTTGGGCGAAGCATCGCATGGAACATCGGAATTCTATCAGGCCCGCGCCGCGATCACCCGACGGCTGATCGAGGAGCACGGGTTTTCGATTGTCGCACTCGAAGCCGATTGGCCAGATGCCGCAGCCGTCAACAGCTATGTCCAACACCGCCCGCAAATGCCGATGACCCCCTCCCCGTTCGCCCGCTTTCCCACATGGATGTGGCGCAACGTCGAATTTGACGCATTCACACGCTACTTGCATCAGTACAACGGCACAAAAGACAGCGCAGACCGTGTCGGGATTTACGGGCTTGATCTGTATAACATGAATGCGTCGATTGCGGCGGTTCTGGCCTATCTTGACCGCGTTGACGAAACGGCGGCAAAGGTGGCGCGCGCACGCTATGCGTGCCTGTCCGAATGGTCGCAAAACCCCACAGCCTATGGGCGTGCCGCCCTTTCGCCGGGGTTTTCGATTTGCGAAACGCCGGTTACTCAAATTCTTGTCGATTTGCTAAAGCAGCAATTGGATTATGTCGCCCAAGACGGGGATCAGTTTTTTGATGCCGCGCAAAACGCGCGACTGGTCGCCAATGCGGAACGCTATTATCGCGTGATGTATTACGGCTCGCAATTGTCGTGGAACCTGCGCGACCAGCATATGTTCCAGACCTTAAGCCAAATTCTCGATCATGCGGGACCGGACAAAAAAGCGGTCGTTTGGGCGCATAATTCCCATATCGGCGATGCCCGCTACACCGACATGGGGCGCACCCGTGGCGAGCTGAATATCGGGCAGCTTTGCCGCGAGAAATTCGGCGATACAGTCGCCCTGATCGGTTTTGGAACGGGGTCGGGCACCGTTGCTGCCGCATCCGAATGGGATGCGGCGATGGAGACCAAAGACATCCTGCCCCCACGCCCCGACAGCTTTGAGGCGCTGTGTCGCGCCGTCGATTTGGACCGCTTTTTGTGGGATTTCAAAAAGGATCAATCACCCGAATTCCTGCAGAATTTGAAACAGCAAAGACTACAACGCTACATCGGCGTCATTTACCGCCCTGAAACGGAACGCGCGAGCCACTACAGCTATGCTAGCCCGCCTGAACAATACGACGCGTTCGTCTGGTTTGATAAAACACGGGCCGTCACAGCGTTACCTACACCGACAACCACGACAGAGGACGAAACATATCCGTTTGGTCTTTGACGAAATCCCGTACACGCGCTGCCCCGACAGAATTTTCGGACGGGCACGCAGCAACCACCGCACAAGAAAAGGAGAACTCCCGTGCTACAGACGACTTTTTCCCCAATGAGCTATGCGGACCCGTTCGCGAACATGCGTCGCATGCAAAGTGCAATGAACCAAATATTTGACGGTACCAGACTGCCCGGACAGTCCGCGACCTACCCGCCTGTCAACCTCTGGGTCGCTGAAGACGGCATTGTGATGACCACCGAGCTTGCGGGTTTAACCGAGCAAGACATTGAACTGACGGTCAAAGAAAAAGTGCTGACAATTCGCGGCACATTTCCAGAGACACAAAGCGGCGACGATATTGTCTGGCACCGCCACGAGCGGGTGAACGGGGCATTCTTGCGGTCCATCGAACTGCCGTTTCGGGTCGATCCCGACCTCATCAATGCGCGTTTTGAAAACGGTGTGCTGACGGTCGAAATGCAGCGGCCCGAAGATGACAAACCCAAACGCGTCCAGATCAAATCAAGCTGAAATCACACTTGAAAGGAGAGTGACATGGCACAAGAAATTACGACACAAGACACGCGCGACGTAGCGAAAAATAATGGTGATGCAAATCGCAGGGCGATGGCATTTACACCAATAGTCGACATCTACGAACGCGATGGGACCACGGTGATTATGGCCGATATGCCCGGCGTGTCACCCGAAGACTTGGATGTGACGCTGGAGCATCGCATTTTGACATTGCACGGCAAAGTCAAACCCTCTGCACCCGAAGGCTACCGCGCGCTGACATCGGAATATCGGGTTGGCGATTATATCCGCACCTTCACACTTTCGGATGAAATCGATCAGGACAAAATCAATGCCAAGTTCAAAAATGGTGTGCTGCGGCTTGAATTGCCACGCTTGCCCGAAGCCAAGCCCAAGAAAATTTCGGTAAAGGCGGAATAATCCGTCTTCCGAACAGATCAAACCAATGAGAAAGGACCAGAGAAATGCAGATCAGCGATTTAATCCCATGGGGTCGGGATAAAGAACAACGACCAACCAGCGAAAATGGACCCAACCCTTTGATGGCGCTACAGCGTGACATCAATGATGTGTTCGAAGATTTTTGGGACAAGGTTGAAAACGGCTGGAGCGGCGGCAGCGATGTGGTCGGCATGTTCGGCCCTCGCACCGATGTCACCGAGACAGATGAAAGCGTGGATGTATCCGTAGAATTGCCCGGCATGACGGAGAAAGACATAGACCTGTCGGTCTCACGTGATGCGATCACGATCCGTGGCGAAAAGAAGATCGAGCACGAAGAGGAGCGCAAGGGCGTCTTTATGTCCGAGCGGTCTTATGGGTCGTTTTATCGCACGGTGCCGCTCCCCGCTGGTGTCGACGCAGACAAGGCCGACGCGACGTTCAAGAACGGTGTGCTGACCATCAGCATGCCAAAGACAGCCGACGCACAAGCGAACGTCAAACGCATACCGATCAAAGCCGCATAGTGCGTCTGGGGCTGGATAGCGCCAGCCCCACCCTCATGCCTCAAGGAGATTTATGATGCCAATTTTTGTTTCTCGTCTTAGCCACATTTTCGTGGCGCTTTTTGTTTGCATCATAAGTCTGGCCGCACCAGTGGCGGCGCAGACTGTGGATCGACCACTATTTCTGAACGACGACGGGCTGCCCACGCTTGCACCATTGCTAGTCGAAGTTACACCGGCCGTCGTCAACATTTCGGTCGAAAGCCTTCAGTCGGTTGAACAGAACCCGCTGTTCAACGATCCTTTCTTTCAGCGGTTCTTTGACATGCAGCCCATGCCGCAAATGCCACAGCAACGCTGGCAAATGAGTGCGGGTTCCGGCGTGATTTTCAATGCCGAGGAAGGCTATGTCCTGACCAACCACCACGTTGTGGAAAACGGTAACAGGATCGTTGTAACACTCAAAGACCGGCGCCAATTCGATGCGGAACTGATTGGGAGTGACGCAGGCACGGATATCGCCTTGCTTAAGATAGAGGCCGAGAACTTAACCGCTCTTGAACTGGGTGACAGTGATCGGCTGGAAGTGGGCGACTATGTGCTTGCGATCGGAAACCCGTTCGGCCTTGGTCAAACGGTGACATCCGGCATCGTCAGCGCATTGGGTCGTAGTGGCTTGAACATCGAAGGATACGAAGATTTCATCCAGACTGACGCGTCGATTAACCCTGGCAACTCTGGTGGCGCATTGGTGACGCTGGATGGGAAGCTAGTGGGCATCAACACCGCGATCATTGCGCCCTCGGGCGGAAATGTCGGCATCGGCTTTGCTGTGCCTGTGAATATGGCGGACGCTGTTTTCAGTCAGTTGATCAAGTTTGGCGAGGTCCAGCGAGGACAGCTTGGGGTCACGATACAGGACTTCACACCTGACCTTGCCGAGGCCTTGGGTATTGAGGGTGAGACTGGCGCCGTGGTCACCCAAGTTGCGCCGGACAGCGCAGCAGAAGCTGTGGGCTTGCAGCCCGGTGATTTGATCGTCTCTGTCGATGGCCGCCCCGTGGTTGGGTCCGCTGACTTGCGAAGCCAGATCGGGCTAAAGCGATTAGATCAGTATATTGAAATCGATGTTATACGCGATGGCAAAACGCTGACCTTCAAAACCCAGTTGCGTCAAGGTACGCAGCGTGACGCGGACCTAGATGCGCCCAAAACCCAACAGCTTTCAGGGGCCGAGGTGCGTGACATGCAAACAGGTGACCCGCTTTATGGGGAGGTGCCCGGCATTGTCGTCACACGCGTCGACGCCGATAGCCGCGCCGCACGGTCAGGCTTGGAAGCCGGCGATATTATCTTGGCCGTCAATCGTGTTCCAATCACGTCTGTCTCCGAGTTTCGTGAGCAACTTGCCGCGATAGACAATGCGCTCGCATTCACAATCCAGCGCGGATCAGCCCGCATATTTCTGCTGATCCGTTGATCCTCTAATCCATATAAGGAATGTATAAAGTGGAAGATAAAACCGACAAGATCAACGATAAATCTGTTGAGCCCACGACAGAGGCACCCGATGTATCCGTACCAGACACGCGTGCGGAACTCAGCCAACTCACGGACAAGTGGAAACGCGCCCTTGCCGATGCAGAGAACGCCCGCAAACGCGCCGATATGGCTCAACTGGATGGGCGCAAGCATGGTGTCGCGATGGCCATCGAAGCACTTGCCCCTGCGTATGACGACCTCTGTATGGCGATAGAGGCGGCGAAAGCCAGCCCCGAGAGCGACAATCCACTGATCGCTGCACATCTTGAAGGATTGCAGAGCGTCAAATATGCCTTCGACGCTGGGTTAAAGGCGCTTGGGGTAAGGAGAATCGCTCCAGAAAACACGCCGTTTGATCCAGTGTTGCATGATGCCATGCAAATGCAAGAAACCGATGAAACGAAGCCCGGACAGGTTCTTGTACTACATCGGCAAGGGTTTGCGCTGGGTAAGCGACTTATCCGGCCCGCGCATGTGACTGTAAGCGCCCGCCCGACCACGCGCACTGATTGACAATTATCAATCCCGCCCATGAATGCTCACCCCATGGCGGCAGCCCTTGCCGACAGCTCCAAACCGTTGACCCGACAGGCCAGCCCTGAACCAAATTTTGCAACACGACTTGTTCAGGCCGCGCAAAGGCTCTTCCCCCATTTTGAAATTGGCATGACAAGACGCTTCGCACAGCAATGGAAGGAGCTTTTGGTACCCACGACACAAGCGGTACGTAGATTTGGAGGGACGCCGACGACTCTGTCGAGATCGCCCAAATCATGATGATCTTTCTCTGCGGCGCGTTGATGTAGAAACAGTATTCATCGCCAGTTCAATTTCTGGGTATGGTCGAACGCCTCTGCTCGCTCGCGTTGAAGTGTGGCTCGCACAGCGTCCTTCACTGGATTCCCGCTTATGTTCAGCAGTCATAAACACGGTGTTGAGAATCATACATGGCACTAGCAAAATAACCGATCGCGCCATTAGCCAAGTCGATAGCTGAGCTTAGTTTAGAGAACGCCCCCTATTCACTATCGCAACAAATCCGTTTCCTCGTGCTCGAAGGCTGTCGTCATCTCTTTGATCTCTCTGTCCGGTGCACCCAAGGCGCGGGCAACTGCACGCCAAGCCATTGTCGCCTCGGCCACCTCTGCAATAATTCGATTGGCGTCGTCGAGCTCTAGTAGATAGTTCTCATGTTGAGCGCGGTGCAATGCGATGCTGGCATCAGGATTATCATCGTCGACGTAACTCTTGAGCACACGTGGTTGGTTCGGAACTGGATTGATGTCGTAGGCCGGTGAGAGGTGCCAGCCGCCTTGCCCACGAAGAAATCCGTGATTTCGCATTGGTCATCAAGGTTCGTTACGAGAATTCAAATGGCGACCCGCCTGAAGAGCTCGTCTCGGCCTCGGCCCGGAGTGACGCTTTCCGAAGTTATAACATCTGCCAAGTCCAAATAGCTGTAGCTTTCCCCATCTCTACCGTTGAGCATCGCCATCGCTGAAATGAATGGGACCCTGCCGTCTTCGTTCCGATCGAATCGATGAGACAAAAAGACCGGCTTGTCGCCCGCCATCTCAATTGTGTGGTCAGCAACAGTAATTCCGGCCCGCCTTGCCAGCTCCAGCGAGACAGCGGGCGTGATGTGACTTGGCAAGCGCTGAAATACACAGCCTATGTCTCTGGCCTAACCAAGACCCAAATCGTCGACATCTACCAACAGTACTTCGACCGCTACGCAGGTGGCGGCAACGCGGCCGTGCGAATTTGCGAGTTCATGGAGGTAGAAGAACTTGAAGAAACTGTCCTCAACCCCGGCAATGACCAACGGATGATCTTCATCGCCGCCAATTTCCGCCGCGAGGTGACCGCGACGGTGCTGTGGCTCCTGAGCCGTGGTATACTCGCCCAATGCTCTAAGGTGACGCCTTATACCTTTGGTGACGAACTCATGGTTGATATTCAACAGATTATCCCCACGCCTGAAGCTGTGGATTTCATGATTGGGATGTCGAGCAAGGAGAACGAAGAAAAGGCAGTTCAAAACACTCAGAAAAAACGGCATAAGTTGCGACTGGAATTTTGCGAGGCGACGTTGGAGCAGCTACGGGCAGATGGAGTGACCCTCCATCAGAACATCAGCCCTGCAAAATATCACTGGCTAAGCGCCGAGTCTGGTACACGTTCTTGCCCTTATCAAATGATCTTTTCTCGCGACGAAGCCCGGGTCGAGTTCAGCCTACAGAGGGCTGAAACCACAGAAAACAAATGGTTGTTTGATCAGCTATACGGCCAGAAAGACCAAATCGAAAAGGCATTCGGTGCCGAGCTCGACTGGCGTCGCATGGACGACAAGAAGGCCAGCCGTATCGTCTATGCGCAGCCTTTTGACGGTTTCAGTCGAGAGGCTTGGCCCGAGATGATTGGTTGGCTAGCAGCACATATCCAAAAGTTGGAAGCGGCATTCAGCGAACCACTTTCCCGCCTGAATTGTCAGGTTCGCTCGCAAGAAGAAGCTAACTAACCCAGGCTCAAAAGACCGGTTATGAGTAAGCCGGGGCGGGAAACCCGCCCCGGCGCACTGCTCACTCGGTGACCGGATCATCGATGCGTCGCGAGAAGGCAACCATTTCGACGTCGGGGAACATGCTGTGTTTGACATTGATCGACGTGATGTTGCCGGTGTCATCAGTATTGACGAAGAGGACGCCGCAACGGTCCCAGAAGTTTTTGCCGTCTTTTTCGCCGGATTTGACGTTCAGTTTCAGTGTTTGAGTAGCCATTTCTTGATCCTCATTTTGAGTGTTTCGATGAACATGCCCAAAGTGGGTACCAAGTGGATGTCAGCGGGAAAATTGGCTCGCGAGGAATGCGCTAGCGCAGGGGAATATTCCTGTTGAAGCGGTGTCCACACCGCGTCTTGCACGGCTGACCGCTTATGTTCAGCAATCAGAAACACGGCGTTGAGGAACTGCTTATGGCTACGGCGACCTGACCTGATTTCGTTTGACTCGGAAAAGACGCATCTTCGCACCATGCAAGTGCGACCAGCTTTAGTTCAACAGGTGCAACCTAGCCTTCAGCGCGCCGTCGATCGAAGCAAGCAACGCCTCTGGGAAACCCTCTGGAAGCTGGTTGAACGTGGCCTCAACGATCGCGTGTGAGGTCTCCTGTAGTTCTTCGAACAGTCCCTGCACGACTGCGCGGGATAAGCCTGATTGAACTCCGGTCTCCACGATGTGGCGGCCGACGATATTCGCCACCTTGTAGTGGTTCGAGTTGCCGAAATTCATAGCGAGCTTGAAATATTTTCGCTCGATTTGCCGGGCGTCGACGGTCGGCTGCACCGTCAGAACATCGTAGAGCGGTGTCATGTGGAAACGCCCGCCGGGCAAAAGACTGACGCTGAAATTCTTGCCATGCCCGTCCGTCGCGCCAAGCAGCCAGAACAGGACGTTGGCTTTAAAAAAATCGTACCGGTCTTTGTTGGGATCGTCGCTACCCAACAAGAGTTCCATAATGTCCGAGATACCTGGGCCGCCTTCGTTCTGGTACTTTTGCGTGGGCACAACAGATAGCGCTTGGCAGCAATCTTCCTGCGGCAGACGGATCAAGCGACCATCTGACGTCCAGCGCCGATCAAAACGCTCAACAACCAAGGCTTTCTTGTTGCCAAATTTCGCCATCTCGACATTCGCAGCCCGAAGCCCAAACGCCTCCATTAGCTTGAGGCACAAGTATTCATTTTCAACGCTGTCGGACAGGTCCATGCCGTTGGGTAGCCTGCCGATTTGGGGCTTGATGATGTGGGTGGTTGGCGTTGTGCCGGTTGGCTCAATCCACTGGCCGTCTTTGCGAAGAAGGGCCGTTTTTTCCTGTGCGCCAGCTACTGAAATTCGGAAGTCATTCTCGCGGCGAATACCAAGAGGCGCGAGATCGAGGTCGTTCAAGATTGCTCCGATCTGAGCCTCGTCAACAGGTTCCCCTGTCAGCTCAGACATCGGTTGTGGCTCTTGCCCATCGGGTAAAAACTGAAGCGCTCCAACACAGTCGCGTCCAATTTGTGTCAGCAAGCTGAAGGCATCTACACCCTCGGCCCCCACCCGTTCCGCGACCCTTCGGCGGATAAGGTCACTGTCGGGCAACAGGTTGTCAAAGACGGCCATCACAGGTGCGCCGCTGTAGCGGGTCTCTTGCAATGGCAACGACAAAGACACCGGCATCCGGTGTTCCCAGTTGAGCCAAGCTGGTGCATAGCTGAAACTGACGCCGCCAGAAGGTTCACGGACCAACTGGCCCACGAGCCGCGAGTTCAGAAAGACGTTCAGAGGTGTGTAGCTGCGCTTGCGGCCCATGTCAGAATATGTCCTCGAGCCCGTCTGATCCGCCTTTGCTGCGCTCGGTCACCATGATCTCGAGATCCAAGGCCGCGATCAAATCAAATAGCGTTTCCAGTTTGGTGCCCCCGCTGCCGTTCTCGATCTTGGATATCGTCTCCTGCCAGACCCCGCTCATCGAGGCGAGCTCCTTCTGGGTCAGGTTCTTGGCCTTCCGAGCCTCGCGAATTGCGTGGCCCAAATTTTTTGACGTGCGAACGAGGTGCTTCATGACTGTTCTCCCGTCAATCAATATGACCCTTAGATCATAACATGTCAATATGATCCCCAAGTCATAATTTTGATATATGATCCAAAGACCATAAGCGGCAACTCCAACATGAGCTGTATCTCAGAAAACAGTGCCTTTTCTGACATAACGACAGCCCTATCTCAAATTGAGCCACAACACTCACGCCTGAAGCCCCGCCGCGCGAACCTGCTCAGGCGTCACCAGCCTCATTGCGATCAGGTCCTCAAACTGTCGATTGGTGATATGACGGCACATGGGATGATGCTCATGGATCCAGCTGGCAAGCCGAGACCGGCCTTTGGCTTCAGCCTCTCGCGCCTTCTCACGATCGGCTTGTATCTGGGCAAGCCCCTTCTCCCAACGGCGCACCTTGAACCAATTGTCCGAGAAACAGATCTTACTGCGCGTGTAGCCTTCGGTCTCAGTGGCATAGGTTTTGACCGCCTTCAGCAGGTCATCGGGCATAACGCCTGCCTTCACCGCCGCAGCAATCTGGAGCAGGCAGGTCCGTCGGTCTCGGATTCTGTCCTGAGGATAGGCCGCTAGAATCTTCTCAGCTTCAAGATCTTCAACCTCCTCCTCCGCTTCGCGCCTGCGCGTAGGTGGTTTATGGATGGTTTTAGGATGGTTTGGGGTCCACCGTGAACCCCGTACCCCGGCCACCGTGGACCCCGTACCGGGTTCAGGCTGGACGGGGTTCACAGTGACCCCCGTCAAAACATCGGGTTCCGCAGTGGTTTCCATCGAAGCCACGCGTTCGAGAGCAATCCGGTAAATAACGGTGTAGCCGTTCTTACAATGCCGCCTCCCTGTCTCGATCAAAATGCCCTCCTGCAGGAAGTCGATGATCGTGCGCTTCACTGTGCTTTCGCTAAGCTCTGTGTGGCGCTGGATCGTTCCTTTGGAGCACCAGATCCCCGAGCCGTCATCGCTGGCCTTATCAGCCAGGAACATGATGATCTGTTTGCGCGCGGCGCTGCCAAAGCGACGCTCTGCGCATTCATTTGCGATACGCCAACTCATAATCGCACCGCCAATTGGCTTGAGGTCAGGCCGAAATTCGCGTAATGATGAAAGTAGAAAAATTCTTCTATGCCGTAGAAAAATTCTTCTATGCCGTTGAGGTGGGTGGCCGCCCCCTCAGCGGTTTTTCTTTGCCTTTTGACCTGCGAAAAACCGTTTACCTCGGCCTCGTAACCTATTGAAAAGTGACCGTGAACGAAACAAGTCCGTTTACAATTTTTCCCTATTAAATCAGAGAAATTTTCCGAATTGCAAATCCGTGTAGACCGGTTCGATTCCGGTACTCGCCTCCAATACAACCTTTTTCCAACACTATATCCCAAAATTATCAGTCGCGGCGCTCGCGAAGGTATGGTTATGGTGGGTAAAAATGCCCTCAAGCAATCACAT
>Ga0115545_1000944_pt1 | contig 15521 bp, 7 predicted proteins | sample COGITO_mtgs_1003_FD_87188 | JGI IMG/M metagenome (GOLD analysis project Ga0115545, IMG submission 87188) | Pelagic marine microbial communities from North Sea - COGITO_mtgs_100330 | ecosystem: Environmental > Aquatic > Marine > Epipelagic | place: Germany:Helgoland, sampling site Kabeltonne...
GTTTTAGAAAAAGATGATAGCGGAAAAATGATAGAATTTAATTTTTCTGCTACCGGAAGCATTGTAGGTAATGACATATTTGACAAAGACACAACTGTGACTTCTAGTTTAAAACTCAAGGCTGTTACTGGAAATGCCTTTGCCTCAACAACAACATCATTGATGAAGTCATTCACAGATCACTTCGATGCACAACAAATTTTAAGCTCTTTTGAAAGAGAGGGCAATGAATTTGAACTTAGTACTGAGCAGATTAATTTTGCAATATCAAACAGTGTACCTTTTCCTAACGGACCTCACAAAGAAACTATCAACGTTAATGATGCAGAACCTTTCTTTTTAGATTCTAAGCTTACACACTTAGAAAGTTTTGACTTTTTACCTCCTGTCAACATGGATGGAACACCTTACGGTGTTTACGAAGATATTAGAAGTCTTAAAAAAGAAACACTTGCAGATATAAAGCAGTCTTTAGGCAGCGAAGGTTTTCAAGACTCTGGGCCGCTTGACGGTATTAGAAAAAGAAAGTCAAGAGGAGGTTTTAGAACTGACAAGGTAGGGGACTTTGATGTCATTAATAGAAAAAAATTAAGATCAGCTTCTAGAAACAGTTTGAAACAATTTAAGACAGTATATTTTGATAAAACATCAGATCAAAATAATTTAGTTATGCAAATGTTTGAAGACGGCCCGAATTCAAAAATGTTTAAGCTTGACTTGATAGATGCTGGGTCTTTTTACGACAATAACAGCGAAGAATATCCAGAAAAAAGAATATTTTATGCCGGAAAAATTTATTTTGATGATTTAAATGTGCCTACTTTTATAAACCTATTTACATTAGTACTAGAGTAAAAAATGATTGTTGACGTAAAAAACAAAAAGATATTTTTAAATGCAAAAGATGTTGACTTGTCCCCTAGAGTTATTGACAAAAGAAAAATAGACAAAGGAAACGGTCAAAGATTTTCTCAAGAAAATAGATTTGAAGATATACTAACAGTTGAGATTTCGTGCTTTGTTGATCAAAAAGCAATATTGACACAAGATATAAGTGAAATAAAAGTTTTTACTTCAAGTGTCACACTTAACAGTCTTAAAAAAAGAGCTAGTGTTTTAAGTAATAGAAGTAAAAATACGCCTGGCCCTGCCGGTGCAAACAATAATAGCCTAGGTCCAGCTGGACAGTCAATAGAATCTTCAAAAAGAAAAAAGAGTAGAAAGAAAAGCAAAATTCAAAAATCAATAGAAAGAAAGCTTAAAAATAATGCTGAATCAAAAAGAGGATCAAGAACTTCCAATATCATTAATGTAATTAGCGACATTGATAAAATTAGTCAAAATTTAAACTCACTAAGATTTTCTTCTTTGAAATTTTTAACAAAAATAAATGTAAATCAAATACTTGCGGCTTCTAAAATAAAAAATATACAAAACTTAACGCAAACAGACTCAGAAATTTTTGGTGAAAGAGAAGTTTTTGAAATAAGACCTGCCGTAAGTTTAAAATCAAGAATAATAAAAAAATCATCAAAGGAAGTTAGTGTACCTGTTACAAAATCGGCTAACGAAGAAAGTGCATCAGATAGAAATTTTAGATCTGCATACTTCTCAAAAGTAAAACTAGGAAAAGATCCACTAAGCTCATTTCAGCATTCAGATGATTTTACATCGCTGCAAGAAAGATTGATGGGAATAAGCTCATTGAAGAAAAACAAAGACGACAGACTGAGAAATATTTTTAAAATAATTTCTCAAAAAGAATCTGATTCTGCTTCGTCTGCAGGTAATTTTAGAATTGTTAAATCCAAACAGTCAAAAAGAAAGGAAATATACAAAACTACTTTTGAAATACCTAGAAAAAAACTTAAAGAAATGTCTTCAAGATCATCTATTAATTTAATTTTTTATGCTTATAACAAAAAAGGAATAAAAGTTGATTCTTTTAGTCAGATAATGAATATAAAACAGCTTTTTTCAACAGAAGTTAACCCAACAATAGACTTTAGTGTATCTACCTCTAGAACAAATCGAGGAAATATTATTACAAGTGTCAGTAATGAAGAGTTAGATGTGGGAAGTTTTAATATTTATCAAAAGTTTTTTTCCAAATCTCAAAACTTTAAAAGAAAAAGCTTTTCATTGCTTGCTGACGACTTTGATGTAAGCCCAAAAAACACAGTCAGGTTAGTTGATGGAAAGATTCAAAACAGAACCAGTCCTCAGTTATCTAAAACAAAGTCTGTTTTTCATAGAGTTACATCAAACTTTAAAGATAGAGAAATTTTTAATACAAAATCATCAAGCACAGATGCAGTCAAAGCTTTTTCAAATCAGCTGACTTGCGCTGTTTATGTTGAAGTAGAAACCGAGACGAATGAAAACCGAGGTGCCACACGAGCAACAGTTACAATTACAAATCTGTCAGAAGATGTCTATGCTGTATTACCGGTCAAGCGAACTGCAAAAGGAAACAGAGGAAACGATTTTAAAACTGTAAAGTATTTAAATGCAGGATTGCTAGAAGACAATGAAAAAACATTTGTTGACAAAAATGAAGACGACGCTGTGTTTACATTTTTTGATGACGATCTTGAAGATGACGTTATATACGAATATTCTGCAATTTTATATTCAAGGTCGGGAGTACCCCAGCTTTCTGGTTCTAGATTTTTAGAAAAAAGTGTTGAAAGAGAAGGGTTAATCAATGCTGATATAGAGACAAATATTATAGGTTTTAGTACAGACGATAATGGCGCACCAACGATACATACCGAATTTGATGTTACACTAAATAGACAAGAAGATGATGTAGACAAAATAATAAACGGTCTTTTTGGAGACAACAGGTCTTTATTTGAAGATGACTTAAAAGAAATTAAAGATGCATCTAACCTAAGCTATGGTGTGAGAGTTCATAAAATAGATACAGCAACAGGAGAGTTTTTGTATGTAGGTTCTTTTAGAGCCTTTAAGCAAGAAAATGCAGATGCACAATCAAGCACAGATATTCCAAAAACTTACAGAGTAAAATTTCAAGATTTTTCTTCTGCATCTAATTCTCAAATTTATAAAATTGATCCATACTTAATTCCACCCGCGCAGGTTTTAGACAAAGTTGCAAGCTCTTTAGCTAACATTATTAAACAAAATAATCGTTCGAGATCATCCTTAAATAAACTTCTTGTTTCAAAGCAAAAAATACTAAACCAACGAGTCGTGTCTCAAATAGGAACAAAATTTGCAAGTATTCAGGGTAGAAAAGGTGTAATATCAAGCCCTGAATCATTTGTTGAAAAAAATAGAAATGATTTATTTTTAGAAGGTGCAACAGGCGACATAGAATATGAAATTGTGTCTCCTAAAAGTTTATCAACATCTTTTGATAATTTCAAAATTGACGATAGCGATATTTCTTTACTAAAGACGTTGGATGTAGATCCAAATTCAACAAATTTTATACCTAAAAATCTTGTAAGGGTAGAATTTTCTGTTGGCAACACAGATAACTTTGTTGATTTTTATGTCATATTAAGAAAAGAAAACGGCAGCTCAGAAATAATCATAGACGGTGCAGTACATAGCACAGATTTGACAGAAGATAAAACATTTATGAACTATACTTATTTATCAAAAACAAAAACGTCAGTAGGGTTAATTAGTTACTTTGTTGTTCCGGTTTCAAAACTAGGAACTAAAGGTCCTGTTAGATCAATAGGCTCAATTGTTATGAGAGGTAGATAAAAATGGCTATTAAACCAGCAAAAGCAAGTTTTTCGCTTAGCAATGTGACTCAAGAAGCAATGGCAACAGTACCTGCTGTTTCTTTATCAACTTCTAAAATAGAATTAACCGAAGAAGATCAAGAAACATTAGACAATATAAATGCTTCTAATAAATTTGAAATTTTAAATAAACAATCTCTAAACCCGCTTAAGCCAATTGTTGTTGGTAACACTGAGTTTGTGCCAGTAGCAACAGGAAACACTTCACCTGACGCAACCGGTCTAAAAGCACAGTTTGGAGAAGGTAATGTATTAAGTGTAAATAACATTACTAAACTATTTGAAATACAAAGACAGATTAGAGATGCAAATCTTGCAAATTCCGAAATGCTTTTAAAAATTGCTAAAGGATACGATAACGGTTTAATACTAGAAGCAGTAAGAGAAAAAATGAAAGAAGTTTTTGATGACATTGTTGAAGAAGATATCAACAAAACAATAGAAAACTTTATAAAAGTAATAGGTCAAAATCTTACTTTAACCAGAAAAGGGAAGGCAGGAAAACAAGATGGTACATTTCGTGGAAGCATTGTAACTAAATCACCTAAACTTAAAAAAGTAAACACAGATAACAAAAATGACCCTTATTATAAAACACTTATTGAGTACGCTGCTTATGAAATAATTCTATACGAAGCAATAGAGTTTCTAAGCGGAATATTAAGATTTAAAAACGCAGCAGAAAAGTCATGGTCCATTTTAGAGTCAACATCTTTCACAGCAATAAAAGATATGTCATTTGACTCTTTGGGTACAAACGTAGTAAACTTTATAGATGAATCAAGTTTGTCTGGTGTCGGCGCACATAACACAAATAACCCTGGAAGCGAAAGATTTAGTGATGTAATGGGGATAAGTACATCAGCAGAATCAACAGATACGGCACTTATTATGCAAACTATTGTTTCTTCATATGACGAAATACTTTTGAAAAAAGGCTATCATGATGACATGCTTGATTTTGAAAAAAGCACCATAAAAACTAAACCTACGATTCAGACTTTAGATCCAGTTCGTGATGCCTTAATGGCTCTTCAAAAATCATGGCTTGTAGGTTTGTATGATGAAACACTAGACTATAGTATATCGGGCCAAGCCGGCGTGGAGCTTGAAAAAAGTCCATATGGCATCGCCGGCTCACCAAAAGTTACAATCGACGATGGCTCCGTCGGCCTCAGCTCAGTCGAAGGTTTTCTAGACGAAAGTAAAATTAATAAAATAATGAGCAACTTTCCTAATGAAATGGGCGACTCAGAAGTTTATGGAGAACTCTTGTCAGCGTGTATGTTTAATGATGCTTTTGACATAGCACAGCCTCAAGGAACTATTGCCCCTTCACTTTTTTATCTTAACAATAAAAGGTCAGGACCTGGAAATATAAATGAATTTTATAAGGCAATCTTAGGTGATAAGCTGACGGAAACGCTAAGACCAAGTGACGGTCTATACTCAAAGGCCGAAAAATTTATAGACTACGACCCGCTTGACTCAAACCCTCTTGCAGGTCCACTCGGAGAATATTTAAGTTCAAAGCAGTCTGCAGACAACGATTTTAGATACTTGCCTTTTGAATCAACGCAAAACTATTCAGGCGGTGTAAAGTATCTAACAGGACCAGAATATTTTATTGATGTCGCGTTACAGCGAGGCGATAGATCCTTTAAGGACTTTGAAAAATTTACATCAAACTACAAAAACTTTTCAAAGTCTTACATTAGTGATGTGGAAAAAAGAACAAAAATATTTGAAGTTGAAGAATCTTTTATAGCACTTTGCACAATGATTGGTGAGGATTTAGAAACTGAAGCTGCCAGTTTTGATAAGTACTTAATTAGATTTGCAATGTTGGTAAAAAATGCAAAAACTAGAAAAGGAATGGCTAAGGCATTTAAGTCTGCTTACTTTGGAAATATGATCTTAGGGCAGGATGATAATACAGCACGTACCGAGAAAAAGGCAGGGGACCCGTTCATCGAACAAAAATCAGATACCATTACAAAGAAACAGTCAAGGCAAAGAATTGTCAGGTACAAGGCAAATACGCTCTTAAGAGACTTTATTATCAACACCCTTAACGTTCCAAGTTCAAAACTAAAAGACGCCAGAGACTACGATCATCGAAACTTAGGTGGAAATAGATATGGACAATCAATTAAGCAAAAAGAGTATGCAGAAAAAGATAAGAATTTTAATAAAATAAGCGGAACAAAAATAATCAACGCAGGCACACAAGAGCCCTTGTCAAACAAAAAAGAATACAAGATACACAAACAGAGTGGTAAAAAGTATACAGGTTCTGACAAGCTTAACTATGAGCAATACAGAGTAGACGCAGGACTAAGATTTGGTCGCACAGCATTAAGCGATTTTCTTAGTAACAAGCATTTTGAAAATACAATATTTGAAGGTAGTAGTAGTGCACGTACAGCTTTTAATCAAAACAGACCAGGTCTTGAAAGAGGCGGTGATTTTGACAATGAATTTATGAAAGCGTTCCCTAAGACAATAAGGAGTCAAGGCGGAATATACAGTCTTTCAGAGCATCACAGGGCGTTTATTTTATTTTCATTTGTTGCAAAAATTTTACAACTATCCTTAACAATAAAAGCAAAATCTTCTGAAACAAAAAAGAAAAATAGTGGGGTCATAACACTAATCGGCAACAAAGATGAACTTCTTGGTATAAAGCAAGCATTTTTAGATATTGGTGATAACAGCTTGTTCGTAGGATCGTATGGTAGCAAGTCAGAGTCGTTCCAGACTGCATATTCAAACACCACGATAAGCTTAAGAGAAGTACTAGAGTCTATTAGAAGAAGAACACAAAAAATTGCACAACTTGTTTTGACTCCTGCTGTTCATTCCGTGATGCTTGACAATCAAAGAAAGAAAATTGTCCAATACATGAGTGCAGGGGACGGATCTAAAAGGTCACAGGCAGCAATTGATTTGTTGGAAAATTCAAAAATCAGAGCGTTTGAAAATAGTCTTGCTTTAATATCAGAAGAATCTGTATCTGAGATGTTTAATAGTTATATTCAGACATTTATCCCTAAAAAAAGCAGCATATTTACATTCGAAGATGAGACCAGCCTTAAACAAGTTAAATTGATGATAAAAATTCTTTCAAACCCCGGCTATGGATTTTTATCATCAGAAAAAAGAGGCAACCCGGTAGTTAGTCATGTAGGTATAACAAACTCGATGCTTGCCACTATGCGGTATGAAGCGTATAAAGAAACTGGAAATGTGTTGTTCTTAGAAAGCAAAAGATTTTGTGTAAACATATTTAAAAGAAATGAAATAGATGCTCAAGAAGTTGTATACCCAAAGACATTTTTGTTTGATTCTAAATATCAAATACACGACCATGATCAGTTAGGTGAGTCTTTAAATCACATTACTAATTATTCTGACACATGGACTTTTGATAATATTGTAGACAACATAGAGTTTACTTCATGGTCAGACGAGGTCGAAGGTCAAGAAAACGAAGATCCATTTAACAATTTAAAAGAAGCATATCGACCAAAAAGAACACTGGGTTCTACAATGATCAATCAAAACAATATCTCTAAAGATCTTTTAATTAATCACATTAACGACTACGCAATAAAAATATACTACAAATATGCTCTCGGTCTGGAACTAGAGACTCATAGTTTTACTTTAAACTCTAAATCTATTGACTATTCAAACCCGCGCGGCGGTTTTGGAAGTTCAAGATCAGAAATGCTTCAAAACTATAATGACTTAATTAATCAAATAACAAATGCATATCCTGCTGCAAATATCGATCCAGTTTTAGCTTCTGAACTGTACAGAAGTATTAAAACAATTTCTGCAACTCCTATTTACGCGCTAGGTGAAAAGACTAAGCGAGTGTTGCTTCCTAAGAAGTTTGATAGGGTGCTTTCAATTCCATTTAACGACAAAGACTTTGTTCTTTACACACCTGCTTTTGACAAAGAATTTGAAGAGTTATTTAAAACAACGCCTAACTTTAGTTACACTTCTAGAATTGCTAGACCTGATCTTAAATACGGAGGCCAGCAAAATTCACAAACTTATATCTCTTCAAACCCACTAAGAAAATCACCAGAAGAAAAATATAAGGACAACTGCAAGGAAGACTTCCCGGAAATATTTAGCACATATGTCACAATAACTATTTTACCTGAAGGAACAAACTAATGCCTACTGAAGACATGAAAAACTCAGTTGTATCAATAGAAAATATACAATATGAAGCGCAAGAGTTGTCAGGGATCGATGATACAACCCCTGAGTCTGAAGACGGTCTTTCTTACAATGAGGTTCAAAGAGTAATTGATAGCTACCCATCAGTCCCAGCACTTAGAATTAACGTACCTGAAGCACAAGACCCTAAAGCATCATTTAAATACAACTTTTTTCTACCTGATGAACGAGAAGTTATAAACAATGCAGGCGAAGTTATTGATGTGTCTGTTTCAAGAAGCGACGAGATATTTTTTCAAATGTCTAATGATAGAATGCCGAGATATGTTGAACTAAGTTTTAAACCACCTAAAAAATATTCTAGAATAAAAGAAGTCAGAAATTCAAGACTGGTATCATCAAACTTAGATAAAATTCTTGTAGAAGGTGGGTCAAATAGTAGTGATTATACAAGTTTTGAACTTCTAGATACAGGCGCAGAAAAACACCTTTATGACATGATGAACAGTGCGCTATTAATAACAGAAGTTGGAGAGCAAAAAGATTCTCCTCAAGATGGCTATAACAAACTTTTAGAAGCGCAGTCAGATGGATCCCTAACAGGTGAAGAGAAAAAGCTGATAGCTTCAGCATTGAAAGGAATTCAATCAAAAGGATACGCCGTAGCTAGATCAGATATAAGCCCAGAAGCCGCAGAGACAGCAGATGATCTCACAGCTCGACAAAACTTTTCAATGCAGATGCATAACTTAGTTTTTGATCAAGTTATTAAAAGTGGTCTACGAATACCTGATTCCGTATTTCAAGATGAGTACAGCTTTATAAGCACAAAATCTTCAAAAATTGCTGCTACAGCAAAGGTAAAAAATTCTTCAAACTCCATGTCAGAAAAACTTTATACAACGCATGTTAAACCGATAGAGGTAAAACCAGTTCAACAAGAAGGTAAGTCAGAAAAATTTAAAACAGTAGCGTCTTCAACACTTCCTGACTACGGATCTTATCCTAGAATAAGTCATGCAGGTTATATTGTTAAAAAGCTTGAAATTTTATCAAACGATGCTTACGAAGACAGAGGGTACTTGATATCTGACAATCCTGACGGGCTGTACATTATAGATAAAAATGTAAGATACGGCGGCGTCTATACATACGAAATCAGATCAATTTACCAAGTGGAGCTAATTGCAGAAAGCAGAGTCGAATCTGATGCATCACTAGACTCAGTTTCAGTTGCAAAAGTATTGATAGCTTCTGAGGGTTCGATGACTTCGGTAAATTGTGTTGAAAAAGTTCCGCCACCGCCTCCGACAAACCTTAATATATCTTTTGACTACAAAACTAGAAAACCATTTATAACATGGCAATTTCCTGTAAACCCACAGCGTGACATAAAAAGATTTCAAATATTTAAAAGACATAGCACGGGTGAGCCTTTTACCTTGATAACAGAATATGATTTTGATAATTCTACTATTAGAACTTCTGTGAATGAAACAGCACAAGAACAAAATTTAATAAGATTTAGCTCACCAAGAATATCATTTACAGACAACACATGGGAAAGCGGTCAAAAGCCAATATACGCCATCGCATGCGTCGATGCTCATGGGTTTTCTTCAAATTTTAGTTCACAAATGCAGTTTGAGTATATTAAGAGGCTAAACAAAGTTAAAAACACACTAATTAGCTATCCAAACGCTCCAAAACCTTACCCCAACATTCTTCTTAACCGAGACTCATTTCAAGATGCAATAAAAGTAAGCGGGTACGAAAGAATGAGAGTTTATTTAGATCCTGAATATTATAAAGTATCAAAAAATGTTCAAAGTGCAGGCGCAACAATTGAACAAGATTTAAATTTTATTAGCATCGATTCAAATAAGGATACGTACAAGATACATATCTTAAACCTGGACCTTCAAAAAGACAAAATTTTAAACATAAAAATAGGTGATTTCAGTGGTTCACCTTTAGATTCTGTTGGAAAAACAACATATTCTTTTGATTCTATTGACTTATAGAATTACAATATTTTTTTTTAGTGTATATTTAGATACAAGGAGACTAGAATGGGATTTTTAGATCACAGCACAAACAACATTATTGTTGATGCCGTCTTAACAGACTTAGGCAGACAATCACTTGCAAAAAATGATGGCTCATTTCAAATTTTTCAATTTGCGCTTGGAGACGATGAAGTAGATTACGGAGTTATTCAGCAGTTTGGAAGAACAGTAGGTAGAGAAAAAATAGAAAAAAACACTCCTATTTTAGAAGCATTTACAGCAGGTAGTTTAGGACTCAAGCATAAGCTTCTAAGTATATCAAATGAATTTTTAACTCACTTACCTGTTTTGGACATGACACTGTCAGGAACTGATCTCACAAATTCAGTTGTTTCATTTACAAGAACATCAACTACATCCAACACTGTTAATGCAGCAATTAGTTCTAAGACGGGTACTGGCATTGATCCAGACATTCTAGACGGAGAATTTAGAGTAGAAGTCAATAATTTATTTTTAACAATTGCAGGTGAACAACCTGACGTTGTATACACAGATAATGTTGCTGTTTATAGAATACCTGCCGATTTCAATACTCAGGGAGACGAAGTTTCAGCTGCTATTACACTAAACTTAAAGAGCTTTTCTGATACAACTTTTTCAACTTACAGTGTGTCAGGCGGATCATTTATACGTTCTTTTGTTAAAGTGACTGGAATTAATTCCGGCTTAACAAAGAATATAGAACTTCAGATATCATAATAAGAGGAAAAAATGGCAACTTTTAAAACAATATCAAGTGCTGATATTAAAACAACAAAAACAGTACTAAACCAGTTAATCGACTTCGTCGAAGAAGACGTTTCTGGCTCTACTTCAAGAAAGTCATATCAAGTTTTTGTCACGTCTTCAACACACCCTGACGCGACAAATTCAATTACTTCTTCTCTGTTTCAAACAGTCTTTGATCAAGATTATTCTCTGCAGACAGCAAACGAACTGTTTGATGTGACATACGGAGTATTTTCAGGTTCCACATCAGTAGCCAGTGCGTCAACAGATACTGATGTAAATGGCAAGATTTTATTCACATCTCAGTCAGTTATGATGCGTGAAAAAATTAATATCTACAGGCAGTTTGCACAAACATTGTTAGGCAACGCAGACAGTAGATTTAGAGCACCTTTCTCAAGTACTTCTGCAACAGATGATATAGACAACCCACTATTCTTGTGCTTTAAGCGTCTTTTTGTAAGAGATGGCATTAAAAGAGAAACATTTGCAATGAGGTTTTTTCAGTCTTGCTCTTCTCCAATTGCAGGAGATACTTATGACAATATTTTTGGGCAAACAGCTGCTCACCCTTCGTCAGCGTCAGTTATATTTACTGACGTGGGCGCTGCTTCAAGCATAGAAAGATCGCAGTTTGGCGGTGACGTCGGAAACATTGTTTTATCATCTGATACAACTCAAACAGTCGGGCTGATGTTTTATCAAAAAGGCATTGCTGTTTTAGATCTGGCCCGCGCGCTAGATGAGACTCAAATAATGAGCGGAACAATATCATCAGTAGGAGATACAGCAACAACAACGCATAGTGCATCATTTATACCGAATTTTGTAAACTCAGCATCTATGGACGACATTATTCGTCACATATCGACAGAAAGATTTGGAACAGGCAGTAACACATTTTTAACTTTCCAAAACAATACAAAAATTAACTCAACGCTAGTTTTCTGTAGAGCTACAGCAGATGAATTCAACTATTCTTCAAACCCGACCTACACAAATTCGGAAGGAAGAATACTGGTAATTGATGAGTCGCAGCAAGGAGAAGAAAAATCCTTCTCCTTTGTAACATCAGTAGGCTTATACGATGCAAACGAAGAACTTCTTGCGACTGCAAAACTCTCAAGACCTGTTGAAAAGAACGATGAAAAAGATTTGACATTTAGAGTCAGATTAGACTTCTAGAATGGAGAATCAATGTCTTTTGTCAAGCTTGACAACGGAAATATTGAACATGTTTCGATACTACTTAGACCCAATGTGCACTTTATCTCTTCTTCTGTGGGAGCCGGTGTCACAGGTTCCCAGTTTGTAAGCTCAGTAAGATCTCCTGCAATTAAGCAGGTTATAGACTTAGCAACAGCGCAGCAAAACTTAGCTGAAGATGTTCTTGACGGTGTCTCTGACGTTAGTAAATTTAATGTTGATAATTATTTTAGAGCAATCAGTCTTAAAAAAGCTAACACAGATGCACAGGCAGGATTGACAGATCTATCTAAGCCTCTAGATACATACCTCGGTTTGATAGATGAAGCACCGAAAGATGTTAGATATACAAAGCAAATAGATGCTTTTAGGTTTGATCCGCCTTTTAAGTTTACAAAAAACACAACAGAGAAAAATGTTATTAGAAACGTGTTGATGCCCTATCATCGGCACAAATACGAAAATTGTGGGTTTTGGTATACGAACTACAATACTTTAAACTTTTTTGACAACGATAAGATCCCCTCTGCTTCTGTCTTAGCATACCCAAGTGTAGATGAAAGATACCATCTACCTGACAGTTTTTCTGTCAATATGTGGATTAATCCAAGGTACTCAAGTGCCGATAAGGACTACAGAGCAGGAACAATTTTGCACATATCATCGTCGATATGTTTATCACTCGTATCAGGCTCTTCAGTAGACGAGTTTGGCGCTGAAGATACCTTTAAGTTGCTTCTTCAGCTAAGTCAGAGCGCGGATATACCTCCTTCAACTATAGACTTAAATTCTCCTTCCGGCACATATCCAAGAGACCTAATTTTTACATCGTCTCAGTTTCTTAAAAAGAACAACTGGCATAACATTCTTGTTGCTTGGTCAAATTCTACAAACAACAGCACCGGGTCTATCTTCATAGATACAGAAGAAACTTTGTTTCATGTGCCTTCAGCTTCAGTTTCAGCAAATACAGACCGAAGCCCACCATGCTTACTGCTAGGTAACTACCTTGATGCGGACTACGAAGGTCTTAAGTCATGGGCTAGTATAGTTGGAACCGATGCCAGCACAGCGGAAGGTTACAGAACAGACAGCGGGGTCGAGGCGTCAGAAGTTTCTACATACCAACTTTCACATCCATTAAATGCAGAAATTCATGATGTTAGAATATACAATAAGTTTATCAATAAAAACTTAACAAAGTACAAGACAATATCTGACACTAGTCCTGCATCAACTGATGACTTGATATTTTATGTCCCTGCTTACTTTTTTCCTTCATCATCACAAAGGAACGTGCTTGTAACACCCTTTCAGGAAATTACGAGTACGACAAACGATCCATTCAGTGTTCAGTTTTCATTTGGAGTTGGCGGCAAGTCTCTTAATTTAGAAAACTATACTCTAGACTTTGTGACGATGGAACAACCTAGACATTACGGATTGTTTCCGCAAACAATTAACACAACAATACAAAATATTACAGCTGACAATTACATCTATGACACAGGTTCTAACGTCAAAAGAAACATGACGATTTTGCCTAATGACAACGGACTGCACAAGCCAATATACGACTTGTTAGAAAAATCTTTAATGTCTAGTAGCGCAATGTTTAAAAAGTCAGGTCGAGCATCTGATTACTCAATAATTAGTTTAGAAAATCTAATTCCTACTTCTTCACTCTTTCCCGGGCTGGTCTTTACAACAGGGTCTATTTTTGATCAAATAGTAGGATCTGCGCCAGACAATCCAGGCGTAGCTCCTGGATCAGTTTTAACAATTGCGCAGAGAACTAGAGACGTCAGCTCTAATGAAATAACTGTGTTGGATATATCTAACCTGTATTATGGGTCAAAAATTCACCCTAAAAGCTTTCACCTGTATGAAGAAAATCTAACAGGGTCTGGCGGTGATATATCAGTAAACATAAAAGATAACGGTAGAGGTGGTTTGTATCGTGCTGACTGCTTAACAGCTCAAGCTGACTGGAACAACATCGGTACAATCCTGTACGAAGAAGGTGCTGCTGTAATCAAGACACCTAATTTATTCTATTACGGAAAAGATAAGGTTGATATGAAACTAAGAGGAGAACAACAACTTCACAGTCTAGTAATGAATATACCTGCATTTACAGGCTTTTTTATGTCTTCTTCAAACAAAACTTATGAAAAATACCCGCCTGATTCTGCACCTAGTAACGAAAATTTAAGCACAGTTCACATTTCAACTGTTAATATTCATGATGACAACTTTAATGTAATTATGCAAGCAAACTTTGCGCAACCAATTAACAAAACAGAAGAAGATGAGTTTGTAATTAGACTAAAGCAGGACTTCTAATGATACTTGGGGCAGATATATCTACAAGCTGTACGGGTTTTTGCATCGTAAATGACGAAGGTGCTCCTGTTCACTTTTCGTATGTTGAATTATCTAAAGAAAAAAACTTCTTTGAAAAAGCAAAAAAAGTAAAACTACACATTTTAGATCTAATGATAAAATATCCGATAGATGATATAGCTGTAGAAGATTACCTAACAAGCTTTGCAAAAGGAAGATCTTCAGCAAAAACACTTTTTAAATTGGCAAAGTTTAACGGAATCATTCAGTGGATTTGCTATAGTGATTTAGGGATGGAAGCGACCCCTATAAATGTTAATGACGCCCGAAAAACAAGCAGCATTACAGTCTTATCTAAAAAGAAAACAATAGAAACAACTAAAGAGCAAGTTTTGCGTCAAGTCAAAGATCAAATTGGAGATCTTTTCTGCTTCCCTACAAAGATCCTCAAGTCAGGCCCGAGAAAAGGTCTAGAAGTAACTGACAAGGTGTCGTATGACATGGCAGATGCATATGTAATTGCAAAAGCAAATTGGCTTGAAAAAAGAGAAAAAGCTTTATAATATCTCAATATGAGTATTGTAACTTTAAAACAAAAAAGAGAACTTATTAGTTCTGTTTTTGGCAAAGGTGTTGTCGCAAGCAACGGCAGTGACATTGCTGTCTATTGCCCTATTTGCTTGAAGTCTTCTAAAGTAAAAAAGAAGAGAAAACTATCTATTTCTATTGAAACAGGTGTGTATCATTGCTGGGTTTGCGAAGCAAAAGGTAGATCAATTTCTCGATTTGCTCAAGTTAATTTCCCGAACAGTAAACAGTTGCCTAAGTTTAGAGAATACTTTGGAAGCTTTAAAGAAGAAAAGTCTGAAGACTTAAAAGTAGTTCTTAAACTACCTGAAGATTTTAAACTTTTAACTCTTTCTAATTCAAGAAAGTCAAAGTTTTTAAAAAAATATCTACTGACTCGAGGAATGAAATACGAAGATTTGTATCGATTTAAAGCAGGATATAGCCTTGAAGTTGGATTTGAAAACAGAGTAATTTTTCCATCTTTTGACAACAGTCTAGACCTAAACTTTTATTTAACTAGGATTTGTGAAGAAACAAAATATCAAAAATACAAAAATTGCAAGGCATCAAAAAAAGACATTATCTTTAATGAACATTTAGTAGACTGGAGAAA
>Ga0115545_1000950_pt1 | contig 15463 bp, 13 predicted proteins | sample COGITO_mtgs_1003_FD_87188 | JGI IMG/M metagenome (GOLD analysis project Ga0115545, IMG submission 87188) | Pelagic marine microbial communities from North Sea - COGITO_mtgs_100330 | ecosystem: Environmental > Aquatic > Marine > Epipelagic | place: Germany:Helgoland, sampling site Kabeltonne...
CATATCAACAGCATTAGGTTTTTGTTTCGGTCATTTTCTACCATTGATAGGCATCAATATGTATGCTTCGGCATGGGAGGGATTTTGGAACTTTTATCATCATTTATTTTGAGGTATTAATATGTCGGTAATGACAGGATTCGCAATAGTAATTATTGAACAAATAACACTATTTTGGAAAAAGATTAATCCTCATGCTTTTGGTGTTTATGGTGCGACAGAGGTTGGTAAAACAACATTACATCATCAACTACGAACTAGGGGAGATGTACCAATAATTAAAGAACGAACTGTTGGAGCGCAAAGAGCATTGAGAAAAACAATTAAAATTGATAGAGATACACACACAATAAAAACAGCCGATATAGGTGGTGAATCATTATATTGGGGTGAATGGCTATTAGATATGAAAAATAGAAATGTAAAATATATTATTTTTATGATAGATGATAGACACTTAGCAAAACATATAGATATAGAACAACAATTATGTTGGAAGTTTTTAGTAGATTGTATAACCTCTAAACATTGGGATATCATAAATAAAAGACAAAAAAAGAAAAGTGGTGAGTATCCAATATCAGTAGGACTATGGGCTAACAAGTTTGATTTATGGAAGGATAAATATGAATACGATGACATACAAAAACATCCAATATTTGACGTATTTCAAGAAGGGATGCAAAAATTAAATGATAGAGGAATACCTGTTTTTAAATATGTAATAAGTGCGAAATCAGAATCGGAAATGGTATACAGAGGAATAACAACAATGATAGAGGATTACTAATGATATTAGATAACTGTTCAATGGGAATACTTTGTCCGTGTAAAAAATGTAAGGAGATGAAAAAAGAATGACGATACAATATCAACCACCAAGTTTGATTGGGGCTAGTAATGCAAGTGTAAATAATGCATTTTTGCCACCAATAAAGTATGCTAGAGCCGCAGGTTCTGTTATGAAGCATGAGTATAAAAGTACTAAACCAAAAAAACAAATTAAAGAAATGATTACTATATTATGGCCAGAGAAGAAAAAGTTTCTAAAGATGCCGTATACATTTAAGTTTAATACTAGAGATAGATGTGTAGTATGTGGAACGCATAAGGTGTGGGAAGCATCAGACCCTATGAGACCAACAATACCTTTGCATAAAGTAAAAAAAGGATATCCAATGAGAGGAACTTATTGTGATAAACATGCGGCTTTACACAAGCAGTATGAAATGTTAGAAAATAAGATTTTAGCAGAAGAACATGGGTTGTCTTTTAGTGCGTATATACCTAAACCCAAAGTACCTAACATATTAACATCAGCACCGCTAACTTCATTAAGGCAATCTGACATTGAAGCATTGTCGGCAAGTGGTTGGACTGTTAGGCCGCCTCAGATGTCGCTTGAAAGTCCAGAAGACGAATTATTTAGATTAACAATGGAAAGTCATGCAATAAACAATAGAGTATTAAAACTAATGACTACCGGAACAAATGTAGTACAACAACAACAGCAACAGATAATAGAAAACATATTTGAGGAAGGAGTTGAATAAAATGGGATTATTAGGAACGAGTAATAGTAGTATAGTAACTGCAATAGATGCTCAAACTGCTGCTAATTTTAAGGCAACAAATAACCTTTTAACACTTCAAACAAATCATGTAGAAGAGTTTTTTGAATATCATGGTGAAGGTTTTTTATTGGCATTAGAAAAACTTATGGAAGACACTACTGAAAGAGTAGTTAGTCAAATGCTTGCTAAATTAAAATTAACTTCGGGTGCTAGTGGAGAGATGGTAGTACACCCTGACTGTTTAACTGATTACAATAATATTACAGACGCAAATATTACATTGGATATACAAGCAATATTGGCTTCTGCTGTAAATACAGAAGTTATTGTTCAAAGAAAAATGGCTAGGCAACAGTATTTAGAAACACAAGGATTTAGCCCTAGTATTCAACAACCACAGCAACAACAACAACAATATCAACAGCCTATCCAACAATATCAACCGCAACAAGGATTACCTAATGCGGGTGGATTAAACCCTTCACAAATTAGTGGAGGAAACCCTATGGTTCAGGCAAATAATATGGTAGCACAGCAACAGCAAGCAATGAATAATCCATCTGGATATCCTGTACCGCCACAGGGTTATGATACAATGGGTAATCCGTATTGGATAGACCCTGCTACTGGTCAACCATCGTACACACCGCCTGGTTCTGGATTAGGTCTAGGAAAGATGATTCAGAAAGGTGCTGCATGGGCGGCTTGGTTAGCATGAGGGTTTTGGATGGCTATTACTATTCCAGAATCTGTTAGATATTCTAATCGAGATTACGACATTGGAACTGTAATAGAGTTGGATGACTCTAAAAAAGGTGATATTGATAATCACCCCTTGTTTGAATTAATGCTTCAATTTATTGCTTCACCGTTTAGTGATGAAAACTTTGATGATATAGAAGATAATCTAAAATATTTTCTTAATGCAGGTTTTATGGCTAAAGCAGCAGAGCAAGATAAAGACATAATATTTGATGAAGCAGAATACAGAGAACATGTTAAGTTTGCTTGGAACGCAATACAAAAATTGTCAACAGAAGACCTATTATTAAAACTAAGACAGTATGTAGGTAATTACGACCAAATAACTAGAACATTAGATTCTGGATTATTAGACGAAGGAAAAAAGGTTTTGATATCAGAAATTAATGAAGAGATACCGACAGACCATTTGCTTTCAGCACATACTAAAGGCATTGAAAGTAAAAAAATATTTCAGGCGGCAGATAAAAAGGCAAAATATATGCCTGCTTTGGAGCGTGTAAATAAACATATTAAAGTAGACATAAAATCAACTGAACAGGTAAAAATAAACTTACCAAGAAGTAAACATCCTATGACTCTTAATCAAAAAACATACGTTATTGATATTGATTTTGAAGAAATATTTAATGAATTATTTACAGAGGCAGGAATATCCCCTAGAAAATTAAGAGGCTCTGAAGAAGAGACCACTTCTAAACCTAAAACTTCTACAAACGATACTAATGCAGCACTAGAAGAAGCAATGGAACAAGCAAATAAAGTTAAAAAATCATTAGAAAATATACTGAAAGAAGATGAAAGTAATTTTGATTATAGTAAAATAAACACATATACACCTCACCCAAAATATGAATTAAATGATGAAGCACAAGATATTGTTAATCAAATTAATCTTAAAATTAGATGGAATAAATTACTATCTGAAGGCGAGTTTAAATATGAAGATGAAGTTACTAGTGGGGACTTAGATGCTCAAGAAATAGTAAATCAGTTTAAAGAAGGTCAACTAAAAGAAACGGGAAAACTTGCCGATGAAATGCTTGATATGGGAGTCTTAAATCAACAAGCATATGATAAAATGATAGACGAAGGAAAAATCCCTGGTAGAAGAAACTTCAATAAGAGAGAAAAAGAATTAATTGAAAGTGTTGTTAATTTTAAATCACAATTAAATCCGCCAGTAGGAAGGACTGAGTTTGAACAATCTCTATACACTAAAAAAGTTGCTTCTAGTCTAAGAACTAAATCAAATAGAGTAATGCCTATATTACATAGTAGTAAAGAAAGTAAAACATTTTTTATAGATGATAGTTGGAAGACTCCAGATAATGTTAAAATTGATTTAAAAAATGGCGCAAAAAACTCAATAAAACTAAAAAGAATGTTAGATATCGCATTAGTACCTAAAACAGTAGGTATTCTAAGAATAATACTAGTAGTTGTTGAAGGTTCTGATGAAGAAAAAGAAACCAGAAAAAAAATTATGGATGAAGAAGATGATGAAGATATTATAGCAAACTCAAAATATCTTTTAGAAAAAGTATATGATGTATTTAAATTAGAAGATGCACTATATTTAGTTAAATCGGAATATGCATTTAAGGATTGGGTTGAGCGTAGACCAGAATACAGAAGTATGGGTAGTTCTAAGGCTCAAAAGTTTAAGTTTAGGGATTATAAAAGCCCAAGAGATGCATTAAGAGGTAGGTTAGATGAAGGAGGTCAACCAACATATGTTGATGTTAAAACAAATACTATTTTATATTATATTAAAAAGCAAGTATCAGAATTAAAGAGGGTGATGGAATGAGTAGACTAAAATCAGAAAGCGATTATATTCCAGTATTATCAAATACAGAATCAAGAGGTGATTATGGTCAAGGTATAGGGTACTATACTACGCATACAGATGTTTCTGATTTATTACAATGCGGTGCTTTTACAAGTTCTTCTACCCCAGATAAAGCGGCCATCGGTAAGATAATTAAAAGAACTGAAGGTAGGATAGATGATAAATTAAAAATATCGCATAGACCAGAAATAATAGAAAAAGAAGTACATAACTTTGACCCTTTTCAACAAGGTGCATATCCTGTTAGACCTAGTAAAGACTATGTTGGTTTCATACAATTAAATAGTGAAAAAGTTAGAAAGATATTAAGATTAGAAGTTTGGCAAGGGGATAAATATGTTGATTTAGCATCAGCATCTTGTACTTATACACCGCCATCAGTAGCAATATCAGGTACATTCAAACTAACATTTGGTGTTGGTGGACTTACTTTTGAATTAACAGAGAATACAAATAATGGATTTTATGATAATTTTGGACAAAAAACAACAGTATTAGAAATATGTGCAGCAATAAATGAAGTTTATCCATCAAAGACTGCATCATTTACTGGACAAAAGACACAAAAACAAACAAGAGATGCGGCAGACACAAGAAATATATCTGATTTTTTCTATGCTTGTCCAACAGAAGATGGTAATTCAGTCTATATTTCTTCTAAGTTACCTTCAGACGCAGGAACAATTTGTACTCTAGCCCAATTAATTGGTTCAGATACTACAAGTTATTCTTTTACTGATAATCAAAATAGTGGTAGAACAGAAGATTATTGGATAATAAATGAAGAAGGTAAGATTTTCTTTAGAACTAATTATCCCTATCATACGAATCATTCAATTAGAGTTACTTATGAAAGAGGCAGGAGTAGAGTTCCTGCTGCTATACATGAAGCAGCAACTAAACTTGTTGCAGCAGAAGTATTAGTAACAGATGATAATACTATATTAATTGCCGAATCCGGTAATATAGACATTACTAAGAAACATGAGATACTAACGACAGAAGCCAATGCTATATTAGACGGCAAAAAGAACTTAATTTATTTGATTGATTAATATGACTAAATTACAACAGGCTGAATTGCTTAGGAAGATATTGGTCATGGCTGAGAAGTGGGAACAAAGACAGCAATATGAAGAACTTCTTGGAATACCTACTTCTGATAAATTAACTGAACAATTTATTAGACAAGAAGCGGCAGACCTTATTGCAAAAGATTACGCTGAAACTATACGTCAGATGGTTAGGGATGGTGAAATCTTTGGCATTGGATGAAGTTAATTTCGTTTTACAATTATTAGAACTTAATTGGTCGCAAGCAATTGCTGATGGTGCAGGTATATCTGAACATACTCCTGGGACTGCGGCTGTTAATTTTATTGATGTGCGTTCTATTGAACCGCAGAAAGGAAGAAGGGTAGATGCAGACGAAAAAGCAATAATAATTGTCTATGAAGATAGTGCCTCAATCACCCATTCTACAATAGATTGGGCGGTTAGAGATGAAGAATACTCTTTTACTATACACCTAAGAGTGCTACATCAAAAGGATTGGGCTGATTTAACTTATTCTAGGACTCGTCTGCAAAGTTTATATCAGATAGTCCGTCACATCATAGAGAGGAACGGGCTTAGACCGAAGGTTGTTGTTGGTGGTAATACTTATACAGCAGACTTAATTGACATTACAGGCAGAAATGAGGCTAATGATAGAGGTAAACGATTATTAGGTTACAAGATGTCTGTTACCATGAAAAGGTTTGGAAGAACCACGTAAGTAAGTAAGGTGAAAAAAAATGGTTATGAATGAAGTATATACAGGAGCAGGGTTAACGGCAACGATGATACCTGAAATAGATTTTGAGTTATCAGAATTGGTAGGTGCAACGATAGGAAGCACAAGCATAAAAGGAATTAGTACAGAAAATGGACAAAAAACATTATTTTGGACTGTTAGTAATACCCAGCGATTAGTCCCAGATATTTACAAGGGATGCGTTGCTAAATTAGTAGGGTATAATAGTAGCGGTACTGCTTTAAATAAAACATATAATTTGTTAATTAAATCAAATACTGAAAGCACTATTGTATTCAATGAAGCACTATCTGCTCTTGCATCTGATAAATGGACATGTACTATACTTGGTTTTGGTTCACCTGTTTTAGCACCAAGTATTACTTCTATTACAGGTAGTGGAGTGACCTCAATTACTATTGATAATGATGGAGCAGGACTACCTTTCGTTGCTAATCAATCATTAACCATAAGTGGTGGTAGCGGTTCTGGTGCTACTGCTAGTTATACACTTACTAAAGATAAACATCAAATTACTAGTGTAGCAGAAACGGGTAATAATTATGATGCTAAATGGATTCAAATACAAGCAGCAGCAAGTGCAATAGTAAAATATGTATTTTATTTTGCTATTGATGATACAGGTTCTGTTCCTTCACATGGAGTAAGCGGGCCGACTGTTGTTAAAGTTGGCACAATAAACTCAGGTGATGCAGCAGGTACAGTTGCTTCAAAACTTGCTACTGTTATTAATGCACAAGTAGGTTTAACTGCAACTGCTTCAGGTAATGAAATTACTGTTGAATCAACTAGTGGTGGTGCAGTTGGTGCAGTTACACAAGCAACATCACCACCATTAACTGTTGTTCAGTTAGTAGAAGGTGGAGAAATAGATGCTGTAAATATTGGTGCAGCAGGTAGTGGATATAGTAGTGCTACTATTGCTGATGTATCAGGAGGAACTACGGATGCTACATTTACTGCGGCTGTTGGAAGTGAAACTGCACCAAATCTATTAGCCGATAATTGGTTAGGTTTGGTAAACACAATTACTCCACCTACTGTTGAAGCAGAAATGAAACAAATGAATATGGCTTTAGGAGGAACTAGAAACTTTAATTATCAATACAAAGGTGCTGAAACTCCAGGCTCTGCTACTATTGATGTATCTGCTTCTCATGGAATGTGGCTATATTATGCATTAGGTAATATTAGCCATTCTACTAGCGGGTCAATAAATAATTCTAAGACATTAGGGAATGCGTTGGTTACAGATGCAGCATATGCTAAAGATTCTGGTTCTATTATATACAGAGAAAAGAATGGAAGTATATTACCCGTTTTACCTGCGAGTGAAACGAATACTAATTACAAACAAGTAAATGGGGCATTAACTTATACTATTACTGAATCAAATGCAGGAGATTTACCTTCATTTGCTTTAGAGATAACAGCAGAAAAAGGAAACGTTTCTTATGCTACACAAGATAGTGTGGATGATAAAAGAAATCATTACAGTAAAATATACACCGGAATGCAAGTTAATTCATTGAGTTTAAACTTTGAAGAAGGACAAGACGTTAAAATGTCAGTAGATGCAATGTGTAGAAAAGTACACGATGCTGCTGATAACTATATACCAAAGGCAGGGTTAACTGATAACAATAATTTGTTTAACAGAAAGCCTTTACCTAATGGAACGTTAACACAAGATGATACAAAACCGTATATGTTTTCTGATGGTTCTGTTAAATCATTCGGACAAACTCTTGCTAGAATTAAAAGCGGTACACTTACTATCAACAATAGTTTAACAGCACAACGCTTTGTTGGAAACTATGATAGAACAATTATATCTGCTATGACTACTGGACAAAGAACATATGAAGTGCAATTAACTATGTTAATTACTGATAATACAATGTGGGCGGAGTTAAGAAAACAAACAGAAACGGGGTCTGCAATAGGAGATGTTGAATTGGAGTTTGAAAAAGACGGCAATACAGATGATAAAATTACAATTAAATTAAGAGATTATATTACAACTGCTGTTGACATACCATTCCCAGATGATAAGACAGCGTTAGAAGTATCTGTAACTCTACAAGCCCGTACATTACAAGAATGTACATATAGAGGAAAATGGATAATACAAGGATAATTTTTTAATATGGGGGTGGACAAAATCGAGCAAAAATCCGTAAATAGGTGGGTTTTGTCAGATATTGATGGTTTAAAAAAAGCCGTCATAGGAGGCCGAAATTAAAGTAGGTTAACATTTATATTCCACTAACATTGTAAGTTTGTTAGTAAGAAAATTGAAGGTGGAAAGAAATATGGAAAATATAGTAAACGATAAGAGCAGGCTATTTGCCGCAGTAGAAACAGAATGTCATCATCTAAAAGTAGACGCTACATCAGATGATATATTGAAGGTGTGGGTTAAAGAACCTACATGGCTTCAAGTAGAACAAGCACTATCTAGTATAATGAAACTAGATTCAAACAATGGTATGGAGTTAGACCTAAACGCAATGTATAAGTTTATGGTTGAAAACTTTATAGAAAAAACAGAACCTACCCTGTCTCCGGTGGAACTAATGAGGCTATCACCTTTTATTGGTAATCAATTAAAAGATGTACTGCCTAACCCATTTGAAGATATGTTAGGGGCTGATACGGGAAATTAGAATATAGACGGGCATTCAAAGGAGGACAAGTTTCTCCTCAAATTGGAATGAACGTTGCATTGTACGGTTATTGCCGAGCATTCAATGTTAATCCAACTGATGCCTACAATACTCCCGCTAGTTTAATATTAGAAATGTTAGCAATACATGGTGAAGCAAAAAGAGTTGAACAAGAAGAAATAAATAAAGCAGTAAAGTGATGTAGATGGCTGATAAAGATAATCCTTTAACTGGTGTAGCCAGAGATATAGAAAGGATAAACGAAGCAACTGCGGGTGCTGTTGTTAGGTTTGGTAAACTAGGTGGAGTATCAAAAAGTTGGACTGCGTTTGCTAGAGTTACTTCGGGTTCATTAGCATGGAAGGTACAAGCGAGACTAAGGGCTTTAATGAATGTTGTAGAATTAATAACAGATAGACAAGCCTCTTTTAATGTAGAACTTGCAGATTCTTTTAGAAAAATGAATGAACTTGAAAGTGCTACTAAAAACATTAGAAAGTTCAAAAACGAGTTTAAAGCAATGCAGGATGCATTAATAAAGGATGGATTTGTACCTGAAGAACTGTTAGAAAAAGTGAGAGGTACTGAAATATTTGATGCTTTAATGCTTAAATATAAAGATAATATTAATGAGGTAGTAGAAAAAGGTTTAGACTTTTTAACATATCAAACTAAAAAAGCCGATAAAGCAACTGCTATGAATGAAGCAGGTGGGTTTTTCAAATATCATGCTCAAAATGTAGGTAAATACATGAAAAATGCGGGTGGTGGTTTACAACCTGAGATGAGAAGAAGTCTTGCTCAATCATTATCTGACCCCAATTTTGGGCCACTTACAAAACCTAAAGGTGGTATAGACACTATAAAGTCAATACAAGTGGGTTTTACAAAGGCATTTAGGTCTCCTAAGATATTTACTAAGATTTTAGGTGGGTTAAGACCATCAGCAATTAAACAACTTGTTAGCAAAAACCTAAAGATGGTGACATGGACTAACAGAAGAAAAAGTTTTAATGCTAGGAGAGATAAACTATTTATGAAGATAGGCAATGGATTAAAATTATTACCTAAATTAATAGGTTTAAGTCTTGGTGCTTTAGGTACGGTTATGTTATATGGTTCTGCTGTTTTAATTGGATTGCTTATAGTTATAGCAATAATAAGAAAGGCGTGGCCTATATTAAGAAAGGGAATGTCAATGGCGAATAAGTTTGCCGGAATAGGAATGGCTTTCTTCTGGGGAGTAAGTAGAATACTCGAAGGAATAATGATGGTATTATCTGGATTATGGGAAGGAGATTTAATTAAAGTTTTGAAAGGATTGTGGTTTTATGTACTCCCTGGAATCCTAGCGGTAGGATATTCGATTGTAGCAGGTATTGCTGCATTATTAGTTTCTCTAGCAGCATCAATAGTAGGTGGAATAGCAGTAGCCATTGCACATATTCTTGGTAAAATTGGAAGTTATATTCCAGGCATGGCGACAGGTGGTTTAGTAAACAAAGGTGGTATAGCAGTTGTTGGAGAAAGAGGGCCAGAATTAGTATCCTTACCTTCGGGTGCAAGAGTGCATCCAAATGGATATGGCCCATCTGGTAGTACCGTAATCAATGTTAATGTTACAGGAAGAGTAGGTGCTTCTGATGCAGAAATAAGAGACATAGCAAATAAAGTCGCTAGAGAAATAAACTTAAGAATGAATACAAGAGGAAAAATAATAACAGGTGGCTAAAATGACAAATGAAAACTATTCTAATTATACGGGTGGATATCAAAATTACGTTATGTTAGAGTTAGGTAGACGAGCATCTGGAGATACTACTAATACAGGGTTTACAACAAATAGAATAGGTCTTTTAGCAACTTCAATAACTATAACAACAAATAAACAATCACTTGCTTTATCAATACCATTTTCTGGAGTTATATCTGGAGAAAGCCAAACTCTTGCTATTGATGCAGGTATGGCTTCTAAAACAATAACAGTACAAGGAATGATATTAGACCAAACGATATCCAAACAAAATAAGCATGGAGGAAAGATTAATGCCGTAAATATGACTTCACATGAAGTTGCTCAGTTATTACATTCATATGTAGATTCTTCATTTTTACATGAAGACCAAAACTTATCCAAATTAATTATATTAATGCCTAGTAGAGTAGATACTAATTTTAAATATAGGGTAGATGCTAGAGACACAGTGGGTAGTGATGGCAATACAATATCATACCATGAAACTGCCGACCCAACAGAACTACCTTTAATTCCTTTTACTTGGGCTAATCGAGATTATGACATTCCACAAACTGCATCGGGATTTAAATTATCATTTGGTGCTACTCCGTTTCCTAAAGAAGTACTGAAAGAAGATGAGGATAATAATGTACCGACAGAAATACCAGGAGTTACTGGATTTATTAACGATTTTAATTGTGAGTTTGCAGGACAAGAAGGAAATACTGTAACTTTTAATTTAACATTCACATCTGCTGCTACTGCAATCTCAGACTTTATTAATTCGGCCTTCTAAGTGATATTATGTCAGGAGTATACGTTGGAAACACAAAAGCATTGGTATTTCCTGTACTATGTGATGCTCACTTAAAACAAGACTTTTCTACATATAATTTAGGCACTAGTATTTTAGCAGATAGACAAGGGGTATGGGGTTTATCTGAGTTTGCAATCGAAGCAGTTTTTACTCCTTATGATGTAAACGGATATGGTAGTAAAACACCAAGTTCTCAAGGAATATTAAACTCCGAAAAAACAGTACCAAGTTTAGGAGTTGGTGCTTCTAATTCTGCAAACTATCAAAGTTTTGATTATTTAGGTACTAATAGAGGAACACATAAAATGATGTTATATCATAATGCTAACTTTTCCTTTTATTTACAAAATACTGCTCCTTCAAATATTAATAGACCTGCTGAATATAAATTAGTAGCGTCTTTTCCTAATGTTTCGACTACTGTTGAAAGTGAGGCATTAATATTTGGCACTAATAAAATGTTTAATCATATAGATTCAGATAGTTATTATGAGGGAGATGTAACTTCATTAAAAAAAATATCTTCAAGTGCTACAAATATTAATCCTTTTCAAAATATTACAATAACAAATAATTCTTTACCTACTAATATTACAGCAATTGCCGCAACAGGAACAATTACAATAACAGGTGAACCTGAACAATATTATCCTGCTCAATCTGCTAAGGCTACTTTAACTGCATCTTCAAATAACTTTACAGTAGATACGTTACCCACTACGGGTTCAGGTACAATTAAGTTTGGTGCTAATCCTTCTGTTGCTAGTGCTAGTACAACTACAACTGAATATATAGAAATAACAAACCAAGACAGTACTGTTACTAAATGGATTTGTAGTGATGGGTCAATTCCTACATTTAGCATAGATAGTAATGGTTTTTTAAGTACATTAAATTGGCCCGCTAATTCAAGACCATATAGACAATCAAGTTCTGCTGAATTAACTTTGGCTCAATTAGTTAATGGTATTAACCTATACAATGCAGGTTGGGATGGGACTGTAACAGGTGGCCCAGACCCTGCTGATGCAACTGCAAACCCACCTTCTGTTGTTGCTACATTAACTACTGCAATAAATGGTTCTAGCCCAAATAGAACAGGTGCAGGTGGCAGTATAAGTATTGGTAGTGGTATGGCTTCTGGTATTGTTAGAACACAAATAAGTGGTGGAACAGCAGAAAACATGGTTGCACATAATTATATTACAATAGTAGAAAATAATAGAACTAGAAGATACCATCCATATCCAGATAATGCTGATAATTTTCCTGGTCAACAAATAAGTAGAAATAACGGAACTAGCACAATTGACGTTATTGCATTTGAAGTAAAGGCTAATTCTAATGCTACACTACAACAATTAGCAGCAGCAATTAATCATACAAATGGGAATACAGGAATAACTGCTAGTGTTAGTCTTAATGTATTAACTCTAACTGATGATTCAACAGGTTTAGGTGGTAATGCATATAATGTTAGTAGAACTCATAGTACAATGACTAGCGTTCTTAGTATGTCTAATTTTTCTGGTGGTGAGGCTGAAAATCAAACTAATAGATATATACAAATAGAAGATAGTGATGGAACAGTTACTAAGTTTCATCCTGTTCATTATACTAAATCTGGTATAAGTAATGCATCTACTTTTAGTTATGGTGGTAATACTTTTGTTGCTTATGTGTATAGTGCAGGTTCACACATTACTAATTTTATTACTGCGTTCAATAGTGTAACTGCTTTAGATATAACAGCAGGTTCTCAAATTGGGAATAACATTCCTTTGACTCAAGGTGCTGTTGGTACTAACGGAATTACTACTATAACAAATCTAAACTCATTAAGCAACGTTTCAGTAAGTGGTTTTAGTGGAGGAGTTGATGCGGCAACTCCAGATAAAAAAATTACATTAACAAACGCTGTTGGTGTAGTTAAACAATATAAGGCATCTGTTAATGAAAGCACAGGCTCTAGTGATGGTACATATGTTTTCTTTCAAATAGGGGCAGACACTACTGCTACTGCAAATAATTTAATTACTGCGATTAATGGTACTAATGGACATAACGGTTCTATTACTGCTTCTAATCCTTCAAGTAATAATGTTGTGAAAGTAGTTGTTGGACAAGGAAGTAACTATGCACTAACAGAAAACATAGACCAAATTACTATATTAGCATCATGGAATACAGATTCGGGGAATGAAATAATTTTTGCTTCAGCCAATGAATTAGTAAATATTGGAATAGGTGAAAAGTTATATAATTCTAATGGTTTATTAATAGGAACTGTCGCATCAATAAGCAATGCAGTTGCTACTATAAGTGAAAGCGCACCTGTTAATTCTGTTACTTCAACAGTATATGCTTCGCAACCTAGAGAGGCTCTATACTTAGAAGCAGTAGTTAAGGTTAGTTGTACTGTAAATAAGAGAGGTAATGTTAATTTATATATTAACAACTCATTAGCAAAATCACAATTAGTTACTTTTACAAATGGGTTTTCTTTTGATGCTTCTAATTGCTATATTGGTAATGATGGTAGTAATAAAAATACTCAATTTATGGGTGAGTTATTTGAAATAGGAGTATATAAAAGACCCAATATAACTAACTATTATAAAACATTAAACCCAGGTCATTCTGATATTACTTTTTATTATAGGTTTGGTGATGAATGATGGCTGAAAACTATTATTATGTTTTAAATAGTGGTAAGAATCAGTCTGAAATATTAAATCATACTTACGCACAAAGAGATGTAGCGTTTCCAAATACAGCGTTTTATTCAACATCAGTTAACCCGATTATCAAAAACCCAGGGATACCTTCTTCTGGAAACTTTGCAGGTATATCTGGAGTGTCTGCTAATTTTTTTGAGATTAGAATTGCCCCATATGATTTAGATGGAAACGGTGCGATAGTTAATAGTGAACCAATGATTTCTGGTAATAGTGATGCGGGTTTAGTAAATAGAATACATCCGGCAGGTTATTCAGATACTACTACTGCTGTAAATCATATTACTAAACATGCTTCAAATCTACAAGATACTAAATCAAATAGAATTAGATTAAAGGATGCAGTAGAAGGTACATTAGCAGTGGGTAGTACCGGATTAAATATAGATATTAAAGCATATGATTATTTTATTTTGATAAACCCTGAAGTAACAGGTAATGATGGTATAGTTAATATTAGGCCTCATTTTGCTAAAATTAAAGACATAATTCAATTTGATAATTATGGAGATGGTATAGAGTTTGAGCCTAAATATCCTTCGACTATACCAAGAGGCACTAAGTTTGAAATATATAAAGGCCCAAATACAGCGAACACAAATGTTGTTGCTGTATCTTATGGGTTAAGGGGCGATACTACTACAAATAGCCCTACTTCTATTATTACAGACAAGTATGATATTAGCAATGTAGTCAGTAGACCTACTTGGTATTTCTATGAAGATAGATTAGTAAATAAAAACCAATTAGATTATGATACTAAGTATCAATTAACTAGTTGTAGGTTCTTTAAGAATTGGACTTCTTTAGGCGGTACTGTATTAAACAATAGTGATGGTACTTACCATACTAATACAATAGTAAGTAGTGTGTTAAATGATACAAACTTACAAGGACATACTATATGGGGTAGTGATGGTAGCGGAGGAGGAATAAAAAGAAACATTGGTAATTTAGTTACCGCACATCCTTCTGCTCCCGTATTAGACGATGTAAAGTTTGATATTCCTACTGCATCTGATGTAACAGGTGGGGCAACTGCCTTTACATTATATTATGGAAGAACAGTATGTCAAAGTGTTTTCTTAACAGAACCAGAATATGGTACTATAATTAGTGATTTAGGTACTAAAGGATTAGATGCTGTACTAGTAGATAATATGAAAGAAAAAGATAGAACTGAAATAAACTATGAAACAGGTTCTACATTATCTTTTGACCCTATAAGTTGGAAATCTAGTTTTTCTAATTATAAAAGAAACTCTAATGATAGAAATACAAACCATACTGATTATAGCAGTAATGGCTCATATAAACATGTTCATGCTAACTTAGTAGGGCCAAAAAGATACATACATTACAAATCATCTCATTTAAAGAATAACGGCTTACCTGTTACGATAGATAATACGGTTAATTTTCCTAGAAATAAAGCAACTCAATTAGCAAGGACAAGGGTACTTGATGATACAGGAATTGCCTTCCTAAAAATGA
>Ga0115545_1000959_pt1 | contig 15369 bp, 17 predicted proteins | sample COGITO_mtgs_1003_FD_87188 | JGI IMG/M metagenome (GOLD analysis project Ga0115545, IMG submission 87188) | Pelagic marine microbial communities from North Sea - COGITO_mtgs_100330 | ecosystem: Environmental > Aquatic > Marine > Epipelagic | place: Germany:Helgoland, sampling site Kabeltonne...
AATGAGGCACTTAGTATCGTTTTTGTTACTAGTGTCTCCAATAAAACTTTGCCTGATGTAACAGACACTAACCTAAGTTGTACTGTTACTGAATCTCTTCTATAAGCCTTGGTTGCGCCAAGCCCTAAATAACGTGCTCCGGCACCCCCAGATGTAACGTTACCCTCATATCCTATCACACCTCCCTCTATAATTAAACCAGCGAACAAAAGGGCCCCTAGTTCTGCGCCCTCATCTTTTTGTTCTCTAGTACTTCGTATAATCTGACGTTCCTTAGTTAGGTTATCAAGGCCGACTCTCTCTACTACTGTAAAGAACCCACCATTATCAGAGCCAGCCTTATGCAAAGCTCTTATAAGATAGGCACTTGGGAGTTGTGTTATAGCAGTAGAGAAAGAAGCATAGCTTGAATTACTTAGTCTTTGTCCGGTTTGGTCTGTAAAACCTGTAGGGTATACAGCTACTACAGGCTGTCGTTTTGGTATACCAATAGAAGCAAGATTAGAAACTGCTAACGTTTCTATTTGGGCATTTTCAATCCTTTGGATTGGGCCTAGGTTGTTTTCTATAGGGTCAAAAATTAAAGAAGCGCAGCTAGAAAGTAAAGCTACCGATAGGAATTTGGATAAGTGTTTCATTTCCTTCTGCGTCCACTATGGTTAAAGTTATTATGCCGTCTACTACACTATAGGTAATAGTATTACCTTCTAACTCAATTGTACCACTATCGCTTGGAGTTTCTCCAAATAGAGCTTCTACTAGTTGCCTTGATAACTGCGCGTAGATTCTTGATTCTAAATTACGAACAAACCTTGCAAGAGTCGTGTTTTCTTTGTCTCTTTCTATTTCATCCTGTAAGGCCTTAATCTCTGCTTTTATGGTCATACGCCTGGTATACTCAACGTTATCTATAGTCAAATAATGGCTAGAAGTATTTTCTCCAGAAAAACTAGGAGATTTAAACTTATGAGTCATTTGGTCTGCTGTAGCATTTTGAATAAAGATGCCTAGAATTAAAAGAATACCTATTACAGATACCCATTTAATAATAGTATCTTTTTCAGCTTCTTCTTTTCTTCTAAGAAGTTCAGCATTACTTGGTCTACCTCTTTTTTTCTTAATCTTTTCTTTGGTCATTTCTATCTGCTTTGGCTATTTTGTTGCTATCAATTAGCTGTGGCACTCCTAAAATAGTTTTAATTAACGTGTCTTGTCTAATGATTTCATTGTCTAAACTACGTATTCTATCTATTAATGCTACTAGTATTCCATGCTGTGAGTCAAGTTTTGTACCTAGTCTAAGTTCCATAGCGGTTATTTGTTCTGCTACTTTTTCATCGACTACGTCTAATTTAGTTTCCATGCCGTCAACTATTCGCATTATTAATTGATATATAAACCAACCTAACCCTAAAGCTGCTGCTATAGGAAAACCAACCTGTTGGATAACAGTTACGACATCGCTCATTTATCTTTGTCGTTTGAGTGCGAAGCTCCGAAATAGAAAGAAATAACTGCGGAAGCTAAACCACCTAAATACCCTAGCACTAAGTTAATTAAGGCTTCGCTGTTTTGTTCTGGTGGTTGTAAGGTAACTAAAAATATATAACCCATAAATCCACCTACGACTGCTATACCCATAATACGGGCGGTCCAGTCTTTAGAAAAATGCTTACGTGCGTCTTGTTTTTCTTCTGATTCAAGTTTGTATATATCTACGTCAAGCTGTTTCATCTTTGCTTCAAAGTCTGCTTCAGCTTTTTTAATTTCTAATAATTGTTCTGGGGTTGCTGCAGCTATACCTTTTTCTAAAGCCGCTGGGGTATTTTCTACGCCTAAAACTTTTGATATAACATCACCGGCCATGCCACCCAATGGGCCACCTAATGCAGTTCCTAGTGTTGGGGCTACGCTCCCAACTATATTAGCTAATAACTTCTTCATATTTACCAAGCTTTAACAGCTCCTCCTTGTTTGCTAAATGTTCATCTTCTATATCGCTTTTGCTTTGTCCTGTGTAAGCAACTGCTAAATAGTTATCAATCATCGCTTGGTTTAGATCTACGTCATCTGCAACGATAACGCCTAGAACTCTACCGAACTTCCCTTTCTTGTCTAGTTTTGTTTTAATTTTGACTGAGTCAGCATGTAGTATCGCATCAGATAAAAACTTAGAAGCAAGTTTGCCCCTAGCTTTTTCATCTAGATCACGTGTTCGTGACTCTGGTGTATCTATGCCATATAAACGTACACGAGACTTGTAGACAATATCAAAACCCAAATCTATCTCTGCGTCTACCGTATCGCCGTCTACTATTCTGGTTATGCCACAGCTATATTCGTACATTACTTACCTACTTTAGCTTGTGCTTTTTTATGAGCTTGTCTCATAGTGTCGCCCGAAAGCATACGCCTTTTCATAAACTTCATATGCCCAGCAGTATGATGTTTGGAATGCCTTTTAAGAGACGCCTCTTGTCTTTTAGTAAGAGACTTCTTCTTTATAGGTTTTTTTGCTGCTTTTCTTTTATATGCCATGTCTTATATTATCACGTTCCATCCATTTCTGCATAGCCGTAGAGCCGCCAGGTATAAAAGCCATCTAGGTCAGCTGTTGCTGTGCCTGCTTTAAACCAATTTATTTGCTGTTGTTCTGTAACATCTCTACAAGCGACAAAAGAATCTGGCAACGCCCCTTTTAAAAGCGAATGGTGGTTTAGTGCACGTTCTTCTCTTGTTGTTATAGTTTTAGTATTATCAGCCTGGTCTATCGCTGTGATATCTACAACTACTGAGTCAATCACAGGCACTCCTGTTTCTGTTAAAGTTACGGTTCTACTTACAAAAGCATAAGTATAATTAAAATTATGCAGTGCCATCTAATACTCCAGCTAAAGCTCTTCGGCTGTTTGGGTATACACCTTTGCAATACATATCTCTCCAGTAATTATAAGAACTAGGTGCTTCGTTGTATTGTACTTTGTACAACCCTGAAATAATTTGTTGGCTTGTAACGGTTTCGTCTAGTGTTACTACACTGTTTTCTGTTTTTCTATAACTTTGCCAAGTTCTTAATTTATAAAAAGATTCAAAGCCGCCTCGGTATGTAAAAGTATTGTTTACATAGAAAATATCTACAAGTTGTTGGTGTTCAAACCCTAAGCGAATACCTTCTCTTAATAGATTTTTTAATTCTGTGTTAGTTGTAATCGAACCTGTTACTATTATATCTGCGTCCCAAGTCTCGGTATTAAATAACGCATCCCCTGCTAAATAAGTATAACTACCAAAACCTGCTACCTCTTGAAAGTCATCATACCAAGCATTTAGCTTAGTCCTGTCTGGCCTTTCCCAAGGCGTAGTCGTTGTTATATCGCCTATTGTAAATGAAAAACTCATGGGCTGGGTAAACCTCCTCCGCCACCGCCGCCACCGCCGCCACCGGTAATAGCAGTAGTAACTGTAAAGCCATCTGTTATATCTGAAATAGTTAATATAGCACTTTTAGGACTATTAGATGTACCTGCGCTTGTTACTCGTAAAGAAATAGTGTCGCCTGATTGGACAGTAGCTGAGCCCGTTGTATAAGTGCCGCTGTTTATACTCATTTTAGAAGTGCTGTCACCAGTAAGTACAGCTGTACCACCAGAAAATCCATTCCCTGAGAGAGTTATGGTATTAGATGTAAACACTGTATTTTGTGCAACATTAGATTGATTACTAAATGTAAATTGAGCAGGTTGATCTAGTGCAAGTCTCTGGAATGCGTATTCTACACTAAGTAAATATCTAGTTCCGCCGTCGCCTTGGGCATGTACATATACATGAGCAGGGGCACTAGTACTACTTCTTTTTATAAATGTAACTGGTATCTGAGCAATAGCATTAGTAGTTTGGAATCTAGCTATACCAGCCCAAAACTCTGCTCTGTTAGAATGATATTGCAAACCACCAATATCGGCCATCGGCAAAGTACCAGAGTTAGGATCATTACTATAAGCGTTACCTGTATTGAGTAACTGTGTACCAGAAGAACCGTAAGTGCCATCCCCACAAGCAATACTTAATGTTTTAACCTGACCACTACCACCAAAAACCCTTACGTAGCCCATATAAATACCACGTTCTGTTCCTATTTCTCCTACTTGTGCAAGTCTCATAGTGTTATTAGCAAACCCACCTATAGCAGACCCACTTACAACTTTATTTATACTAGGCAGTACAAGATCAGTAACATTAATACGGTCAGCATCTATTTGACCAGTCGTGATACGTGAACCGTCGATCGTGGTTGATCCACCCGAACCTAGGTCCGTGGACACTATAAGGTCTGCATCTAAAAATGCAGCATCAATAGTACCTGTGGTTATATTACCCCCGTGTATTACCGTGCTGGTGTTATTAGATAAGTCCGTAGATTGTATAACACCACCAGATATACGTGCAGCATCCATAGTGCCTGATGTTATACGTGCAGCACTCATCGATCCTGTGGTAATCTTGTCCGCTGATAACGTCCCAACCTTTGCATTGGTTATAGTACCGTCTTTAATTCTAGCTGTGTCTATATATACAACACCCGAGTCAACAATAAATGGAGCTACAGAGTTAGTAGAAGAAGCACCCGACCCATCCCATATAGCAAACTTATCTGCCTGGAACTGAACAGCAGTAGCTGTTGTGCCACTGTCAGTTGCGTTTGCTTCAATTACCATACCAGCAACAGCACCATTAGCATTTACTTGCAATACATACGAAGCAGCTGCATTACCTTCTATGTCCGTAACAGCCTGAGATAAAGTAGTGACACTAGCATTTGTAGTTACATCACGTACAAGCACCCAGTTGCTGCCATCCCACCTGTATTGTTTGTTGCTGTCGTTAGTATCAAACCAAATATCACCTGTGTTTATTGCTGTTGGCGGGTCGTTCTGTGTAAACACCCTTGGGTAATTATCATTAGCTGTATCTCTGACTGCTACCCAGTTAGTAGATCCTGTGCCAGTAGCTCTGTATAATTTATTAGCATCATCACTATCTATCCATAGATCCCCTGCTGCTAACGCATTAGGAGCACTTGTTCCTATAAAGGTTTTATTTTTTGTAGCAATAGAAGCATTGACTCCGGTTATTGCCGTAGCTCTTGCAGTTGCTTCATCAGAGATAGCTGTTTGATTAGTAGTTATATCTGCAGCGTTTCCGTCTACATCTGTTCGTAGACTTGATATAAGACTAGCATGAGACGTGGTTAAACTGTCTCTTATACTTTGCCAGTTAGTGCCATCATATCTATATAGTTGTTTATCATCTGTATCTACCCATAAATCTCCTAATGTAAGACCTGAACTAGGTTCGTCTGCCTGGCTAAAGTTTACAGGTATAGCAGTTACAGTAGTTTCTAATTGATTAACAGCACTAGCAGTTGCAGCTACGCCAGTTGTGCCATGGTTTACAGTAGATTCTAAAGCAGTAATTTTGGTAGAAGTAGAGCCACTTAGACCTACAGCTGTAGATAAATTAGATACAGCAGTGGCATTTGCAGCTACTCTTGTATCTACAACGGCTACCCAAGCGCTACCACTCCATCTATATTGTTTATTATCATCATCTGTATCAAACCAGAGGTCGCCTTCTTGTGATCCAGTAGGCTGTGATGTTTGGGCGTGGACCGTGATTCCTGAAGTGTCGTTTACGGCCACCCAGTTACTATTACCAGCTGCGGTTGCACGAAAAAGCTTATTATTTTCTGAAGTTTTAATCCAAAGGTCGCCAACAGATATAGCAGTTGGCGCTGAGGTTCCTACAAAGGTTTGTGTTTTAGTATTTACTGTACCTGATAAAGAAGTAATGGAGCTATTTGTAGCAACTATATCATCTTCGTTATCTTCTACTCTTGAAGTTAAAAGACCTACTGCAGTGTTTATAGCACCTACTCCAGTTGTGCCATTATTAACTGTAGTTTCTAAATTGGTTATTTTAGTAGAACTTGAACCAGACAAACCTACAGCCGTAGATAGACTAGATATAGCTGTTGCGTTAGAAGTTAAACGTGTGTCATCAACAGCTACCCAGGCACTACCGTTGTATCTATATTGTTTGTTATTGTCATCAGTGTCAAACCACAAGTCACCTGCGTTTACCCCTGTAGGCTCATTGTCTTGTGAATGTATAGCTATACCAGAAGTATCGTTTACGGCCACCCAGTTACTGCTACCAACCGCAGTTGCACGATACAACTTGTTGTTATCGTCTGTATCTATCCAAAGGTCGCCAATAGCTGTAGCAGTTGGCGCTGAGGTTCCTACAAAGGTTGTTACTTTACCGTCTGCTTTTGCATCTGCATCTGCAGCATCTTGTAGTGCTGTTGCAATTGCTGAGTCTTGTGTTGCAACCCAAGAACCTGAACGTCGAGTATAGACTTTGTTACCATCGTTAGTGTCAAACCAAATGTCACCTTCACTTGCAGAACCTGGAGCATCATCTTGGTAAAAACTGTCAATCTTACCATCTGCTGTTGATTGCGCTGTAGCAGCGTTTGTTATTGCTGTACCGATAGAACCATCTTGGATAGTCACCCAGTTGCTGCCATCCCAGCGGTAAAGTTTATTGCCATCATTGCTGTCAACCCAAAGATCATTTACAGCTACCGCAGTAGGAGCATCATCTTGTACAAATGTTTGATTCTTTGCGTCTACTGTAGAAGTCAAAGCAGTAACAGATGCGGTGCTTGCTTTGGTTGCTATGTCAGTATCATTAGATGTTATCTGTGTTTGTAAACCACTAACAGCATTAGCTACTCCGTTTGTACCACTATAGCCACTTAATGCACTGTTTAAAGATGTAATAGAACTAGTTTGATTAGTTATAGTACCTTCAGCAGATGTAAGTCTAGTGTTCAAACCGCTGACTGCAGTAGCTACAGTAGAGGTTCCAGAGTAACCAGACAAAGTACTTTCTAGTTCTGTAATGTCTCCTGTGTGAGCAGTTATTGTCCCTTCTGCAGATGTTACTCTAGTTGTTAAAGCACTTATAGCAGAAGCATTTCCGCTTATGTTTGTATTAGCATTAGTTATAGAAGAATTTAAAGACGTGATGTTTATTGAAGTTGATATATCGTCATTGTCACTAACACCCGCAACTAGTAATAGATCAGAAGCGTTTTGAGATATAGCATTACCATTAGCGGTAATCTGCGTTTGTAAAGTTGTATCAGAAGAACTAGTAGACCCGGCCGTACTTGCTGCCCAGGTACTACCGGTGTACACGAATATTTCATTACCATTGTCGGTATCCATCCATATATCGCCTTCTTGCAAACTAGCGCTACCGTCTCTAGTTGAAGGTTCAGAAGTTGATCTTATAACTCTGGGTGTACTTGTTGTTAAACTATTAACTGAAGCTTGGGCAGCAGCAGCTGCAGAGTTTACAGTAGCTATAGTAGTTTGCAGGTTAGCAGTAGTAGAACCTAAAGTAATAGGTATAGTTGTATTTAAAGTAGAGAAACCAGGTAGTGCGCTTAGTTCTTCTGAAAGACTTTGCATTACTGCACCAACATCAGCTGCAGTAGTAGCAGGTACACCTTCGGTAGCATTGTAAGGACTTACTACATCTGCAGTACTTACAAACCTAACCCAATAATAATGAGTAGCCCCATAGCCTACTTCATCAGCATATACAAAAGCGTTTGTAGTTGCGATACGAATAGCGCCACCGAGAGCATTGTCTTGCGATCTCCATATCTCTGTGTAAGCATGATTGCCGTAATTAGCTTTACTCCAGGTTAAAAGTACACCGGTAAAAGCACCGCTTGCTTCTAAGTTAGTAGGTGCGGGTGGGGTAGTAAGATCTCCAGGCCCGCCATCGTCCGGAGGAGATATGCCATTTTCTACACCAACAGCTTTGTTTCTTACCTTTACTATGCCAGAATCTGACAACTCTCTAAGAGTTACCGCTCTGTCTAAAGGGTCGCCACGCCTGCCTAATCTAACTTCTAGTGCTTCTTTAATAGCATCAAGTGCTATCTTTAATTCCCTATCGGTTTTAGGCGGTATGTTTTTTAAGCCTGGAAGTTTTGTAGTCATTACACTTCCTTCAGCTCTACGATTGACTCTCCTAGACAAACCTCGTTTACTACTTTTGCAGTTTCTATTTCAAATGCAAAAGTTTTATGTACACTTGCAGGCAAACGTACTACGGGTTCAGTTATAGATGTAGCACTAAAACTAGGAGTAGTGCCTGTAACACTAAAAACACTACCACTTGTAGAAATTGTAGCGTTATATATTACCGAGCCATCTCCGTACACTTTTAAAGTTACCGGATATTCTTCTGCATCTACTTTTGCAAACCCCATACTAGTATGTCGGGCCATTGGAAACTCTTTACTCTTCCAATTGTACGTAAGGTTAGTAGAACTACCTTGGAATTTTTTAATTTTATTACCTATTATTAAGTACAACTCGTTATCGTCGGGGTCAGTAAACCCGCCTCGGATCAATGCGCCTGCATCTAAATTTACAAGGGCATTTGTACCTTGTCGAGGGTCAAATATAAACCCACCAAAACCCGAACCGGTATTGTAAAACCCTACATATCTACCCTGCCAGTAGAAACCTGTGATAGTAGAAGGGTAGTAATCACTTTGCCATTGTTCTGGAGTTATTAAACCTTCTGTTATATTAGACGCTTGGGCACCAGAAGCTGCAATCAAGCCATCTGGCCCTGCATATATTACTGTTTCACCCATATCTACCATAGACCTTTTACTCAAACACGCTTCTGCTGTTTCTATTTTTATAGCAATCATGGCTGAAGGGTCGCTGCCCGTTACTAAGTAAGGAGTGCTTTCTGTACCTACAATAAGCCCATTAGAAGTAGCTTTTATACCTACTATTTTTTCTTCTATACCTAATCTATATGCGGCAGGCCAAGCGTGTGGCTGATAAGCTTCACTAAAACATATTCTATTACCTGTAAAACCAGCAAAAGTACCATTGCCTAAAGCTAACAACCCTTTCATAGGCCCATCTGGGTATAAAGCGCTGTCATCTGGTGGTGCAATCCAAGTGCTAGAGGGTAAAACTTCGGCTAATTCACTATTTTTAGAAACGTCTGTGTAGGTCGTAGCTGACAATGCAAGCTCTGTTACAAATTGAAACTGTGTAGAATTAGAACCTGTATTAGATCTATATATTCTTTTCTTTGATAAGTTAGTATTAGTAATACTTGTAGAAGTTTCTAGCGCGGATAAAGCTACAGTCATATTATCATCTGTAGTTATAACAGTAGAAGCAGGCGAAGGCGGGCCTTCTTCTCCGTATGCAGATACAAAAGTATATACGTATGAAGTTTCGTAATCTAACTCTGCGTCTGAATTACCACCAAGTGCTACACCGTTTGCTACAGAGGCACTGTTACCCGTACCCGTTGCAGCAGCAGATAATTCTACTGTTAGAGTAGAAACACTAGGCACTGTCTTTATTTTATAATTACCATTTATATCTGCAGCAGCTACTCCCTGCGTTGTAGCAAAACCTGTAAGTGTTATGTATTCACCTACAGAAGCACTATGGGCGGTAGCTGCGCCACTTGTAGAAGTAGTAATAGTGATTGTGGAACTCTCATTTACAAATGCAATAACGCCATCAAACTGTGTTTGTCCTACTGGAGCTACTGTTGGAGCGGCTGTTGGAGCAGGTATACCTAATCTGTAAGCAGCATTAGGGTACACAGAACCACCTATTATGTCTGAAGATCTACCCATTTTAGGGAAAGTTTGACCTGACCAATATAACGTGTCGTTAGTGTCTCCAGGAATAGCACTACGCACGACGTTAACATCTTCGTCAAATTGTAGCCAACGTTCTGGAGAATCTGTGTATTTAAATATACTTTGTCTAGAAGAGTTAGAAAGGGTAAGAGTATCAGAATTATCTCTTACAGGTACTAAACGCCCACTTTCAAGATTTACGTCGGTAGCAGTTGTAGCTAACTCATCTTTTAATAGACGGGGAGAAGCTTTAGGAGCAAGTCCTCCAAAGGTGTTAAGTTTAATATATGCCATTTTTTCATTATACAGTATTCAGAACTGATTCTTGCAGTTCTCGACTCCTTCTTCCTACTTGGTTAAACCATCTGCTGTCTTCCATTTCAGCTGCCATTTGTTTCCAATTATGTGTTCTACATGCTTTTAACATGTTACGGAACTTAGAAAGCCTAGTCCCTCCTAGATTAAAGCACATATTAACTATGACGTGTTGGATATTTTCGGGTAACTTATAAAAATCTTCTTCTGTACCAAACACGTGGATAGCTTCATCTACGTGCTTAGCAAAATCATCTTCATAATACAAATCAACAACTTCTTGTGATACTTTAGTACCTACTTCCCAATCGTACTCAGGGTCATTAGGTTGGCATAGATGCCCGACACCTAATGTTTTGTAGCCTAGGCTATCTTTATAAATTTCTAAGACTTCACCCTCATGTCTTTTAATCTCTTCTTTTAGTTGTTCTACATTCACGGTGTTATTATCCTGTCGTCTACTGACTTAATCTTGTCTTCTTTTAAAAAGACTTGCAGTTCCGTTACGGTTGTTTTTTGTGCTGCTTCTACCTTTCGTAAGTTAAAATCAGCGTCTTGCCATTCACTTTGTAATCTAACTAACATGTTAAATTGCTGAGCTACTCGGTCAGTCATCTGGGTTATATCGTATTGTTTACCATCAAAGTTGATTAACTGTGGTAATTTGCTTTCGGCTTTAGCCATAGGTACCTCCTTATAAAAAGCTAGACCCAATGATAAGAACATACACGCCTATAATCATTGTTGTGAACTTAGTGTCCATACGGTCAAACTTAGCATCTCCTTTGTCTAAGCGTTTCTCTATAGCAGTGTATCGAATATTACACTCTTTTTCGTGTGATTCGATTTTTGCCAATGTTTCTTTAACCGTAGCCATGTTGAAATTATATACTAAGTTTAGATAAACTCAATTGAATGGGTTGAGTTGCCAACCCAACCCGAGGGTAGGTTGTAAACACCAGCAAGCCCGTGCGGGGCTGTCCATATCCTAGTAGTACCACTAACACTAGAAGTCCATCCAATAACGTCTGTCCCGTCAGACTGGTTAAAATTAGTAGTAAAACCACCTCCATTTACTAGAAGATTTCTTACTCTTATAGTACTCCAAGAATTTGCTGCCGGTGCGCTAGCTTGATACCCACTACCCCTTACTACAACAAAAAATGAACCTCCTAAACTAAGCTGTTCAGATCCTATACCTTCTAGATAATAGGAAAAAGTAGTAGGAACACCAAAGCTACCAACTCCTCGAAGGTCAGGTGTTCCTGATTGGGAACCTAATTTCATATAGCCCTGTGAGGTAGCTGACCCATCGGTTCTTACAACAGATGCTCCATGCGCAGTAAAAGCCCCTGCTAGGGTCCTGGTTTGTGCTCCTTTAGTAGACCCAGTAGTGTAAGTACTTGAACCCCCTACAACGCCCCCTGTATCATGTAAATCATCAAATCGTAAAGTTTGATTACCTCCACTAATACCAAGAGTATTGTTAGAGCCATTTGCCTGGGGGGGCATGTGTCTGTAGTCAGTAAAAGATATATTAGAATTAGATTTAGCAGATACACCCTGGTTAGGTGTACGATATACACTGGCTAATTCTGCCATATCTACATTTGTATCTTTAAACCAAGCCATTAATAGTACTCCATTTTATATTTTTCAAAAGTACAACTGTAATTATCTTTTACGTTTTCCCAAGTTTCACCTTCGGGAACGCCGTAACTTTGAGTAACTTCTCCTAAGTTTACCATGCTGCCCCAATTTTTTACATTTGACTCTTCTATATTACGAAAGTAGTTTATCCAAGATGTTAAGCTGTCATGTATAGGAGAACCTACATCTACGTAGGTATAAGCTACTGTAGCACCTAAAGACTTTTCTACTTCGCCTAAAACATTATGATACTCAGACACAAATAAAAAGTTTCTCGTGCCGTCTGCATCTGGCCTCATTAGGAAGTTACACAAATGGTATTCGCCGTTATCGTTAATAAACCCCATAAATAAACTTACAAGGTAATCGTTAACGTATGTACCTATAACTACGCCGCCTGGTTGTGCTAAATTTCCTAGACAAACGTTGTACCAAAAATCTGTTTTATGGTCTTCTGAAGCAGAAGCTATTTGTTCTGGAGTGTAGTCTAGTCCAGGATAAGCATAAGTACCTCTGTTTATATACCCACTAGACTGTATATATAAATCTTTTAAAACACCTTCGTAGTAAAGAGTTGCTATGTCTTGTTCTGTAAGTGATGCGGCTGTGTACATTCCTACAGTATATCGCCTTTGTACCTTTGTGACCATATAGTGAGGCTGTACTTAGTGCCTTCTGTTAGTTCTACGCATTCGTGCGGGTGCGTAACTTGCCCTGGAAACAGAAGCAGTTTACCTACAGGTATATCAGCATTGCTTATGCCTTGTCTAGGAAAGAATAACTCGCCACCTTTATAGTTTTTATTTAATTTTACTGAGCCAGTTACGTGCGAAGAGTCATGGTGTAGCGCTAGTTTTGTTTGTGAATTAGTAGAATACTTCAACATAAACGCATCTCTTATACCCTCTACAACCATAGGATTCCAATAGGGTTCTATTATAGGTTTGACATGTTTCTGCCAATGTTCTTCTAATTCTTGGTATAGGTTAAGTTCTTTTAGTCTTATCTCTTGTGCAGGGTAAGTGTCGTTAGGCAAGCTTTTCCATTCTGCATTTTGCTCTGCTAGTTCTATAAGTCTTTGGCATTGATGTTCTGACATAAAATCTATTAGGATCATGTCTTTCTCTATGACTTCATAGTCATGGGTAGGGGTATGAAACAAGTTGTACTGCGGGTACATCTCTTTATAGATACGTTCAAAGTTATCTTTTGCAGAGTTATCACCATTGCCGTGGTATATACAAGGACAACATGTAGTTTCCTGGTTATGTAGTTGTTTACCTAACATGGTTATATTAGGCTCGTGACACTGAAATATATAAGCTTCTACATCTAAACCTATATCATAAATACCTTCTAAGTATGCTTGTTGATAAAACAACTGGTCGTCTTGGCGATCTGTTATAGAACCATGAGTTAGTATTTTTTTTATTTCTCCTACTTCACCTATAAACGTGCCAGAGTTAAGATATCTATATCTTGTATGTACAGAAGGAAACTGATTACCTAAACTAGGATCGGGCCAACATACTTCTTCTGCAGAAAAAAGTACCTTATGCCCCATATCCAAGTATCTTTCTTTAATTGTTTCTAAGTTATCTGCGTAAAAAACGTCGTACGAATCTGTAAAGAGTAAAATATCCGTGTCCGGCAAATTTTGTATATGTTGTTTTAGTATATTTACTTTTTGGCCACCACCTGGCCCTGTCATATCTGAGCCTCTCCAATCAACACCTTCACCCCAGTTATCTATTTTTACATTGTGCTTATCTGCAGAATCATATAGTTTTTTCATTTTGGTCACATCTGTACCAATTGTTATTGCATGTATAGTCATATCTCTCCTATCGTTACGTATGTCAGAAGGTAACACGTCTCTAGTAGCTTGATTGCAAGAATCCTCTTGTAAAGCAAGTGCCATAAGGCTAGCTTCTCTAATTTGTTCAGGTATATACTCGTCTACTGGTATTATACCCCCTTCCATTATATTAGTATTTAAAAGTTTTCGTGCGCCTTTAGGTGATATAACATACGCTGTTGTATTGTATGGGTACCAAGGCCTTTCTAGTCTTTCACTTACCTTTATAGTGTTTTCTGGTTCATTTTCGTTACGCTGTAAATACAGCAAATCCCAATATCCTATAGTATGGTCATAAAATTCTTCATCCCACCTTTCTACATTTATTATGGCATCATCTTCTATTACATATATAGGTTCATCTAACTCTACACATTTTTGCCACATTTTTCTATGAGATAAAAAACAAGCTACTTCTGTAGGAACTATACCTCTGTTTTGAAATGGGTCTATCCAACCGGGTCTAGTTTTATATTCAGATAAGTCTTGGCTTAAACCATCTACAGCTTCTATAAAAGTATAATCTTCTAATGTTGGATTTTTATCTATAAAGTGTTGTTTACGTTCAGGCCTACTCTCTAGGTTAATTACAAATTTTTTCATTAATTAAAGTCTGTGGCTACCTCAACGTCGTAATTCCAAGCGTTTATGTTCATAGATATTCTTTCGCCACTTTGTATAGGTGTTACTTTATGTTCTAGCCCAGGACCAAACATAACAAGTCTATTTGACACTGGTGTTATACGCATGTTGTTTTTAAATATAAGTTCGCCGCCTACTAAATCTTTTACATGCGGGTAAAAAACTATAGAACATATAGGAAAATGGCTTTGTCCTGTTTTAAAAAAAGTCTGCTCATCTCTATCCTGATGCCAATCTGGCATGCCATTTCTATGAAACCATATGTCATAGCCTACTTGATTATCAAAGTTAAAATAATTAGCGGCTGTCTGGGTTAAACGTCTAGCAACTATACCGTTGTCATGTTCTTCTTCTTTTTTAAAATAAGCGTGTTTGTTTTGGCTGTTTATAGTCTCTAAAGTTGCAGGATAAAAAACTTTATCTATTACTATAATCATCTAAACTTCGGTCCTTCTATCCAGGCTACTAAAGATTTACGTACGCCGCTAGTTACGGGCTCCACTGTATGTCGTATTGGAGAAGGAAAACAAAATACTGTACCGCGTTGTACTAACGCAATAGGGTCGGGTTGTTCATACATAGGATCTAAAAGAAATCGTCCCCCTGCATATTCTGTAGGGTCGCTAAGTTGTATTGTTACGCTTATTTTTCTATCAAAAGAAGTATTACCTGCCCAAAAAGTATCATGGTGCCAGTCATAGTAGCCTTCATCTGTACCATTATATATAGTGTATTGGATATCTTCTAGATAAGAAATGTCAAAACCAAAAGCTTGTCTATTAGCTCTAGTAGCAAAGCTATAAACAAGTTTGTTTATCCACTCTACCTGTCCTGCCCATCTTACTTCAGATCTTCGTATGCTTGTATTTACATTAGAATCTGTAAGACCTACATTAGCTTCCATGGGCTGTAGCTTTTCACATTCTTCTATTATTTTGTTGCAAGTAGTAGGCGTTATGCCTCTTTCCCACATTTGCCAAATTGCATTCATAACACCTCCTGTGTTTACTTTTTGTCAGCTAATTCCTTTATTGCCTCAATGATTAGCGGTATAAGTTTATCATACCATATTGTTAAATATTGTTCGTCGATTGGAGCTTCTGTTATAACTTCTGGTAGTATCTTTTTCACTTCT
>Ga0115545_1000960_pt1 | contig 15366 bp, 12 predicted proteins | sample COGITO_mtgs_1003_FD_87188 | JGI IMG/M metagenome (GOLD analysis project Ga0115545, IMG submission 87188) | Pelagic marine microbial communities from North Sea - COGITO_mtgs_100330 | ecosystem: Environmental > Aquatic > Marine > Epipelagic | place: Germany:Helgoland, sampling site Kabeltonne...
TAGCTTAGCTGATCTCACCACGTGCAAGACCCTTTTCCTCGAGAGCTGCTTGAGCAGCAGCGAGGCGGGCAACAGGAATGCGGAATGGTGAACAGGAAACGTAATTGAGTCCGGTGCGGTGGAAGAACTTCACAGATGCAGGATCTCCGCCGTGCTCGCCGCAGATACCGATCTTGAGGTTCTTCTTGGTCTTGCGACCACCTTTAACACCCATTTCAACAAGTTTGCCAACACCCTCCTGGTCGAGAGCCGCGAATGGGTTGTTGTTGAGAACTTCTGCATCCGTGTAGGTCTGTAGGAAACTTGAGGAATCGTCACGTGAAAGACCGAGGCCAGTTTGCGTGAGGTCGTTGGTTCCGAAGGAGAAGAACTCAGCGTGCTTCGCCACTTCAGCAGCGGTGAGACATGCACGAGGGATTTCCATCATCGTTCCAACAGTGTACTTCAGCTTGGCCTTAGTAAGACCGAGCTTCTTACGAACGGCTGTGGCAGTTTCGTCGATGACCTGCTTCTGGAGCTCAAGCTCACGGGCGTAGGATACCAGTGGAACCATGATCTCTGGCACGACCTTCGTACCTTTGGCCTGCACTTCAGCGGCAGCTTCGAGGATGGCCTCAACTTGAGTCGCAGTGACAGCTGGGTAGCTGATACCGAGACGGCAACCACGGTGACCGAGCATTGGGTTCTCTTCGTGAAGAGAGTGAATACGCTTGGTGATGGCTGGGGCGCTCATTCCAATTTTCTTGGAGAGATCCTTCTTCTGAGCGGCATCCATTGTTCCGATGAACTCGTGAAGTGGTGGATCCAGAAGACGAATAGTCGCTGGGCGACCGTCAAGTGATTTGAAGATACCGATGAAATCTTTCTTCATGAACACCTTGATTTTCTTGAGTGCCTTGGCGCGACCTGCGTCGTCGTCAGCGAGAATCATCTCACGGACAGAGTCGATGCGGTTACCCTCGAAGAACATGTGCTCTGCACGGGTAAGACCAATGCCTTCAGCACCGAACTTGATGGCCTGCTCGACCTGCTCTGGTGTGTCGGAGTTAGTGCGGACACCCAGCTTACGATGCTTATCGGTCCACTTCATAAGCTCAATGAACTTCTTGTAAGTAGCAGACTTCTTAGCAGCAGCTTTGTTCTCGATAAGGCCTTGAATCACCTGTGATGGTGATGACTTGATCTCACCTTTGTAAACGTTGCCAACGAAACCGTTCAGGGAGAGCGTGTCGCCTTGCTTGAGAGTGACGCCGTTTCCTACGAGAGTGCCCTTCGAGTAATCGATGGTCATGTTATGAGCACCACAGACGCAAACTTTACCCATCTGACGGGCAACGAGAGCAGCGTGTGAAGAGGCTCCACCTTCTGTGGTGAGGATACCATCAGCAGCGATCATTCCGCGAAGGTCTTCCGGAGAAGTCGCCTGACGGACAAGGATGACTTGCTCGCCCTTGGCAGCAGCGGCAACAGACGCTTCAGCAGAGAAGTAGATCTTACCAGATGCGGCACCAGGACCAGCGGGGAGACCGTTACCCACTTTCTTGGCAGCTTTCTCACCAGCGGTATCGAAGATAGGCGCAAGAAGGTGGCTGAGGTCATCAGCAGGAATGCGGAGGATGGCCTCTTCTTTCTTGATGAGACGCTCCTTAACCATGTCGAGTGCGATGTTCACTGCAGCGAAACCTGTGCGCTTACCGTTACGGGTCTGAAGCATCCAGAGTTTTCCTTCTTCGATGGTGAACTCAACGTCCTGCACATCGCGGAAGTGCTTCTCAAGTTTCTTGCGGATAACAAGAAGCTCTTTGTGAGACTTAGGAAGGTCTTTGGCCATCTTAGCGATTGGCTTCGGTGTACGAACACCTGCTACAACGTCCTCGCCCTGGGCATCGATGAGATACTCACCGTAGAAGACATTTTCGCCAGTGGCGGGGTCACGCGTGAAGGCAACACCCGTTCCGGATGACTTACCTGTGTTGCCGAAGACCATGGCCTGAACGCTAACAGCGGTGCCCCATGCGGCTGGGATACCATACTTCTGGCGGTAAACGATAGCGCGATCATTCTGCCATGAGTTAAACACGGCGTTTACAGCTCCGAGGAGCTGATCGCGTGGGTCTTCTGGGAAATTCTTACCTGAACGCTTTTTGATCAGAGCTTTGAATTCGGCTACAACTTCCTGAAGTTGTTTAGCGGAGAGGCCGGAGTCGTCTTTGACTTTGGCTTTAGCCTTAGCTGCATCGAGGATGACCTCGTAGGGGTCATGGTGCTCACCAGCTTCAGCTTCTACTTCCATCACAACACTACCATACATCTGGAGGAAGCGACGGTAGGAATCCCAAGCGAACTTGGCATTGCCTGTTTTCTTAGCAAGAGCTTCAACAACTTGGTCGTTGATGCCGAGGTTTAGGATGGTGTCCATCATGCCTGGCATCGACTCACGTGCACCTGAGCGAACGGAAAGAAGAAGTGGATTCTCGAGGTCACCGAACTTCTTGCCCATGGCTGCTTCAACCTTGGCGATGTTCGCTTCGATCTCTGCGATGAGCGTCTTAGGGTATGACTTAGCGTTATCGTAGTAGTAGTTACAAACTTCAGTCGTGATCGTGAAGCCGGCAGGAACAGGAATTCCAATGAGCCCCATCTCAGCGAGGTTGGCGCCCTTACCTCCAAGGAGGTTTTTCTGGGATCCGTCTCCATCGGCTTTACCCCCTCCGAAGAAGTAGACATTTTTTTTGCCCTTAGATGCGGGAGCCTTTCTTACTGCCTTCTTAGAGGCAGGCTTCTTGGCGGCGGGCTTCTTAGCGGTTGCCTTGGGGGCAGCTTTCTTTGCGGTCTTGCGTTTAGCAGTAGCCATCTTGTGATATTACGGTTTGTTTGTTGGTAGAAAGTTCCAGCACAGATAGTGCTTACTTTCATAAAATAAGAGCGCGCAACATAGCAAGACACTGGGTGCGGTCAAGTGCCTGTGCAGGTTTTTATGGCCCCATGAACACTTCTTCGATGTGACAAAGATGCCAATCGCTCAACCCCCATTCAAAAAAGCCCGCCAATGCTAGAAAACTTCAGCAAGCAGAAATGCAATCTCCATAAATGCAACCCCCACTAGAGCCTCTTCAGCCGCCGGCCTCTGAGGCCATTGCCTAATTACCAAAGACCGTTTTTTGCGGTACTTTAATTGTATCTCCAGGATAGACTGGCGTCTTCATGTCTTTCGCCAATCGAATATTATAGATTCCTATCTTCACTCCGTTCCGGTGTAGCTCGACTCTTTTGTCAGAACCAAAGGTTGAAGCACCACCGGCAGCAGTAACAGCTTCAAAAAGGGTCATGCCCCGTGTGTATGGAATAGGACCGGGGCCGGCAACAAAGCCACCAACCGTTACAATTTGAGCGTCAATTTTTTGCGCCTCCTCATCTTTATTGGAAATCACATTGATGCGCGGATTCGTATAAATCTCAGCCTCCCTATATGCGTCTTCAATTTTCCTAGCCAATTTGGAACTCGAAAAACCACTGGCCTTAAGTCCGTTTTTAAGTAACGGCAAATAAATAAAACCACTAGAATCGACCGTGTATGAACCATCAAATTTTGATTGTTCTACATTGGTCACACCATAGATCTTAATGCTGAGGGTTGTGTTCGATGAAATTTCAGGTGATGCACATACCACCGTGATTAGCGTCGCGAGGAGCGCAATAACTGCAGTCGTTCTTTTTGTAGATAGCTTCATATTTAAGATCGGTGGTTAATAGTTATTCTGGTTATCGCTGAGAGATGATGATTAGAGGTGGCTGGTATAACTTCATACTACCAGCGTACTAATATAGATCCTCATCCTCTTTTTGATTTTTTTTGTTAGATACTAGTTGAGACGATTCTATTGAGGAGCTCTGCTTGGGAAGCTCATCCCCTGTCGTGGGTGCATAATACGTATAGTAACTTGTGTAATATTGATACTGGTTGTCACTACGCACATCCACATTGTTTAATACAACACCAACAACTTGACCTCCTACGTTTTCCACAGCCTGCTTGACCCTAACCAACATATTACGAGGCAATTTACGATGCTGAACAACAATCATCGTAAGGTCTACCTCACTAGCTAATACTGATGCATCACTGACACCAAGGATCGGAGGCGAGTCAATCAACACCAAATCAAAGCGCTGCTTAACATCTTGGATAAGCTCCGACATACGGCGGGAGTTGAGTATACCTGCTGCGTCTGCTGGAAGAATTCCGGAAGGCATAAAGTAGAGGTTGTCAACGGGTGTTTGGAGAATCACATCCTCCAAAAGAAGGTCCGTAGTCAGGTAGTTAGTCAATCCAACCGAGTTACTAATATCAAAAAAGGTATGTAAACGAGGGCGGCGTAAATCCGCATCAATCATCAGAGTTGTATAGCCTCCTTGCGCACAAACATAAGCTAGGTTGACAAGTGTCGTCGACTTACCTTCACCAGCACCACCTGAAACAACAGTGATGGCATTATCTTCAGGGTTCTTTCGATTAAACTCAATATTGGTGCGCAAAATACGGTATGCCTCCGCATCTGGGCTTAGGCCACTTTGCTTATGTAATACCCCTACATCTCTTGGAATAACCGCCAGCACTGAAACGTTCAAGAATCGCTCAACATCTTCGAGGCTCTTCACTGAAGTGTCCATGTGTTCTAAGAAGAAGGCGATACCCGCACCAAAAATCAATCCCACAGCGGCACCCAATGCAAGGTTCATCGGAACGTTCGGACTGACGGGGTTATCATTAATTTGCGGCACCGCATGAACAATGATATTGGTAGGATTCAATTTAGTTTTAGTTTTCTCAGAGTTGTAGGTTCGCTCCAGGCCCTCTTTCAGCTCGAGAGCTTTATCATACTCATGTCGTGCCATATTATATTCAGAGTAGCCCCTTGATTTCTCTGTTCCTTCGCTTTGGTAGGCTTCAACCACAGCTTTCAAGCCCTCTACTTTCCTATCCAGAATATCAAGGCTGTGTTTGAGGGCCTTCTTTGCGTATTTGGCTTTTCTGGTCAAACTGTCCTCTAGGCTAGAAATTCGATTTTGATGCATGAAAATATCGGGATGTTTTTTTCCCAACCCTGACGCCAGCATCCTCTCAAGATCTCTTTTAGCATCCTCGTATTTTACAAAATCTTCCTTAAATCCAACATCAGGAAGCTCTGCTGCTACCGCGATCAAGTCAGCTTGATCTACAGCTAAGAGCTTGTTGATTTGCACAGCCACCGCATCTCTTTTACGGTTAGCTTCGTAGAGATCATTATCTGCCTTTTCCTTCAACGGCAAAGTGCTACCAATCGTTTTTCCTCCCCTCTCATCTTCAACAAAAATAAGACCGTGTTTTTCAGCAAGATCCTCAACCCGCTTACGCAGTAATGTGATGCGATCGTTTTGATTTGTCAGCTCAATTTTGAGAGCCTTCAACTGGTCACTTCTCACGCTACTTTCGAGATTATTTCGGCGGTCTTTATATGCCTCATAAACGGCTTTGGCAATAGCTTGAGCCTCGGCCTTTTTACCGTGCCTCACTGATATTTCAATAAGGTCCGTGCCTCGCCTTTGACTGGTGCGCACTATTCCCCTCAATTGAGCAAGCACTGCTTTGCGATCTTGACCCCACCTAGCCTCAAGTTGAATTTTATCAATTGCCAAACCAAGGGTCTCGGGTGCAACAATGATTTCAAACTGAGTATTAATAAATTGCCTAGACATCTGGGCTCCCATGCCGCCCTTGACTCCTCCCATTGTGGGATCAATATCAACAATCTGCTTCACTTCAACCAAAGCAATACTCTCATATTTCTTGGGCATTACATAGGTGATTACCGCAGCAGTCAGAAAAACGAGAAGAAAAGTTAGCAACAGCACTCCGTAGCGATTCTTGAGAATCTGCCAATAATCGATCGCTTGTCGCGCGGTTTCACTTTGGTTGGTATCTTGCATCTTAGTAAATTTAGAAAATAGCTTATATTAGAGTATTGCAATATGTCTGCACGCCCATTGCAACCCACTGTAACACCTCAAGAAGAAATTATAATTAACCTTACTTAAAAATATAACTTTGTAAATAAAAAACCGCCCAATGCATAACATTTGAGCGGTTGAAATATGGGGCGACAAATACCTTTTATTAGAACTCGGTTCTTAGGCCGATGGCAAATCGATTGCGCTCGTAAGTGCGGTTTTGCAGATCCGAATCACTGTCGGTCCAGTTATATGAGCCTGTAACATAAAGCCCATCATTGATTTTGTATGACAAACCAAGGTAGAGGTTGAGCAAATCGGTGTCTGCATCATCGACAGCACCTGGTCCTGGGACATTTCGACCATCTTCCATATCCATCATGATGACGTTAGCTCCAGCCTGCAATGTGAGCTGAGGTGAGATAACATAGTCCGCAGAGACACCCACACGAAGTGTGCTATTAGTGTCAAAAGTAAACCCATCGAAACTTGTTCCGTAGTCCTCTACACTGTAGCGAGCAAACGAACGGATACTGAGCTCACTATTCACTCGGGTTCTGATGGCTCCTTCAAAAAAGGGCGAGTCTTCATCAGTACCTCCATCGACATCGCGCATTTGCATACCAGCCTTGACGGCAATGACAGAATTTGGGCTGAAGCGGTGTTCAGTGCCAAGAAGAACATATTGATTGGTAGAGTCACCTGCGGTTCCGCTGGAATCGGTCTCACTGTAACGATAATCGAGAGTCCACACTGTTTGGTCAGATGAACGATAACGGAACTGATTGTAGAGGCTGTATATCATTCGGTCATTAGCTGACTCAGAGTCCGCATAATCAACGCCACGCACTTTCATGCCGCTGTAGGTGGCGAAACGCTTATTCCACCGATACCCAACCGCATTGTCCGTTTGGTAGTGCAAATATTCTTCAATCTGGCGGTCTGTTGAGAAGCCATAACTGTAGTCAGGCTCCATTTCATAGGCAGCATAGTTTCTGCTGCTCAAACGGAGACGCTCGCTTACACGGTGCGCCCAATTTAGACCAAGGCGAGCTTGTCCGTATGCATCATCTACTTCGCTTGCTCCCGGAGAATCGAGGTAAAGGTTGCCACCAAGACGAGCAAAGACATCCCATGTAGTTTGCGGCGTGATGCTAACAAGGGAAGCCCCAACATAGGCACTAATGGATGATACCTCATCTTCAAATCCCGAGGAACCAGCGGCAGCTGTAGGAGTCACGTTATCGTCGAAATTGTAGGATAAACCAGCCGACCATGTGATTGGCGAGCTTTCTAGGGCGTCATCGTTTGGAGCGATGTCATAAAGACCCTGTCCGTTGACCATGCCCGTGATGACAAGTGTGAGTGGTGCTGATAGAAGTAATTTTTTCATGATATAATGGGTGCGGAAAATAGACTGAATTTTTTAACCCACGTAAAAAAATGCGGGTTTAAAATATTCAGGTATATCTTTTTAAGCGTAGCAATTGGGTATTTGCCGGCACCTAGTTTGGAGTTTCGACAGTAGACTGTATGGAAGTATTTTCAATCGACGAAACCGTGGGAGGCTGAAGGCCTGGAGGGAAAAGCGGGAACCCACCAGGTCCTCCTGGAGTGGGGCCTACTGCACCTTGGCCGGGAAAGTCCAGCGGATTGACGGGGGCTGAGTTGATGGGAGCAACTGGAGGTGCCGTAAGCACGTATGCACCACCACCACCTGCAGCGGCAAATTTAGTGATGACTGTTTGAACTTCTGCGATAGCGTCGGGTGCCACAGCAACTGCGCATTGACCAATGATACGGATCTTGTCAGGTGCGGCTTCTGTAGCAGCTTGCACAATCTCAGCAACAAGGTCTTTGTCTGCATGGGATGCCACGATGGCCGCTTTTACTATTTCGCAGGCGACGGAATCATTTTGAGCCACTTGAGAGGAAACAATCTCGATGACTTTTTGGGGTTGTGCTGAAACACTCTTCTTAACGGTTTCAGCGATCTTCTCAGCGCTTGTGCTGTCAGCTTGAACTGAGATAGATAAAGCTAGAATGGCTGCTGTGCAGACAGTTTTGATGTTTATTTTCACTTTTTAGTCCTTTCTTGGATGGGGTTGTTTGAATCAGATTTGAGCTGCGATGAAATTACATGCAGCCCGTCTGGATAAGCGGGTAGCGGGAATCGAACCCGCATGATCAGCTTGGAAGGCTGGAGCTTTACCATTAAGCTATACCCGCTCAGGAGTCATTATTAAATATTACAAAAGGGTATCTAGCAAGTATTAAATGGTGCTTGGAGCTGTTTCTTTAAAAAATAGGCAATTAATTATAAATGTATGAGCTTATTTATAGTTAATTCAAGTTAATCAAGTGTCTTATGCATCCTATGGACCATATCACAAGTGACTAAAAATGAGTCTTTTACACAAGAATCAGAGGCCTGTGGGATGATCTAAAAAACAGGCATTAATACCGAATTTCTGCTCTAGATGTTCCGCTAAGACTCTGACCCCGAATGTTTCGGTGGCATAGTGACCTGCATAAATAAGGTTAATGCCCAATTCCTCTGCCATGGGAAAGCTCCAATGGGGGCCCTCACCGGTAATGAATGTATCAATACCGGACGCAGCAACTGCCGCAACCTCAGAACCAGCTCCCCCTGTAATAATACCGACCTTACCCACTTGATCAGCTCCTCCAGCACACACATGCACAGGCCCTCCCACTGCATGCTCAATGGAGGATGTTAAATTTGCGAGGCTAAGGTCCATTTTTTGGCACATACCGAGCTGTATGCCTTTCCAATCGAAAAATGGCTGCACATCATCCATTCCTATGGCTTTAGCCAACTGTTTGTTGTTACCCCACACAGGGTGAACATCCAGAGGGATATGTGCGCTGTAGAGCGCCATCCCGGCCTCAAAAGCTAGTTTTGTCTTTTGGTAAAAAGCCCCGGTCAAAGGTTGGGCCCCCTGCCAGAACATGCCGTGATGAACTAGTAGCAAATTTACGCCCTCCGCCACCGCCTTCTCAAAAACAGGCAGCGAAGCGTCTACCGCAGCGCCTACTTTTGTGACCTCCCCTTGGTTCTCTATCTGCAAACCATTCATAGCTCCGGGGTAGTCAGAAATTTCCTTAAGCCTGAGCTCACGATCAAGGTAATCTGTCAGTGCAAACAATTCAGCCATGGGAACAAGCTAGCCACTGAAATGAACAATCCCACTCAAAAAATAAAGTGTTTCATCTCTTAGAAACGAAGCCCCATGATTTCCAGACAGGCTGAGGAATTGACCGTCACAGCTCGATTGTCGAGCTTATCGACTAATCCTCAAATGCTTTTGCAGCAGCGTTTCAAGCGTTTCTCCGTCTTTCGTTTTTCCATGCACGATAAGAGAATCTTTAATCAGCAGCTTTGGCATCACTGGTGTATCAGCGACAAAAGACGCATAGTCAGTGATGTTTTGCTGCAACAAATCCTTAATCCAAACATCATCAACAGCATCAAGTTTGTCTGGATCCACTAGGCTATAGGCCATCGCCTCGGCCACTTCATAAGGCTGCTCACGACACTCAAAAAGGGAACGATGAAATTCTGCAAACATCTCTGGATGAGCTCTCCAAACCCTGAGCGAGAGCTCGGCAAACTTGCAGGCATTGGGATGATCTTTCAGACCGGCTAGAAGGTGCGGGTTACACGCTCTTTCCAATGGCACAGGCAAGACAATCACCGCCAACTGTCCCGGATACTTTGCCATTAGTTCATCCAAGTATTTGTGAGTAGTGAAGCAAGCTTCGCAGGTATAATCAAAATACTTCACCAATACATGCTTGGCATCAGCTTCACCTAGATGTGGTAATTGCTCTACTCGATAAGATTTCGTTTCAGCCATGAAAACTACTAAACGACCATCTCCCGCTAGATGGATCATTCCCTCCCCTTGCTCATCTGACTGTAGCTGTAACAGCCCTGCCGAGAAATGATCTAAGCGGTGCGTCTCTGGAGCGGGGCCGTAATGCTGTGTCAGCGCTAAAGCTGCAACCAGCAGGACAGCCGGCACTAAAGTCACCAACAATCCGAAGCCCTCTTTTTTCTCTCTAGGCTTAGTTAAAAGAACCACGAGGCCTATAGAAACGCCCAATCCGTGAACGGCCATGCAATAGGGGCATATGATCTGCATGACAAACAACTGCAAGGCAATGAACCACAGAGCAGCAGATAGCAAGATCCACGCAAACAAGGATCTGAGCCAAACCATCAAATCTCCACGCATCCATAAGCTGACCATCATCACGAGATAAAGCAGACACGAGAAAACACTCACCGGAATGAGCCCCATGACCATTGACCACTTGCTGCCAAGAACATTGGCACAATCACTTCCCGCTCCGCATCCTGTAAGGCTGTCAATGTTGCCCGTCCATTTTTGAACGGTGAGCCAAAAGCTAAGAGCAAAGGCCGCCACCGACAATATGCACAAGATCCATTTTACAGCAGGCTTCATGTCTTGGGTTATGGGGCGTGTTTAAATATGGGACATCTCATCAACATCTATTATCCATGCAGATGATGATGATTTGAAATTAAAGGCGGCATGAGCCGGCTGGTTTATTTATCTCGCACAGGGTCGCCATTTTCATCGAGTTTCACCCAGTCTTCACCGTCCTTGTTACGCCTCCATGCGTTAACGGCAAACAGGAGAGTTAGAGCCAGAATAAAAAGAGCCGACTCCATCAAGAAAGGACTAGTGATCCAGGCCAGACACATCCGACCTAATTCCCCAGCAAAACCTGGCAGGTAAGCTGCAGCGGCAATCCCGCCCAGACAAAGAAAGAAAAACACAATCAAGCCGGAGCCGATCAAAATATGTTTCTTGTTTTCTTCCATTAGAATGACTGATGATATCAGCTACCTCAGGGTTTGACCAGCACCGCAGTCAGTTCAATGAGCGGCGGTAATCGTATAAATTACTCTCGGCTCACAAAGAAGACGCGAGAGGTGTTTTCATTAATTGCCTAAAAGTACCGGGAACAGGGGTCGAACCTGCACGCCCAAAGGGCACTAGATCCTAAATCTAGCGTGTCTACCAATTCCACCATCCCGGCTTGAGGCAGGCAGAACCTATGAGAGTAATCGAATGATGGCAACCGCATTCTTTGGCAAAATGCAACGACTAGATTGCTGATAACGCCGTATCCATTGCCTCAAGTGTGGCATCAATTTCACTATTGCCATGGGCAACGCTAATAAAGCCAGTTTCATAAGGACTAGGGGCAATGTAGACCCCTTGATCGAGCATCGATGTGAAGAACTTTCTGAATGCTGCGGAGTCAGCTGTCATGACACTATCCAAATCTACAATTTCCTGACCGGTGAAAAACAGACAAAACATCGAGCCCACTCGGTTGAACCGGTAATCCAATCCCTTGCTCTTGAGCATAGCCCGCAAACCGTCCTCAAGCCTAGAGCCAAGCTGCTCCAGCTTGCCGTAGCCACCGACGCGCTCCATTTCATGTAATTGCGCCAGCCCCGCTGCCATGGCAAGGGGGTTGCCACTCAAGGTGCCCGCCTGATACACAGGACCGTCTGGTGCAAGATAGTCCATGATTTCAGCCCTGCCACCAAAGGCGCCAACTGGGAGACCCCCACCGATCACCTTACCCATTGCCGTTAGATCAGGAGTAATCCCCTCAAGCTCTTGAACACCTCCTTTGGCGACGCGGAAGCCCGTCATCACTTCATCAAAAATAAAAACCGAACCATACTCAGACGTCACATCACGTAAGCCTTGCAAGTAGCCTTCTCGAGGGAAAATAAGACCCGCATTCGCAGGATAGCTCTCAACGATCACTGCCGCAATTTGATCCCCCATTGCCTCAAACACAGCCCGCACTTTTTCAATGTCATTATAGGGAAGAATAATCGTTTCCGCAGCAAACGCCGAGGGAATGCCCGCGGAGTCCGGTTCACCATGTGTCAGCGCACCCGATCCGGCCGCAACCAACAAACTATCCACATGGCCATGGTAACAACCCTCAAATTTGATCACCTTATCCCTACCCGTAAAACCACGAGCTAAACGAACCGCACTCATCGTCGCTTCCGTTCCAGAGTTCACCATCCTGACCTTTTCAACCGACGGCACCCAATCAACAATCAAACGTGCCATATCCACCTCATAAGGGTTAGGAATACCAAAAGAGACACCTGCTCTTGCCGCCTTGTTCACCGCTTCGATCACGCATTCAGGTGCGTGCCCAAGAATCGCAGGGCCCCAAGTGCCCACATAGTCAATCATCGTATTGCCGTCCACATCCTCAATGCGACAGCCCTTGGCACGCCGCACAAAAAACGGTTCTCCATCAACATTGCGGAAAGCGCGCACAGGCGAATTAACACCACCTGGGATTAATTCCTTGGCCGCCTTGAAGAGTTTAATGGAGTTTTCGTTTTGCTTCATACTTATTTTTCGTTTCTTGTTCTGCTCAGAGCTTCATGCTTGGTGGCTATTGAGCAACTGCTCAGAAACTGCTTTGCCGACGCTCAATTTGCAAGACTCCAAACAACAAAGCGTTTCATAAAGTGCCGTTTCATGAAGTGCCACAAACGATCAGTCGGCAGGAGCGAACAAAGCTCGGAAATATTAACCTATCATCATTCCGCCTTATTCATAATGAATTCTAGAAGCATGCTTTGCAGCAACAGGTAAAACCGGTTACGAAAATAGGCGCTCTTTAGTTCTGGTTCCCAGTCATTCAAATCACCGGCTTCGTCTAACTCCTCTACATCATAGCTCGCCTGTAAGGATAGCCTTACTTGGTTGATTGCCCCATACCAGAGCTCCGCCTCAGCTGGAGGAATAAAAATAGCAGGTTCTTTGTTTTGCCGTGCTCTTTTAATAGTGGCATCGACAAACTGTGTCTGGTTTCGGAAGCCCTCCTCGAGATCAGGAACAACATACTCACCCCACTCGCTATCCTCATCCATCAAATCAGCAAGCGATTCGGCAAGATACGTTGGACGGTCGTCATCCGAGCAAATTAATTGGAGCTCGTCCCAATCAATTTCAGATTCGGGAATAATACAAAGCCCCCCCTCAAGCGTTGGCAAAATTTTCATCCTGCTTTTTCCATGGTGGTTTGAAGTTGCCAGCTGTGCAGTTGCTGAACATAAAGTTCCGCTTTTTCACGCACCCCAGTCCAAACCACGGAACGCCCCTGCGTGTGAACCTCCATCATCAATGTTTCGGCTTTGGCCTGACTATAACCAAAAACCCTTTTGAAAACGATGGCCACATAATCCTGCAGGTTAACAGGGTCATTCAACACAACAACATTCCAAGGCACATCGGACTGCTTTAGTGTCTGCTGTTTTTTTTGAGTATCGGGAGTCGTCTTGGGCATTATCGCGGAGCAAAAAGTTGCTAATGAAACATATGCTGTCCCTCGCCAAGGTGTCGAAGAAAAAACCCACACGCATGGATGATATTCAACGGCTCTCTCATTGCCATTAACTACCCATGTCAGTGAATGCACGCCCCAGCCAGTTACACACATCGCCTGCAGCCAATGACTGAATACTTTCATTACCATGACTGATAGCGAGCTCTGCAGCTCGACCAGACAGCCAAGCTCCCATGCGTGCTGCATCTTGAGGCTCCAAACCCTGAGCCAGCAAAGAGCTGGTAACTCCGGTCAGCACATCACCCTGACCACCGCTCGCCATGCCGGGATTACCAGTAGCGTTGAAATACACAGGAGAACCAGAGCGAGCCACCAGTGTATGAGCCCCTTTAAGCAGTAAAGTCGATCGATCATATCGTGTCGCAAAGGCCTTTGCAATATCGATGCGGTCCACCCCTGCCCACTCAGGAAAAAGCCGAGCCAACTCGCCCGGATGGGGTGTCAGTATGAAGTTGGGCCCCATGCATTGTTCGATACCTGCATCCGCTTCCTTACCCGCTTCTGCAATGCGATTCAAGCCGTCAGCATCAATGACGACGGGGATACTCATGCGCTGAAGAAGATCCAAAAAAGATGTTTCTGACTCCTTACTGCCGCGACCTAAGCCAGGCCCTATTGCAAAGGCGTCAAACTCAGCTGGATTAATGTCAGCCAATGTTGAGATCGGCCTTAGCATCACTTCAGCAGGCAACATCGGCGCCAGTATCTCGTAAATCGACTCATCAGCAAACAAGGTTACCAAACCAGCACCAGCACGGAGCGCCCCTGTGGCACACAAAACCGCAGCACCCAACATGCCACGAGATCCTGCCAAAATACCTACTCTACCGGCATCCCCCTTATGAAAATCATGCTCTCGCCGCGGTAAAATACCCCGCAGGCTATGAACATCGTTGAGGCACAAATCGCCATCGTCAGGATCGGGCAGTTCGGTCAGAGGAACTAGCTCAATCGAACCAGTATGATTAACCGCCAAAGAGGAAAAAAGTCCCGACTTAGGCACGCCGACAGTCAAGGTCAGGTCAGCTTTAACCGCGCCATCATAGACTTCTCCGGTATCACCATCAAGGCCCGAAGGGATGTCCATCGCGATCGTTTGTGCTGCATGATTAATACGCAAATCATTCATCCATGCTGCCAACTCTGCCAGTGGCGGACGTAATGGGCCATTGGCGCCAATACCCAATAAACCATCAAGCAAAACCAAGGGATGACCCGCATGACACACAGGCAGGGGTTGATTCATGGGACAATCACCCAGCTCGCGGATTTTTTTACGCGGCAACGCTCCCAGCTCGGCACTTTTGTGCAGACAACGAATACCTACCTCCCATCCTGCCTCGGCTAAATAACGGATTGCCACCAGTGCGTCACCGCCATTATTTCCAGAACCAATGCAAGCGATGACCGTTCCCTTGGACGAAAAACGACGGAGGATCGCATCAGCTATTCCCCGCCCCGCTTTCTCCATCAAACCCTCTGGCGTGGCACCATGCTTAAAGGCATCTTCTTCAAGCTTCCGCATTTCCGCACATCTTAAACTTCCCATAAACACACATAGTTAATCATGAAAATCTGATCAATACGATCAGCAATTTAGCATCAAAAACGGCTCAACACATAAGAGCAATAACAGAAGCTTCTAAACAGAACATGCCGGCAAATGAAAATCACTTGCCAGCATGTGTAATCGATAAGTGGCGCAGGCCGCCCTATCGCAGGCCGCCCGTTACTTCTTTTTGACTAATTTCTCAAGACTCTTGACCACGCTGATATCTTCAAGCGTGGTCATATTGCCTGTGACTTTTCCTGTAGCCACTAGTTCCTTGAGCAGGCGTCGCATGATTTTACCCGAGCGCGTTTTGGGTAGCGCCGGGGTGAAATAGACATCATCAGGCTTGGCGATCGCTCCGATCACCTTGCCCA
>Ga0115545_1000962_pt1 | contig 15345 bp, 10 predicted proteins | sample COGITO_mtgs_1003_FD_87188 | JGI IMG/M metagenome (GOLD analysis project Ga0115545, IMG submission 87188) | Pelagic marine microbial communities from North Sea - COGITO_mtgs_100330 | ecosystem: Environmental > Aquatic > Marine > Epipelagic | place: Germany:Helgoland, sampling site Kabeltonne...
CATTCGGTACAAGTATAAGCATTCAGTAATTGAATTTTTGATAAATCAAAAACATCAGAAGCTCCAAATTTAGAAACTTCAACAGATGATGTGGAAGCATAAGGGTCTATACTAGGATCGAGCATCATTTTAACTTCATTAGTAACTGACTTTAAATTTGATAATTTTCCTTTTGCATTCAAATTAGCAAAGTAGGTGTTTGGAAATGCAAGTAAAATATGAAGATGTTTTGAATAATATAAATAATTTAAAAAACATAAAATTCCTATTATATGAAACCACCAAGCAGTTCTTTCAATAATAAAAATAACATTTGATGAGAAACCATCAAACAGAGGCAATAGATATTGACTTACAGGGAAAGAACCAGCAGAAACATAATTAAGTTCAGGAGCATTTTGTTGAATCCATAAATCTGCACCATTCATTGTTAAAAACAAGCACATTAAAACAATTTCTACATAAAGTATAATATTGGCATCATTCTTTGGCCAGCCTTTCATTTCAAGACTTAGAAATCTTTTAATATTTAACATGTTTCTTCTAATCCAAAAAATTATTACTGACACAATAACCAACAAAGCAAATATTTCAAAAAATCCAATTAAAAAATTATAAAAAGAACCTAAAAATGGAGCAAATACTCTGTGTGTCCCAAGAAAACCATCAACAATAATTTCGAGCAATTCAATATTAATAACCAAAAATCCAACATAAACTACAATATGTAATAATCCAACAATTGGCTTATCAATCATTTTAGATTGACCAAAAGCAATTTTAAGCATCTGAATTAATCTTGTTTTTTTATTATCACTTCGGTCAATTGAAATTCCTAAATTTATATTTCTATATATTTTTTTTACATTTTTGCTAAACAAAAATATAGCATAACAAAAAATAGCAATAAAAATTATATTAGGAATTAATGAAATCAAAGATTAATTTTTATTTGATTGAAAGGGTTTGTTTTTTTTTCCAAAAACTGAAAAATGAATATATCTTTTTGGATTTAATCTTATATCCTCAAGCAAAAGATCAATAGATTTAGAAGCATCGTTCAAGTTATTGAACAAAGTATCACTAGAAATTAACTTTGAAATAGAACCATTACCATTATTAATATTATCTAAAACAGATGCTAGATTATCAGATGAAGATTTTAAATTCTTTAAAGTCAATTCTAAATCGCTTGAATTGATTGAATTAGAAAATGAAGAAAGATTACTTGAAATATCATTAATATTTTCAATAGAGTTGTTGATACTACTTTTGTTCGATTTTACAACAGATTTAATCATCGCACTAGTTTCTTTTAAATCTGAAATTGTTTCTGAAAAATCAGAAACACTTGTTCTTAGATTAGCTCTGGTAGGATCATCAAAAACTAAATTGATTTTCTCTAAAACATCATTGGCACTAAGAATCATTGTTTCAATATTTTCTTGTAATGGTGTAAGTTTTTCATTGACAAGCTCTGTTAAACCAGGTGCAACAGATGACTTTAAAGTATCTAATGAAACTGCGACTCTACTGTTGTCCATAGCTGGAATAATAGCTAAAGCCTTTCCTCCAATAAGACCTGTTTCATAAATTTGAGCTAAACTGTTAACTGAAAATTTTATATCATTCTCAACTCTAAACTTAACAAGTAAACTATTATTTTTAAAAAAAGATATGTCAGTTATACTTCCAACAGGAAATCCATTAACTGTGACAGGCGTTCCGTTAACAACACCTTCAACATCGTCATAAATGGAATAAAACGTTCTGTCACTGACAAAAATATCATTTGACTTTAAATAACTAAAGCCGAAAATAAATAAGCCAATTCCAATGATGACTAAAAAGCCTGTTTTTATTTCGTTTTTATTTTTCAAACTGTAAAATTGATTTATTCAAAGTTATGAATTATTTTATCAAATTTAATTTTTATAAGAAGATAAATATTCTTCTATTGTAATACTTTTACCATTTTTAAAAGCAACGATCAAAGCATCTTTATAGCCGCTTTTGACTGCCCTTTTTAACATTAACTTAGCTAAAGTATAGTCCTGAGTCCTTTCAAAATAGTATCGATATGTGTTATTGTCTTTTAAGTAACTGAGATTTCCTAAGCCTTTAAAATTATATGATTTTAAAGGCACTTTTTTTGAGCTTGAAGCAATTTGAATCTTTAAAAAATATTTGTCAGTATAATTATTATCTAAATCACTAAATAATTGACTGTCATTATTTACTAAATCAGAATTAATTGAGTTTCTATATCTCAATATACCTTTTGCAATTGATTTAGACATTTCTGTTTGACCTTTTTTAGAATTTAAATAAGCTCCCTCTTTTTTATTTGTTAAAAAACCTGTTTCAACTAAAACACTTGGCATATAAGTGTATTTTAAAACAATAAATCCAGCTTGCTTTACCGTTCTGTTTTTTCTTTTCAAGTCAGAAACAAAAGCTTTTTGTATTAAATCTGCTATTACTATACTTTGATCTAAATAGTCTTCCTGCATAAGAACTAAACTTATGACAGATTCTGGAGAATTAGGATCAAATCCATCATATTTTTGTTCGTAGTCTTCTTCTTTAAAAATCACTGAATTTTCCTTTTTTGCAATTTCAAAGTTTCTTTGATTTGCATGTAAGCCTAACACAAAAGTTCCTGCTCCGTAAGCATTTGAGGTGTGAGAATCGCAGTGAATAGAGATAAATAAATCAGCTTTTGCTTTATTAGCAATTTCAGCTCTTTTAAAAAGATTTACAAAAACATCTTTTTTTCTTGTATATATAACCTTAATATTACTTTGTTTTTCTAACTCAGATCCAACTTTTAAAGCAATTGACAAGGCTATATTCTTTTCATAATATCCATTCCCTCTGTTTCCAGGGTCTTTACCTCCATGTCCAGGATCTAAAACAACCGTAAAATTATTATTGTTCTCTTGGGAATATAAAAAACTTGAGTTTAAAAAAAATAAACATAACACTGTTAAATTAACAACAAGCTTAATTAAATTTTTCATAATAAATTATCACTTGAAAAATATATGTAATTTTACTAATTAAACGATTCAATCTGTCAACAATAAAAACACATAATTATAATATTGTCAAATTAATTTTTATTTTGATAATATTACTTGCTTTTCAAATTAATTATTCACAAGATATTAAGGAAATTGATAGTATCACTACAAATGATTCGTTAAAGAAAAAACCTTTATTATTAGGTAAAATAACAAGGAATGCAAAAGGGTATATTAAAATTGATAAAAAAAAAGGAAAACTATATTTATATGATAAGGCCGAACTTTATTATCAAGATACTGAATTAAAAGCTGGAATTATCGTTTTAGATTATAATAAAAATGAAGTCTCTGCAGGAAGAATTAAGGATTCTTCTGGAGCTTTTATTCAACCACCTTATTTTAAACAGGCAGGTAATGAAGTAAATCCAGATTCAATTAGGTTTAATTTTGACACTAAAAAAGCTTTAATATGGAATTCAAGAAGTGAACAAAGTGGGATGAACGTTGCAGCTTTAGCGACCAAAAAAGAAAACGATTCAGTTTACTTTATAAAAGAAGCTAAAGTAACTACTTCAAAAAAAGAAAATCCTGATTATTACATAAGAGTAAGAAAAGGAAAATTCATTCCCAAAAATAAAATTATTGCAGGACTTAGTAATATATATGTAGCAGATGTACCAACACCAATTTTTTTACCATTTGCATACTTCCCTCTCACACAAAACAGAGCCACAGGTTTTATTTTCCCAAGTATTGGACAAAACAATGAAAGGGGATATTTTATTCAAAATGGAGGATATTATTTTGCTCCAAGTGATCTTTTTGATGTAACTCTTTTAGCTGATTATTATACAAATGGAAGTTATGGTTTCAGAGCTGAATCGAAATACAAGGTCAGATATAATTATACAGGATCGCTAAGTTTAAGATTTGAAAACTTAATAAACGGAGAGAGAGGACTACCAGGATACTCCAAAAATAATATTTATAATATTAGATGGTCGCACAGTCAGGATTCTAAATCAAACCCTAACAGTAGGTTTTCAGCTTCTGTAAATTTAGGAAGTAGTAATTATTTTAGAGAATCAGTAAATCAACTTAACACTCCTAATTTCTTAAATAACACTTTAAATTCCTCTGTTTCATATTCAAAAACCTTTCGAGGATATCCCTCAGTTAACTTGTCCTTAACGGCTTCACATTCACAAAATACTAGAACTCAAACTGTAAATATGAGTTTACCTACTCTTCAAGCTAATGTTGAAAGGATTTATCCGTTTGTTAAAAGAAACGGTCAAAAGAAAGGAATTTTAAAAAATATAAATCTTCAATACTCTGTAAGAGGAGAAAACAGAATACAAACATCAGACTCATTGTTTTTGAAAAAAGAAATGTTTAATGATGCCAAGTATGGCATGAAACATTCTATTCCCATAGGAACTAATTTTAAATTTTTAAAGCATTTAAGTGTTAGTTTGAGTGGAAAGTTTGATGAAGTGTGGACAGGACAAACAATAAAAAGAAATGACTTTGATATAATTAATCAAACAACTGGCAAGAAAGATACAATAAAAGGGTTCGACAGGTTTAACAAGTATAGTTTTAGTGCTAGCTTAGGAACAACTGTATATGGTGTATTTAACTTTAAAGAAGGTAAAAAAATACAATCCATAAGACACGTTATGAGGCCCTCAGTTACTTATGGAATAAATCCAAGTTTTGAAAAATATTATGATGAGTATATTATAGATGCTAATGGAAATACTAGGGAGTATACACGTTTTGAAGGTGGTTTTTTTGGAACTCCTGGAAAAACTTTTTCTAGTTCAATAGGTTTAAGTTTAAGTAATGTTCTTGAAGCAAAAATAAAAGACAAGGACAGTATGAAGTTAGAACCTAAAAAAATTAAACTTTTAAATAATTTAAATTTTTCCACTAGTTATAATATAGCGGCTGACTCATTAAAATGGAGTCCAGTTAGAATGACAACATCAACATCATTATTTGAAGATAAATTAGATTTAAATTTGGGTGCAACATTTGATCCTTACACTGTTAATGAAAATGGTAGAAGGATAAATACTCTAAATATTAATGATGGAGGTGGATTATTTAGGATGACTAGTGCTAATATAAATTTAGGTTTTTCATATTCAAGTAAAAATTCAAAAAACGATAAGTCCAGAGAATCAGATAATTCAAGAAGTGGTGGTAGAAGTGACGATTTGTTTGGAAGAGCAAACGATTTTGCTGACAGTTCGTTTGATAATGATGAAGAAGATGATGAAAATGAAAATAATGAAGAAGAAAAGAAAGGTCTAAAATTATATCAGAATCAAATTCCTTGGGATATAAGAATTGCACATTCATTAACATACTCAAATAATAAAAAACAAAGAGATATTACAAATAATTCATTAATGCTATCTGCCAATGTTGATCTATCAAAAAAATGGAGAATCGGAGGATCCTCTGGATACGACTTTAAAAACAAAGGAGTAACATATACTCAATTGAGATTTGAAAGAGACTTAGATAGTTGGAAAATGAATTTTAATTGGGTGCCATTTAGCACTAGAGCATCATGGTATTTTTTTATTGGAATAAAGTCTGATTTACTAAGCGATCTAAAATATGATAAAAGAAGATTACCAGATAAAAGGTTATAAATTAAATTTTCTATTAATTTTAATTTGTTTAATTAGTTTAAATAATTATTCGCAATCAAATATGAAAAAAATAATAAATTCAAAAGAAGCACCAGAGCCAGTAGGACCGTATAATCAAGCTGTTCTTATTGACGGCACCCTTTACTTATCAGGTCAAATAGCATTAGACCCAAAAACCATGGAAATGGATAATATTTCAATAGAAAATGAAACAATTAGAGTTTTAAATAATATAAATGCAGTTTTAAGAGAAGCTGGATATGATTTTAATGATATTATAAAAACCACTATATTTTTGACCAATATGGGAGACTTTGCTGTTGTTAACGAGATTTACGGTAAAAGATTTAGTAAAGAATCAGCACCTGCCAGAGAAACAGTTGAAGTTTCAGGACTACCAAAAAATGCAAAAATTGAAATTTCAGTAATAGCAAAAAAATAGAATTATAAACCTTGATGATAAGCAACAAGACCTTCAATTGGTCTTCTCAACACCTTACCTAACTTTAAATTTTTCTTATTTATTCTTTTTTCTAATTGATCTTTGAGATAAAAGCCAATTGAACCTACAAAATGTAATTCAACTTCTTTACAGTTATCAAATTGTCTAATCTGATTTGAAATAAATAAGTTAAATCCTTTTTTTATTAATTTTTTTGAATATTTAAGATCTTTATTTTGGACTAAAAATTTAGCAAATTTTGCTAAATATGTATTAGGGTTTGGTTTTTTATATAAATAATCTTTAATAACCTCAGCTTCTAGATTAAATTCATCTTTAAATTTAGTTTCAAGCTCTTTGGATAACTTGTTAAAATAATAATCCCTTAGAAGTTGTCTGCCAAAATAATTCCCACTAGCATCATCCATTAAAACATAACCTAAGGAAGTTACTTTTTGATGAATTTGTTTACCATCATAATAACTACAGTTAGAACCTGTTCCTAAAATAGATACTATTGCTTTTTCACCTGGCTTACAGCAAGCATAGACTGCAGCGTAAGTGTCTTCTTTAATATCAAATTCAGAATTAATAAAAATTGTGGATAATACTTTTTTTAAAAGATCTTTAGGTGGCTTAGTACCACAACCTGCTCCATAAAAATGGATTTTATTAATCTTTTTTCTATTTTGATATAAATCGTAATTATTAATAATACGTTCTTCAATGATATACTCAGTTAAAACCTGAGGATTTAGTCCTAAAGTAAACGTTTCGAAAAGAATAGATCCGTTATCATCAATAGCAATCCAATCAGTTTTTGTAGATCCACTATCAACAATTAATCTCATTTATCTTAAAATTAAAAAATTATAATGAATTGATATGTGCAGCTAAGTCTATAAGCTTATTTGAATAACCGGCTTCATTATCATACCATGTTACAATTTTAAAAAATGTTGAATTTAATTCAATTCCTGCATTATAATCGACAATAGATGTTCTTGCATCTCCTATAAAATCTTGAGATACCACTAAATCTTTTGTAAAACCTAAAACACCTTTTAATTCATTTTCCGAAGCGGATTTTAACGCATCCATAACTTTATCATAGGATGTTTCAGAATCTAACTTAACAGTTAAATCAACAACTGAGACATTTGCAGTGGGTACTCTAAATGCCATTCCTGTAATTTTTCCAGCTAAACTAGGTATTACTTTAGTTACAGCTTTTGCAGCTCCTGTAGAAGCAGGCATAATGTTAATTAAAGAACTTCTTCCTCCTCTAAAATCTTTTTTTGAAGGCCCATCTACAGTAAATTGAGTAGCAGTTGTAGCATGTACAGTAGTCATTAGCGCATCAGAAATCCCAAATTCATCATGTAAAACTTTTGCAACTGGTGCAAGACAGTTAGTTGTACAAGATGCATTAGAAACAATTAAATCACTACTATTAGCATCATTATGATTTACTCCCATAACAAACATTGGAGCATCAGGAGATGGAGCAGAAATAACTACTTTTTTTGCACCACCATCAATGTGTAATTGTGCTTTCTCTAAAGAAGTAAAAATTCCAGTACATTCGGCTACTATATCAGTATCTACACTGTTCCAGCTAATTTGTTTAGGGTCTCTTTCAGCAGTGATTCTTATTATATTATTATCAACTACTAAATTTCCGTCTTTAACCTCAATAGAAGCATCACATGTTCCGTGAACAGAATCATATTTTAAAAGATATGCCAAGTGATCTACATCTAATAAATCGTTAATTCCAACAACTTGAACATCATTTCTTTTTAAAGAAGCACGAAAAACCATTCTACCTATTCTTCCAAATCCGTTAATTCCTAATTTAATTTTTGACATAATACTATTTTTTTTATTGCGATGGTAAACCTAAAAAAAAAACCACAATACTGTTATTAAAAAAAAATAAATCTTTTCTATTATGTGAAATTGATAATTTTATTATAAAATAATGAGATATTGATAATGTTTTTTAAATATTCATGATATTAGAGACTCTTATTAGCTCTGGATCAATTTTTGTTTCACCTTTTATTGCTTTTTTCAAAGACGTTAAGATTATTTTACCGTTGTCTATTCCAATCATCTTTCCTGAAATGCCATTCATTAATGATTCAACTGCTATAACTCCCATTTTTGTACCAAGTACTCTGTCAAAACAAGATGGAGAGCCTCCTCTTTGCATATGACCTAATACAGATACTCTGATTTCATATTTAGGAAATTCTTTTTCAACATTTTTTGCTAACTCAAATACATTATCTCCTGTTTTGTCTCCTTCTGCTACAACAACTATACTTGATGTTTTTCCATTTTTTTTACTTTCTTTAAGGGAAGTAATTAAATGATCAATTCCATTATTAAGCTCAGGAATTAAAATTTCTTGAGCTCCTATAGCTACGCCTGAATTTAACGCAATATGTCCTGCATCTCGTCCCATTACTTCAACAAAAAATAATCTGTCATGGGATATTGCAGTATCTCTAATTTTATCGATAGCTTCCATGACTGTATTTAAAGCTGTATCATATCCTAAAGTGTGTGTAGTACCAAACAAATCATTGTCGATGGTTCCAGGAATTCCTATAACGGGCACATTGAACTCTTTTTGGAATACAAGTCCGCCTGTAAAAGATCCATCACCTCCAATTACTACTAATCCGTCAATATTATGTTTTTTAATATTTTCGAAAGCTTTTTTTCTACCTTCTTTAGTTCTAAACTCATCAGATCTTGCAGAATAAAGCATTGTACCTCCTCTGTTAATAATCCCCCTTACACTTCTTGTCTTTAAAGTTTTAATATCATCGTTTATTAAACCTTGAAATCCTCTAGAAACTCCAACACAATCAATTTTATTATATGCACATGTTCTTACAACAGCTCTTAAAGCAGTATTCATTCCTGGTGAATCACCACCAGAAGTTAGTACAGCAATTTTTTTAATATTCATTTTCATAATTTATGATGCAAAATTACAAACTAATTATTTAAAAATATTAATTTGATTTTTTTCTTGATTTAGTTTTTTTATTTTTCTTTAATAAATTTTTAATATTATTAAAATCAATCTCATATGAAATACCCATTCCCTGAGTATATCCTATATCATTTCCAAAATATTGGTATTCATTTTCTTTATTAAAAAACCTAGCTTTTAAATTACCTTCATCATTTAATAAAAACTCTAGTTGAACATCACCAATGATAACATTTTCTTCAATACCACCAACTGGAACACCAATTTTACCATTAACAAGTATTTTATCACTTATTTCAGTTTTTAAAGTAAGACCTAGTCTATCTCTATTTAATAAAGATGATGAAGCGTTTTTATCTCCTTTTAAATAGTTAATTCCAATATTCATCTTATCATCAGAATTTGCAAATATATTATCAATTAAACCTGAGGCACTTTGGAATAGATTATTTGTAATGGCTTGAGAAGAAACCGCTGACAATGATACTTCATCTATAAAAGTATTTTGATATAGTAATGACAATGCTTGTTTTTGTTTTTTCTCATTATCGACTAAATAATAATCTAATTCGGATTTAATTGGCCCACTTGTGTTTGGAAATTCAATTTCAAAATCAGGTGTCTCCATTTGATTAAAATTACCAGTTAAAATTACATTTACATTGGTTGGTATTTTTCTGTTAAAACTTGTGTTTTGAATTAATATTGCAGGATTAGCTCCACCTGGAACTTCATATTTTGCATTAATATTTAAATCTCCCAAATAAGGGTCGCCGTTCCAAACTATTCTAGAACCTTTCAAAATATTAAATTCACGGTTTACTATTCCTAGAGATCTGTAAAAATAGGACCCACTTTCAACCTCAAAATCTCCAAACATGTTGAAGTTGCCTAAAGTGTTTATTTTAAAATTTAACCTTCCGTTTCCAAAGCCATTTATTCTAGATTGAGATTCTGAATCTAAAATAACTTCCAGATTAGCATTTGAGTTGAAATCAATATCTAGATCAACTATCAATGATTTATCAATTTTTTCAGTTTCTGCCAACTCATTGTTGGGATTAACATAATTCAAAAATTTAAAATCACCGACATTTTCTGAATCTTTAATTGGAATAACTAAAGATGTATTTTCATTTGTTGATCCTTTAAGGTTGATTAAAAGATTTTCTTCAGGACCATATATTATGGCATTTCCATTAAACATTCCTCTTCCATAATAAAGTGAATTATCAGAAAACTTAGTGTTAAGAATCATCAAATTATCAGAGTTAATATCCAATTCCAAAAACCAATTTTTAAATAAATTATGAGAAATTTTTCCAGAAATCTTCCCTACTGTACTAGTTAATTCATTTTTAATATTAAAATCATCTATATAAAAAGACTGATCGTTAAGAAAAAACGTAGAATTATCTTCAATTTCATATCTAACATTTAAATAAGGGACTTTAAAAGCTACATTAGATGTTTCAATATTTCCATAAAAAATAGGACTTAACGTATTTCCAGTAATTTTTATTTCTGAATTAAATACTCCCTCAAAATCTGAAATAGAGTTTTTTATGAGCTTAGAAAAAGGACTTATTTTGAAGTTATTTGATTTTAATGTTAAATTCAGTGGGTAATAATCTTTTTCAATCAAAAAATCTCCTGATATATTTAATTTCTTTTCATTATTATCAATAATAAAAAAATCTAAATCAATTTTTTTTAAATCTTCGGAGGCCATTAAATTCAGTTTAGCGTCTCCGATTAATTGATTATTTGATTTTAAATTTGAAATAATCAAACTTGATTCCCCAACAAATTTATCATTTAACTGATTTAAAAATAATTTACCGTTAATTTTACCATCAAAAACAATAGAACGTTTTTTATTATTAAAACTACTTAGTTCAACATCATTGAACAAAATATCATACTTAGATTCATTTTTGAAGTTTGAAATATTTAAATCTATATTTTGATTACCATTTTTGAATGAAAGATTTTTAATATAAAATTCATTTGAGCTTCTGTTTACAGTTAGATTAGGCTTATCAATAGCTTTATTTAATAACCATTCTTTATTATTAATTATTAAATCTAAATCTGTAAATCCAAAAACTGAATTATTATCAATATTGATAGTGTGATAAAAATTCAACTTATTTAAATTATTGGAACTAGATGTATAATTAGAATTAACAAAAAGAGTATCATTTGAAAAATTTGATTCCAAAACAAGTTCTTTTCCCTTAATTAGATCAGAACTAACTTTCTTTATGTTAATTTTTCCGTTCTTATTATTTACGCTAGCATCTATATTTTCAGCTTTAAAATCATCATATTTTATGAAATTTGATTTTAGGCTTAATGAATAATCTCCGTTAGATTTGAAGTCACCTGAAAGAAAAGTATTATCATCAATATCAATCATTTTATTAAACAAAGACAAGAACTTTGGTTTAAAGTTAATATTGAACGAAATATTTTGAAAATTTGTTTTATCGCTAATTAAATAATTACTATAATCAGATCCAAAACTATTAAGAAACGTATTTCTTAAATTAAAGAAATCATATTCCCCGATAAAAATTCCACTTAAAGCATCAGTTGAGTTTATATTAACTATTCTAATATCTTTATTATAACGTAATTGAGCATTAAAATTTTCAAAAGTTGTAGTTTGTCCATTTGAAATAAAAACTAAATTATTTAATGTTAAATCTCCAATTATATTTTTGATTTCAGAACCTCGTAATTTTACGTTTGCTATTCCACTTATTTCAGAATTAATACCAAAATTTAATTTATTCAAGTCAGCTTTTTCTAAAAGCAAATCAAAATCAAAATCTACTAAATCATCTGAAAAATCAATAAGTCCATTAAAGTTTAAAGATAAATTAGTATCATTTATAATCATATTTCCATCAAAAATTTGATCTAAAATATTTCCTGAGATTTCTGTATTTATAATTTTATAATTGTTAAAATCTAAATCATAAATATTACCACTAAGCGACGTGTTTAAAAATTCTTTTGTAAATCCTTTACCTTTAATTTCAAATTTAAAGTTTGAGTTCTTGATGTATTTCAAATTAACAAAACTGGACAAATCCAGGTCAACTCCCTCAATTATTCCATCATAGGAAGCATTATCAATATTGGAGAAATTATATATATTTAGATCTGACTTTATTAAGCCTTGTTTAGTTATTAAGTTAAACCTTGAACTTATATTATCAGATTTAAAATCAATGTTACCATCCATTTTGAATCTTCCAAAAGTTTTTAGGGAAGAAGGAAGAATAGTTCCAAAAAAGTTAGGAAAAACTTTGTCAATTTCTTTTGAATCAATATCAAAATTTAAAATGTTGATAGCTAATAGGTAATTATCTTGAAAAAGATTCTTAATATCAGATTTTAGTTCTATGGTATTTCTACTGTTATTTAAAGAGAAATTTTTGATAAATAAGTCATCAACATATCCTTCAACAGTTGTATTGATCGTCCAAGATTCATCATAACTTGTTTTAAAGTTTGTAAATATATTTCCTATGTCTTTGGAGGATATGTTGGAATCTTTAATATCAAGATTCATATAAATAGAATTAATAAATTCTGAAGAATATATATCCGATCCAACTATATTAGAGTAATCTAATTTTAAATTTCCATTTAAATTAGAATTTCCAAAAAACATCTTTGAATTTTCAAAAGAAATAATCGAGTCTTTTTTCTTAACTATTCCACTTAGACTGCTTAATTCTAATCTATTTTCAAAATCAAATTTGATATCATCTACAGTAAAATTAAAATCTTGACTTATTAATTTAATATCACTCAACGAAAAATCAATATTTGATAATCTGATATTATTTGTATTGTTATTGTAGTTTATGATTTGAATGGAGGAGTTTTTAGCCAAAAGATTAGATACAAACCCAGAATTTTTAAATTCTTTAATTGACTCGTCATTTTGTTTACTCAATTTTTTAAGAAAAATCTCTAAACTATTTTGATTTTCATTTAAATAGGTGGATATTTTTAAATCCAAACCATCAAGAGAAATTGAATTAAAATTTAAATCATTAGAAACTAATTTACCAATACTTGAGGGTGATAGATAAAGATTTTTAAAAAAAATAAGAGTATCATTTTTATGATCTCTTATTAAAAAATCTTTTAAATCTACTTTACCTGTGTAACTTAAAGTAGCTTTGTTTATAACGATTTCAGTTCCAAATTCATTATTTATTTCTTTTGCTAATTTATTAGCTAAAGACGTTTGAAATGTTGAATTAGTAATTAACAATATAAAAGATGTAATCAATAAAAGGAAGATTACAAAAACTGATATTTTATATTTTATTAAAAACTTTTTGATACTTTTTATATTATATCTTTGTAATAAACAACAATAGTGCCTACATATATACTTGGAATTGAATCTTCATGTGATGACACTTCTGCATCAGTACTATGTGATGGTAAAGTGCTTTCAAATCTTATAGCTAATCAAGAAATACACAAATCATTTGGAGGTGTAGTTCCAGAGCTAGCTTCAAGAGCTCATCAACAAAATATTATTCCTGTTGTAAATCAGGCAATCAATAATGCAAATATCGACAAAAATCAATTAAATGCTATAGCATATACTAGAGGGCCTGGATTATTAGGATCTCTTCTTGTTGGATCATCATTTGCAAAATCATTATCGATGGGTTTAAACGTCCCATTAATTGAGGTTAATCATATGCAAGCTCACCTATTAGCTCACTTTATTGAAGATTGTGGAAATGAAAAACCTACATTTCCATTTATAGGAGTCACAATTTCAGGTGGTCATACCCAAATAGTTTTAGTGGAAAATTATTTTGATATGGAAATCATTGGTGAAACATTAGATGATGCTATTGGAGAAACTTTTGACAAATGCGGTAAAATGCTAAGCCTACCCTATCCTGCTGGTCCACATATTGATAAGCATTCAAAAAATGGAGATTCTAAAAAGTACAAATTCACTAAACCCAAAGTTGGTGGATTAAACTATAGCTTTAGTGGACTCAAAACTGGGTTTATGCGCTTCATCCAAAAAGAAAAAAATAACAATGATGATTTTATTTCCAATGAACTGGAAAATCTTTGCGCATCTTTGCAAAGTACAATTGTTGAAATATTATTTGAGAAGATAATTTTAGCAACCAAGCAAACAGGAATCAATAAAGTTGTTTTTGGTGGTGGCGTCTCTTGTAATAGTGGAATAATTGAAAAATTTAAACAAAATGAAATTATTGAAAATTACAAATCATATTTCCCAAAGTTTGAATATACCACAGATAATGCAGCGATGATTGCAATGGTTGGATATTTAAAATACAATAACAAAGATTTTTCAACACTTGAAAAAAGTGCACAAGCTCGTTTTAAATTATAATTATGCAATTATTTTATTTACCAAATCTTAATAAGGAATCAAAAAGTGCTGAATTTTCAAAAGAAGAAAGTAAACATATTTTTAAAGTTTTAAGAAAAGACGTTGGTGATGATATTAATATTACAAATGGAAAAAACTTATTTTTTGAGGCTAAAATCACATCAATATCTAAAAATAATTGTGAGGTAAAAATTCTAAACATTAAAACCAAAGACAAGATAAATTACAAATTACATATAGCTATATCTTTTTTAAAATCAAATGACAGATTTGAATGGTTTTTAGAAAAAGCTAGTGAAATTGGAATTTCAGAAATCACTCCATTGATATGTGATAGAAGTGAAAGAAAATTTATGAATGAAAATAGATTACAAAAAGTATTAGTTTCTGCTATGAAACAATCTTTAAAATCTCATTTACCTACATTAAATCCAGCTGTAACATTGAAGGAATTTTTTAAGAAAGATTTTAATCAGGAATTATTTATAGCTCACTGCGAGGAGGAGTCAAATAAAAATTTACTTCTAAATTCCATAAAACCCAAATCGAGTTCAATCATACTTATTGGACCTGAGGGAGATTTTACTAAAAAAGAAATAGATAAAGCGATTGAACTTAAATTTAAGCCTGTATCTCTTGGAGAATCTAGATTTAGAGCTGAAACTGCAGCAATAATTGCTACTCATACAGTTTCAATTGTCAATATGTAATATATTAGCAATATGAATTACAAGGAAATATCCAAAGGAATCATAAGAGCAATTTTAATA
>Ga0115545_1000970_pt1 | contig 15286 bp, 22 predicted proteins | sample COGITO_mtgs_1003_FD_87188 | JGI IMG/M metagenome (GOLD analysis project Ga0115545, IMG submission 87188) | Pelagic marine microbial communities from North Sea - COGITO_mtgs_100330 | ecosystem: Environmental > Aquatic > Marine > Epipelagic | place: Germany:Helgoland, sampling site Kabeltonne...
AATAAATTTTATTTTATCATAATTATTAATTAAAATATTAGTAAATACTGGATCTCCATGTATTACTTTCTTAATGCCTTTATCATTATTTTCATAATGAGTTAATTTAATTAATAAATCATTATAAATTAAATTACTATTTTCAAATGATGAATAATCATATTCTTCATATCTTTTAATCAACTTATTTTTATAATTTTGATATATATTAGTATTATCATTTTTATCTATATTAACATTATGTATTCTTTCCATACTTCTTAATACATGTTCCAGGGTACTTTCAGTTAATAATTCAGATAAATACATATCGGTTAATGTAATCCCATTAATTTTTTCAATTTTTAAATTATTCCCAATATTCCCAAAAAAAAGGGGGAATAAATCTTTTATTTCAATAGGTATATTTTTATAAAAATAAATTTCTCCATTTAATATCCCCTTTTTTGTGATAATTTCAATGGTATTATGTTCAATGGAATGAAAATCTCTAGGTTCTATTACATTATTATAATACCCTAATTCTTTTTCAATATTATCAAAACAGTTTACTGCAAGATCATCAATATAAAAATCTGCATATGGTTTTCCAAAATAAATTTCATCATAGGGAATATCATATTTTTCTAAAGTTGAAAAAGTTATTTTTCCAATATCCGCATTTATTTTTCCAATATCCCCATGATATGTTTTCATTCTTCTGGCAGTATAAATGATAATAGTGTTATTTAAACGTTTTAAATATTTTAATAAATTTATATTTTTCATAATTGGTTTTACACTTGTATAGTCATTGGGAATATCTGGGAAAGTTACAAGTGTATTATCCAAATCAAAACAAATTCTTTTAGGTTTAATTAATTCAACATTATTCAGGGAACTTATTCTGGGATAATTATTATAAAATAATTTTAATTGAAATGGTGTACCTAAGCAAATAAAATACTTTTTTGAAATCTCTTTATTTTTAAATTTATATCCATCCATTATCATTTCTTGAATTACTCCACTTGTATAAAATTCGGTATCTGTATCTTTATCTGCACCCTCGCTAATAACTTGTTCTGTGTATTTTATTAAATTTTTAACAGAATCAAAACCGTACCCACCTGTACATGCAAAATCTGATATTTTTTCTTTTTCTGCAATATCAGTGATAGAATTATCATGGGAACATTTTATATATGAATAAATAGGATTAATTGATGTATCCCTATGGGAAAAAACACAATTTTCCCCATTCCATTTATTAATTATATCGCATAAATAAAAATTATCGCTATCTAAACAAATAATTGGACAATCAGATTCTTTATGTGCCAATTTATTAAGTGCAATATTAATAGTTTCTGAAGCACCTCTTGTATTATTTTCAAGACAGTGAAATTTAAATTTAATATCTGGATAATCTTTTTTTAATTTATCTTCAAAATTATATTTTTTATATTCTTTGTTATATGGGAGTATTACATAATCCAATGAAGTAAAATTTATATTATCCAATAAATAGTATAAAATAGGTTTACCAAATACATTAATCAGAGCCTTTGGCTTATCATATCCATTATCTCTAAACCTTTTCCCAATACCGCCAAGTGGAATTAATAAAATCATATATATTTATATCCCAAGATAAAAATTTATTTTTGGAAACTTTTTTCTAAAAAGTTTAATAATGATATTGAAAATTTTGTACTTTACTTATAAAAATCCAATTTTAGTATTCTGTATTTATACATTAATTAATTCATATTTTTAACAAGAGTAAAAATAAAATGTTATAGTTATTTATAAAACAATGAGTAATCCCGATCAAGTACAATTTTCAAATAATCCAGTGGAAGGAGTTAGTGCCGAATCAGAGTTGGTTATTTTCCGCTCCGAACTCACAGAGTATAACCCAGCCTCCAATAAATTCATAAGAATTAATTTACCAGTCTCCGATAAAGCCTGGATAGATTGGTCTGATTCAGTATTATCCCTTAAATTTACAAATAGATCTTTTGATAGTGGTTCTGATGCCGATGATTCAAAAGTAAACCCTACTTTGTCTGATTTAATTAAATCAGTATCTGTATTAAATTCTCAGGGTGAACAAATTGAGTACATAAATAATTATAACCTCATAAGTGCCGTTATGGATGATTATTCTTATGGAAATAATCATAAAGCATCGGTTGAACAAGTTTTGGCTGGTGGTTCGCCAGACGGTAATGCCGCTAATGCATCTTCTGTTTTTGTTCAGGGAGCAGCGGGAGCATCGTTGGCTGACGGTGGTAACATCGTTTTAGTCGACAGACTTATGACAGGTTTTACCTCTGGTCAATACCTTTTGCCTTTGGGATACCTGGTGGGACAGGCTACATCTTTGGTCTTGGAATTAGAAGACGCGGCGACCGCTCTTACATGTGAAACACCAGCAAATTGCACTGGTGGATATAAAGTTGAAAACGTGCAAATCCGAGCCAAACAGATCCGATTCAACCAGATGTTTAATGAATCCTTTGAACAAACTCTTATGGAATCAGGAAGTACTGGTGTGAACTACATTACTGAATCTTTCTTGCACAACCAAGCCCAAATCGCTGCATCAACTGGTGCGGGAGTTACCAACCTTCCATTCAGCACTAACCCAAGGTCTGCCAAATATATTCTTGCCACAGTCCGTGCCGAAGCGGATATAACCGATATCGCAAAACACTCCATCAGAAATAGGTCTGGTGGCTCTATCCAAGAATACTCTTGGGAAATTTCTGGTAAAACTCTTCCAAGCCAGCCTATCCAGGTTGATAATACCGCAAACGCTCAAAACTATGCCCAGGCTTACGCACAAGTACTCGATTGTATGGGCGTAATCGGAAGTATCAACCATAATACTTTAGTAACTCCCGCTGGTACCGGTACATTGTTCTACTCTAATACTATCGGAACTGCGTGTAAATTCGTTGCAGGTTTACCTTTGGAGGACTTTAACAGTGCCACCAATCCATCAGTGTACTCAGGAGCTAACCTTACTACAGTTGGTCAGATGAGTTTCAGACCTAACTTCCGAGCAACAGTCTCCGCTGCCCATCGTGTGGACTTTATAACTTCCATCGACATGAGCATCCACTTTACCGCGGATGGTCGCATGTATTCGGTCAAATAAACGTCTGTTTTTCTTTCAAATAATAGTCTTACAAATTAGGATAGTAACTAGAGTTAAAAAAAATTGATTTTTACTTTTTTCATTTCGATATATGGTGTACAATATCAAAATGAACTATATTGATGTAATGAAAAACAGAAAGATTCCAGAAGATCTTAGATATGAGATTTATAGTCATTATCTTGGTGAACAAGTCGAACAGAATCATCGTTCTTTAATGATTCAAATTAATGACTATATTCAGGATGTTAAAGAACATTATGGCAGCAGTGCCTGGTGCGAACCCCATCCAAATGACTTTTGCGCTCCAGGCGGACCGACCACTAATTGTTGGAGAGGGGAGTCTGAAACTTCCGAAGAAGCGAAACAAAATGTTTTTGATTACTGGATTAATAATGCAGAAGTACCACCTGTGCCAGAATATGATGAAGATTATGGCTGTAATATCTGGTGGTTGAGAATGGCTATTAACCAAGTTCATTATAAAAACATAAAAAAATTTATGGGTTTTTATAATGAACTTGGTCCAATGTGGTGGAACTATTATTCTTGGTTAGAGTTAGAGGAGTGTGGGTACCCCAATGAGTGGGCTGAACCATGCGACATAGTTACGTGTGAAGATTTAAAAGAAGATGATATCAGAAGAGATTATGCAATACTCTATTAATAGTCATATTTTTAATCCAATTTTTTTTACATTTCATGATAGTAACTGGAGTTAAAAAAAATTGATTTTTACTTTTTCCATTTCGATATATGGTGTTGAAATATAAATGGAAGAAATCACTCACGAACAAATGGTTAACGCATACTTGGCTAATGCTAAAGATCAGTATGATGCACTTGAAGTTCAAAAGAACTCTATCGCTCAAAAGTTCAATTATACTAAAAAGGATTTACAAGAAACAAAAGAGAATCTTGATGAAGTTTTCAAGATAGTTTTAAAATCCAACGATAAGGAACTGATTAATCAAGCAGCGATAGCAGGAAAATATACAGCCTGTGTAAGATACTATGCAAGACCTGGTGAATATACAAATAAAAAAGATAAAACGACAAAATGTTGGTTTAGTGCCTATGGAAAATATGTTGGTGGATTAAGAGCAAATCCAACTCCACCAGTTTTGCTAATGTGGATAAAATATAATGAAGATGATTTTGAAATCATTACAAAAGGGAAAGGTGTGCATGCAGAAATTAAAATGATAAAACAAACTTTTGAACATAATGGATATCGGTTTAGAGTTTTGGATAGTTACGATGCGCATCGTGATTTATAATAATTTAAAGATATATATATACATTTTTTTATAATGAAGTGGAATCAGCAATTAGAATGTATATGTGGAGATATAATCAAATTGGACGCATTAGGTAGAAATTTTGAAAAACATATTAAAACAAATGAAAGACATTTAGCTCATTTAAAAAAAATGTGGAAAATAAAAAAAAGAATGGATAAAAAAAAAATGTTAAGTAATAATAAACATGCCTTATCAACGACGAAAGCCAGCGAACAAGCGCCAGACAAATCCACATTCATTGAGCCTTCCAAATACTGCACCCCTTGCAAATCCAGTGATGTATAAAGGAGATTTAGTAGTCGGTAAAAATTGGCACTACAAAAGACGCTTATATTAATTTATTTTTTTTATTGATGCAGTCATTCTATGATAATTGATATAAACCCTTAAAACTAAATAAATGATATCATAATTCATCAGAATGACTAGATACAAAAAATCAATTTTTTATATTAGTTTATTATAAATGAGTATCCCAGAAGGTTTACCAAAAGATAAATTATTACCTGATAAAATTAAAAACAAGTTATATTACTTACTTCAAACGACTAAAAATTTACTGGAAAAAAATAAAATAACATACTTCGCTGAAGGTGGTACCCTTTTAGGTGCAATACGCCATAAAGAGATGGTGCCATGGGATGATGATATGGATATTGGTATATTAGACCCGGATGATAAAATTGAATCTGTTTTGGATAAGTTACCTAAAGACTTAAAATATGTCCCTATCTTTTTTGGATATAAAGTGTTTTTTAGACGGGGAGGTAAAAAACTATATAAACGCGGACATTTACAAAATTATAAATATCCAGCATTGGATATATTCACTAGAGAAATAGTTAACAAAAGATTGGTATATAAAACTGAAAAGTCACGGGAAATATGGACTGATAAACCGAAAACTGATATTTATTTCCCACTGAAAACATATAGATTCGGGCCATTGAAAATAAAAGGTGCAAATAAGCCAGAAAAATACTTAGATCAATTATTCGGTAAAAAACCAGATTGGAGAACTACCGGAGTAATTAGATTCAATCATTCCACTGAAAGATGGTTGAAAACTCCAATAGTATTTAAGTTAAATTAAAATGTTTTAATATTATATAAATGAGTTTTTTAAGTTCAATAGGAGGTTCTATTTTGCGTGGAGGTTTAGTTAAAAATTTAGGTAAGAAACTAGTAAAAGGAATTTCTCGTGGAGCTGGGAAAATAGTCAAGGGGGTGAAACGAGGAGCAACAAAAGCATCATTGGGAGTAAAAAGATTAGGTGCCCAGATAAAAGCATTACCTGATAGTTTTAAAAGAGCAAAAGCGGCTGCCTTCCCAAAGAAACCTCAAGTTATGGGTATTACAAAAAAAGGTAAGGTCATGATAACAAAAGCACCTGTTGGTAGAAGTTTTAAAGAAAAAGTTTCAACATTTTTTAAACAATTAACTAGGTGGCAGAAACGAGCTGGGGATAAACTAGTTAAAAAAGAACAAGCGCAAAGATTAGCAAAAGTACTTAATAATATATATCCCGCGAATAAACTAACATCCAAATGGAAAAATCTCACAGCAAAATTAAAACCAGGCGAAACATGGTTACAAGCAGGGAAGAGGCGTCTTTTTGATGCAGTATCAGGTGGTAAAAAACTTTTAAATACAGCACTTAAAGAAGGCGCTGAAAATATTGCAGTAGATCAGACATTAAAAATGGCTGGTGCAGTTGGATTAGGTCTTGGTGGAGCAGCAGTCGCTGGTGCAGCTACAGGAGCAGTTATTGAAAGTAAAAAATAAATAATATAAATATATATATAAATGCCACACTTATTAAACATGAATAATATAAAAGATATAATAGTTCCACTAAGATTCGTTCCAATGAAACAAACCAAATTTAATAAAGATAAAATTATAGAGGGTGTAAAACGGAATAATGGAAAGATAATGAAAAACTTAAAAAGGAACATTAAGTTAAAAATAAATTCTAAACTAAAAATATAAAAATGAGCATCTTTAGTGTGATAGGAAAAGTAGCGAAAGCAACTGCCCCAAAAATTATAAAAGGAATAAAAGGCTTGAAGGCTGGCGCTGGAAAAGCATTCAAAGGGATAACTCGAGGTATAGGGCGTCTAGTAAAAGGAATAAAAAGCGGGATCATGAATGCATTAGGAAAATTAAATATTAAAGTTACAGGACAAACCCGTGGTGCAACAGGAGTTGAAAAAGTAGTATCAAAGGGGGTTAAGGCGCCAACAAAACTTTCTAAGAAACTACAAAGACAAGGAAAATTTAAACCAGGAGGTAAACCTAACGTAGGAGGTAAAAAAGGAAAAAGAAGATTAACTGAATCAGAAATGGATATGATTGAAATGTAAAAAATAAAATATTAACTATTATTAATGTACAATTTATATAATCACTATTTTTATTCAGATGAAATAAAAATGGCTGAATCACAAATTGAATTTTATCAGGATAGAATTAAAATAATTAAGGAAAAAACAACTATGAATGATATTGAAAAAGCAGATAAAATTAAAAAAATTGATTTTACAATTAGATGCATAAAATATACTTTTTCTTTATAATTAAATTTATTTTGTTATTATTCATTATAAAATGGCGGGACTTATAATGAAAGATATGTTTTCAATGAGTGAAGGAATCAAACCTAGACCTACTGTTATGATGATGCAAAGAAAAAGACCTGTCATGTTAATGAATATGATGATGAAAAAGAAAAAGAAACTTCCAAAAAGGAAAATAGGAGGAGACATGTTAAGAAAAACAAAAAAATAAATGTTATTATAATATATAACAAAATGGGATTATTAGATTTTGTAAATAGTGCAATAGACCCAAAATTTCAAATAACACAATTAAGTAAACCAACTACATTAGTCAGGGGAACAGTTGGTGGTTTAATTGATCAATTACCCACAAAATCCAGGGATAATATTAAACTAGCCCGAACTGGGTTACAGGCTGGTGGTGGATTAATAGGTAAATTTACAAGAGTACCTACTGTAATTAAAAATATATTATAAATATAAATGGTTAAAAAAATGAACAAAAAGAAAGTGAGATTAAATCGAGATATTGAAAAACCTCATCCAGAAAAAGAAAAGCCAATCGATACAATAAAACCTCCAATTAAATCTCAACCTAAATTTACAGGTATTGATATAGGATTAATGAAAAATTTACCTGTTGGTGCATATTCAGATAATCCGTTTTCAAAAAAATCTATTTTTGGTTAATAAATGTAAAAAGTACAAAAAAAATAACTATTACAATAAATATAAGTGTTACAATTAATCTAAAAATGATCATTTAAGACATAAAAATTAATTTTTATTATAAATTTTGTAACATTTTAGATTTATTTATATGTGATAATTAATCTAAATGTGATAATTAATATAAAAGTGCGTTTTTTTTGATATTTTAATATATCTGGAAAATTTATAGTCGTCGATGTTAAAAAAAGGAAAAATTTATAAGTTATATCTCGATGAAAATAATTGTTATATAGGATCAACAATAAGAGATATTAAAAAAAGGATTAGTGAACATAAATATGATATAAGAAATAATCGTGTCGCAAAAATAAGATGTGATTTTTTTAAAGATAAATTAAATGAAATGAAATATTCAATATTAGAAGAATTAGAAACTGAAAATTATAAAGATGTTTTAAGTAGAGAAAGATATTGGATTGAAAATTTAAAACCCAACATTAATAATAATATTCCAATTAGGGAAAAAGGGGAGTATTGGAAATTATGGTATGCAAAAAATCTTGATAAAATAAAAGGAAAAAGAAGTGAAAAAGTAAAATGTAAAAAATGTGGCATAATAGTTTCAAGATGTAATTTAGCAAGACATCAAAAAACTGAAAAATGTAAAAATAAAGATGAAATAAAAATAATATAATATATATATATAAATAAAATGGGATTTTTAGATTCTTTAGCATCTGGTGTTGCAAATATTGCAAAAAAAAGTGTAAAAGGAATTAAATCTGGCGCTGGTGTAGTGAAAAAAGGATTAAAACGTAATGTATTTACTAAAGGTTTTGGTAAAGGATTCATGCGTGGATTAAGAACAGTGGGTAGGGCTTTACAAGTCCCAGCAAAAACAATAGCAAGTAATGATCCATTGGCTAAGAAGATGGGAGGAGCAGGATTTTTAAGTCCGATTTCTTTGGGAGCAGATATTGCACTTGCACCGATTTCTGGTATTGGTTATCTCGAAGAATTAGCAGGGGATAGATCATTACAAAAAAAATTAGCGGGAGGTGACCCTAACACAATTATTGATACAACTTTTGCGGGATTATCTTTAGTCCCCATGTCTGGGGCAAGTAAAGTAGCAAAAAAAATTGGTCGAGGAGCAAAAGGTGGTATTAAAAAGGCTGGTCGCGCATTAGGATCAGCACTTAAAGGATTATTTTAGTTTATTTTATAATTTATAATTATTAAATATTATTAATTAGTATAACGATGGACAATCAAAAGGATAAAAAAGTTATTAAGGGACAAAAAACTAAAGATAAAAAACAAGATGAAGAAATAAAAAGATTAAAACAAAAATTAAAAGATTTAGCAGGGAAGTACTTAAAGAAAAAAAAGAAAGAGGAAAAAGATCCCAAAAAATATGGAAAAATTAAGAAAAGATTAACAAAAAGGACAACTGGAGCAAAATCAAAAAGTGAGCTAATGAATTTAATTAACATGTTAAAGGCTGGTGGGAAACAAGTTGAAAAAATAACTGGACAGCCAATTCAAACAGCATTAAATCCAGCAAATGTAGGAACAACTGCAGAAAGGATTTTGAAAGATCAACTGAAAAAAGCCACTGCAGGTCCAGTTGAAGAATTCGCAAAAGCCAAAGATGCATTTTTGAATGCGAGGGATAAATATAATAATGGGACATTAGGGATTAATGATATAAATAACTTATATGAAAAAGCATCAAAATTCGCTGAATCAGTGCAAGAGAGTTTACCCAGTAAAGAAGTTTTACTCGCAACATATAGTGCAACAAGTGCTGGCTTCAAAAAAATGTATGATCAATTAAAGAGGTTTATGAATAGGAGAGCACCAGATATAAATCAAAATCCCATCGATCCGAATCAAGCACCAAGAACAGGTCCAGACGGTGCGGGTGTAGCTCAGGGATCTGCACCAACACCCCCTCCCCCAAGACCACCTGGCTCAAGTGGATCAGGGGGCGGAATGCAACAAGAACCTGTACAAGAAGAACCAGTACAAGAACAACCAGTACAAGAACAACCAGCACCAAGAAGAATGACAACTGAAGAATTACAAGATCAAGGTTTAATTGGTAGATCTGTTAATCCATGGGTAGGAGGTGCACTGATTGGTGCAGGAGCATTAGCAGGTGGTGGAGCCCTTTACAGAAGTTATTTAGGTGCGAGGGAACAAGCACAGGATGCAAGAAGTATAGTTAGAGAAATGGCTCAAAGGAATAGAGATAGAACTTCATTAAATTCAAGGGAAAATTTAAGACAAGCATTAAATAATGCAAATGAAGAAAGGGGTCAGGCACTAGATAGATTAAATAGTGAAGAAGCACTAAGGGAACGCAGATTGGATAATGTCGCACAGGAAAGAGTTATGGGTAGAATCAGAAGACCAAATTTAAGAGAAAGGGATAATCAAAGAGATGCAAGGTTAGTAGAAGGTTATGCACAGCAAAGGTTAGCGGAGGCTGGACAAGCACAGCGGGATGAAGAACAAAGACCAAGAGTCGGGGGGGCAGAGATGAGGGGGATCGATGAAGGCAGACAGTTTCTTGAGCGGCAAGATTTTGATCCAGATGGAGCAAATTTTAGACCGGGACCTCCAGATAGATTCGTACCTGGACAAGCAGAACAACGCCAACAACCCCAACAAGAAGAAGAGGTCGCAATGGTTGAACCTCAAATGGAATTCCAAATGGAAGAAATATAAAAATAATATAAATATATATAAATGAGTGACGTAAATAAAATTAGATACATACCTCGTAACCCTATTGAAATTATATTAAATTCCAAAAGGGGTACTAAAATTGGTGATGTTGATGGACATAAACGTTTTGAATTAGAACAAGAAATAGTTTCACGAAAAGATGAAGATTTATTAATATATCTTAAAAAAGCATTTATACCTTTTAGTTTTTATTGTGTATCAGCCAATCAAAATAATAATAGATTTCAATATACTGAACTACAAACAACAGGTGGGTCTTCAGGCGTAACCCTAACAATTCCCGATGGAAATTACAGTATAACAGAATTATTAACATATATCAACACACAAATGGATAGTTCATCTGTAATCGCAGGACTCAATTTTAAATATACTGTTAGTTATGATGTAAACACCAATAAAGCATCATTTTTAATCGCTTCAGGAACAAATCCGTCGAAAACTACTTTAAATTTTAATACAGGGTTTTTTGCCTCTGATTCCATAAGAAGAGTATTAGGATTTTCTGATGCAGATGTAGAATTTACAACTTCCGCTTCAGCCGTATCGGATTTACAAGTTGATATGGCTGATGGACTTGATTCATTACATGTGAAAAGTAATTTAGTGGGAGATAATATTCAAAGTACAGTTGGTGCAATAAATGGGGGCGAGCTATTAATTATTCCAGTTAATTTATCCCCTTTTAGTATTTTATATTATTCCGAAGATGCGAATCCATTTAAGCATAAATTAAGTGCGAATAGTATTAAAAATATAGAAATTAAATTTAGTGATAATAATGATAATGTAGTAGATTTTAATTCCATTCCCTATACTTTGATTTTAGTTGCTGAATTTTTATTTAATCCCGATGCACAGGTAACTACTAATAATAAAAGATTGGAAACTACACAAGATCAATTAATTAATACCGAGACTCGCAATAAACAACTTTTTGATATGATGATGAAAAAAACAGAAACAAAAAAATAAATATTATATATATAAGTCATCATGAAAATTATTGAAAAAGAATCTGGTATTGAATCCAGGGGAGCAAAATTTCATACTGCTGACAGACCTGAAAACCTAAGTGATTTTCTTAATCATGTAAACCTTAGTTTAATTGTCGGATTGCCTGCCTCCGGGAAATCATCTTTGATCAAAACTTTATTAAATGGTACAAGGGAGGATAATTTATACAATAATGTATTTAATTCAGTTTATTATATTTCTCCGAGTGATACTATGGATCTTAATCTCCCAGATAATAAAATAATAAATTTAGATAAAGAACCACTTGAAATTATTTTACAAGATATTATTGATTCTGAAGAAGGTCAAGGTGAGGAAGATGATCCACACCGTGTTCTGATAATCCTAGACGATGCTGTGAACTATATAAACACCAATAGGCGCGCGTTATCGGTATTTCGAAAATTAGTGATGAACGGGAGACACATACTCCACAGGTATTCATCGGTTGCAGTATGGATAGTTACTCAGAAAATAAAAAGTATACCCCTTACAATCAGATCTCAAGCAAATCAAGTGTTTTTCTTTGATAGTACTAAAGCAGAAAAGGAGATAGTCAGGGATGAATTTACCCCACTTGATCGAAAAGAGGCAAATCAATTATATGAGTATGTTTTTGATAAACCACATAATTTTTTATTCATTAATTTACAAATTCCAAAAGCAAAGAGAATGTTTAAAAAGTTTAATCAATTAATATTAAAAAACTTTAATTAAAATTGAATTTTATTTAAAGGTATAAAGATAAAATAAGATAAACAATGGTCAAATACGAAAATTCAAAAATATACAAAATAGTCTGTAATAAAACAGGACTTATTTACATTGGTTCAACTTGTGAAAAATATATTTCTAAAAGGTTGCAACATCATTTGGGTAACTATAAACACTGGCTAAAAAATAATATACACTATATGAGTAGTTTTGAAATATTCAAAAATGGGGATTATGAAATTCAATTAATTGAAAATGTTAACTGTAATGATATTTATCAATTAAAAAATAGGGAAAGATATCATATTGAAAATAATGATTGTGTTAATATAAATATTCCCAATAGAACAGAAAAAGAACGTGCTAATACGCCAGAATATAAACAAAAAAGAGCAGTTTTGAATAAAATACATAATAAAAAATATTATGAAGAAAATAAAGAAAAAATCAATAATTTTAGAAAAGAAAAAGTTAAATGTGAATGTGGATGCCTAGTTACTAGAAAAAATTTAGAACGGCATAAGAAAACTGAAAAACATGTAAATTTAATTGAATTAATTTCTGATTAATTAAAATTGATTTTATATTTATGATAAATAATATAAAAAAAAAATATCTTATTATAAATAAAAATGGATATCGCAAAAATAATAAAGAAAGTAAAACCAGAAATATCTGAATCTACTTTAAAAGCATATGTACAAAATATCACAAAACTGCATAAAATGATTAATGGTAATGCAGAAATTGAATCATTGGATTTTTTAAAAAACATTGATGAGGTATTAAAAAAATTAAGTGATAAAATGGTTCATACCAAAAAAAATTATTTATCGGCAATTGTTGTTACTTTATTATCCGATGATAAAAAGTATGAAAAAGTAATTCATGATTATAGGGAAAAAGTAAAAGAGTTACAAAATAAAGTTATCAATAATTATGAAGATAATGAAAAAAGTGAAAAACAAAAACAAAATTGGATCGATTATCCCGATGTATTAAAGTTATTAAAAAGGTTGAAAAAAGAGGCCAGTGGATTATTAGTTAAACAAAATTTAACTTCCAAAGAAAAAGATATGATACAACAATATTTAGTTCTTTATTTATACTCTGGTAGAGATTTTCCAGTACCCAGAAATGATTTTGCCGATATGAAAGTTATTAAAGAAGGTGATGAAATGAATAAAGATAAAAATTATTTTGTTGTTAAGAAAGGTGCACCATATTTTAAATTAAATGAATTTAAAACATCCAAATATAAAGGTGAGCTAAATATTCCTGTGAAAGATATCGAATTACGCAGATTAATAAATAAGTGGGTGAAAATAAATGGGACTGGGTTTTTATTAATAAATAATTCGAATAATACCCCAATGACATCCAACGGAATCAGTAAATATTTACAAAAAATTTTTAAAAAGTATTTAAATAAAGATATTTCATCATCTTTGCTAAGAAGTATTTATACTACTCATATTTATAAAAATAATGATTTATCCCAAAAAGATAAAAAAGAATTAGCGGAAGGCATGATGAATAGTAAAAATACCGCTGAGCTAGTTTATAATAAAGTCAAGTAAATAATTTATTTCTGAACCATAAATATTTTTGTTTTTTAATCTGTTTTAAATAATCTCTAGCGACAGTTTCTCTTGCAGTTTTCAAAAGTCTTTCATACTCTTTTGGAGTTAGTAATCTTTTATAAAACATCATTTATTTTATAGTAAGATAAAAATATTATCTCTATTTATTTTAATGGAAGGTGAGTTATTAGAAATGAGCAAAGATTTTGAATCTAGGATAAGGGAAAAAAATAAACAAATCGCTGAATTAAAAAAATTTATATGCGGTATTTATGGTTTAGTTCGTTATGCAGATAAAAATGAAGATATATATTTATTGGAACATGCTCGTTCTTCTTTAAGTGAGTGTATTATGAACTTTATGAATATTGATCCAGATGATTTAGATTAAAATATAAAAATAATTTCCGAATATAATTTAATGATTAAACTAATTATTAAATTATTTTTAAAATGTTTTATTGTAGTTTTTAAATATATTTATGATAAATGTTTTTGTTTTAATCCCCAAATCGAGAGGAAAAAAAAATTTAAAATTAATCCATCAACTTTTTTAATTAAATGTAAAGATTGTCAGATTTTGAATAAATATTTAATGTGTCTTGATTGTATTGAAAAATATAAAGCCAAACATAAATTATATCTGGAAAATAAAAAATTGGAAAATAAAAAATCAAATCTAACAGTATAATGTCATTCAGAAGTTTATCGGGACTACCAATAAATATCAGGTCATTAAATGGCTTAGAGGGCGTAGCAATTGAACAAATAATCGCTGGTGATGCCATTTCTGTTTTGGATAATAGTAAAGCAAAAAAAACAATTAATGTGAATATAAGTAAACAAACAGCAGTTACTACAGTGGCTGATGATGATATTTTTTTACTTGAAGATTCATCAGGTGCGATAAAGAAAATCACAGGATTAAACCTCAAAGATGCTGCAGATGGCTTTTTCTTTAAAAACAATAATGATATTTTTGCCGATGAAGCTACCAATAATTTAGTTTTGGGTTCTATTAGTACAAGTGTAAATTCTGGTGGATATAAATTATATATATTAGGAACATCATTTTTTTCTGATGCTATAACAAGCGACGCATTATCAACTTTTAATAAAGGATTAGCAGTTAAATATACGCCTAGCGATGATGTAAGTGGTTTTGTAAGAATTTTTGATAAAGACGCATCGCATCGCATAGATTTACATGCAGGAGGTACAGCAATGAGTATCGCCTCAAACAAAAATCAATATTTACCTGACGCTACAGGTACAATAGCATTATTAGAAAGTTTAAGTGCAACTGCTCCCATAGTTTATAATAATTCAACTGGAGCATTTACTTTTGATAATAGTTCTACAGCATATATCAGTCTTACAAGTTTAAGTGCATCTGCTCCAATAGTTTATAGTAATACAACTGGAGCATTTACTTTTGATAATACTTCTACCGCATTTATCTCTCTTACAAGTCTATCTGCTAGTTCTCCTTTAGTTTATAATGATTCTACAGGAGCATTCACTACAACC
>Ga0115545_1000974_pt1 | contig 15251 bp, 19 predicted proteins | sample COGITO_mtgs_1003_FD_87188 | JGI IMG/M metagenome (GOLD analysis project Ga0115545, IMG submission 87188) | Pelagic marine microbial communities from North Sea - COGITO_mtgs_100330 | ecosystem: Environmental > Aquatic > Marine > Epipelagic | place: Germany:Helgoland, sampling site Kabeltonne...
ACGCCTCCAAATTTTTCGCAAGTTTCAATCTCTAGTTGATTGAGTTGTTTTTTTGTAGATTTACCACTATTGGTTGTAGTAGGTAAATTTAATTGTACTTGTATCATATTCAACCTCCAGTTGTTTTATTTATTTTCTTTTACTTCTATTTTCTTAATATTTTTAGTACCTTTTAAAATAACTTTTAATTGATTTTCATTAAAATTATTTAATATAGATTTCATAACTATATATTGATAATCAATATTTTCTATATCTCGATATGCTACGTCTATTTGATTTATTAATATATTTTTTTTATTACTCATCTTCTACCTCCAGTTGTATTTCCTCTTCATAGTTGTTTATTTCATCTTCCCATAATTCTTGTTCAGCCCAGTCACTTAACAAGTCATAGTTGTCATTTTCCATTTTCAACCTCCAGTTGTTTTATTGTTGTTATGATAGTTATAGAATAATCTAATTTAATAGCTAGGCTCTACAACTGATTTTAGCGTCTTTTAAAGGACACCCTAATTCTAATGAATTTTGAGTATTCGCATAATTCAAAAATTCATACATTTTAGGGTTATTCTTTAAATCTTGTTTGAAATTTAAAAAACTTCTTAATTGCTCATTTTCATTATTAGATTGTAAATTAGCAAGATTTAAAAACTTTTTGTTGTAAAGCTTTTTATCTTTTTTATTAAAGTTTTTTAAAAAATTCATTCTGCATTAATGCATAGAATTAAATTGATTGCAAGTAATATTATTAAAAAGATAGAACAAAGCAGGAACATTTAAGTAACAAAATATTACAGAATATTACAGGAATAAAGCCAAAAAAAAAGCCTATCCAATTGATTGATTGAATAAGCTTGAATAATATAGATTAATTAAAGATTTGTTAAATTCTTAAAAGATTAAAAGCCATAACCCCCTGCTATAAAAATTCTTAATAAATCTTAAAAGTTGTTGGGGCTTTTTGGGGCTGTTAAATAGATTAATTATTATTGTTGTTGCTTGTTATTTTAAAAGATTGATTGAGATTATAAAGATATCTTTTATATCTAAGAATATTTATTTAAAAGCTGTAAACTAGATAGCTTTAAATACCTCCTAAGATTATTAAAAGATATATCAAGGTATGAATTATATATTTCTAGTTTAGAATGAGTCTAATTTGCAAGGGGTATATATGTGCCATGGGGGGGTGTGGGGGTATAGTATATACTGCCCATACAAAATTAGGCAGAATCTAGTGTAAACTAGATAGGTTCGCCCTGCTTTAGTAGATATGATTGGGGGTTGTTATATTGCTGGACTGTCCCAGTAAAGATTATTTAGAATCTATGTATATGTTTCACCCCCTGGAGGGTACATTAGTTATTATACACCCACTTCAGACATCTGTCAACATTTAAAAAAAATAAACTTGTTGTCAACTAGATTTATACATGGTATAATACAAGTATGAATAATAGTTTATTACCTCCTGAGAAAAAGAGAGAACTCAATGAGCAACAACAAAAGTTCCTGGATGCTCTTGCACATGAAGCTAAGGGAAATATCAAACAAGCCCTAGCTATTGCAGGATATGCAGAGACCTCTCAATCAAATATAGTAAGTTCCTTAAAAGATGAAATAGTAGAAGTAGCTACAAAGATACTCGCTAAGTCAGCTCCCATGGCTTCACAGAAGCTTGTAGAGATACTTATGAGTGATGACCCTATACCACAAGTAGGTGCTAAGCTACAGGCAGCTCAGACATTATTAGATAGAGTTGGTGTTGCCAAAAGAGATAAGTTAGATGTTACACATACTGCTGCAAGTGGTATATTTATATTACCTAACAAAGAGAAAATAATAGATGCTGAAGCTGAGGAGGCTCAAATAGATGACGAACAGAAGTAGTTCAACAATACCTTTTGGTTATAAGCTTAAAGAAGATAATAAAACATTAGAACCAATTGAAAAAGAAATAAACGCCTTGAAAGAAATGAAGGATAGTGTTAAAGCTGGGGCATTCTCCCTTAGAGGAGCTGTAGAAATTTTAGAATCTCAGACAGGTCGCAAGTTATCTGCAATGGGATTAAAGAAGATTATAGACAAAGATAAATCAAAAGAACAACCTAAACCAAGTTTATTACAGAAGGATAGTTAATGGAAATAATTTATTGTGTGTTAATAGTATTATGGGTTATGGGAGTATCAGAGTAATGGAATTTTTCTTTCCAATCAATACAGCTATATCATTAATAGCTATTGGTATAATAATACTTTGGACACTAAGACCTTAATATGACAGAGAAGCCTAAAAGACAATATTTCTTTTCGCAAGAACAGAAAGCTAAGATAGCAGCTCGACAGGCTGTTAAAGAAAAAGAAAAAGAAATTAAAAGATTAGCTAAGAAACTAGCTAATACTAAACATAGATTAAACAACAAGAAGGAAGCAATCGGTGCAGTTGACCAAGCTTTAAATCCAAATGCAAAAAGTAAAACAGGTAGTGTTGTGGAAGAAAAGAAGTTGGAATCACTTCCTAAAAAAGTTAAAGAACTACTCGAAAAAGAAAAAGACAGGATAGTATTTAAACCTAATGAAGGTCCTCAAACAGAATTTTTAGCAGCACCTGAACAAGATGTATTATATGGAGGTTCTGCTGGAGGTGGTAAGTCATATGCTATGTTAGTTGACCCACTAAGGTTTATGCATATCAAAGAACATAGAGCTTTATTATTAAGAAAGTCTATGCCTGAGTTAAGAGAATTAATTGATAAGTCTAGGGAGTTATATCCAAAGGCTTTTGCTGGAGCAAAGTTTAGAGAAGTAGAAAAGATATGGAGGTTTCCATCAGGTGCATCATTAGAGTTTGGTTATCTTGATAGAGACGCTGATGTATATAGATACCAAGGACAATCATATACATGGATAGGTATAGATGAATTAACTCAATACCCTACAGAGTTTCCATTACAATATCTACAATCAAGATTAAGAACAACTAATCCAGCAATACAATGTTATATTAGATGTACTGCTAACCCTGGAGGAGTTGGAGGTCATTGGGTAAAGAAAAGATACTTAGACCCTTCACCACCAAATGAATCTTTTACAGGACAAGATAAGATAACAAGAAAGTTTATACCAGCTAGATTAGAAGATAACCCTTTCTTATCTGCTGATGGTAAGTATGAGCAAATGCTTATGTCATTACCAGCAGTACAAAGAAAACAATTACTAGAAGGTAATTGGGATGTTGCCGAAGGAGCAGCGTTTGTTGAATTTGATTATGATACACATTGTATTGACCCATATACGTTACCTAAACATTGGGATAGAGTAAAAGGAATTGACTATGGTTACGCAGCAGAATCTGCAGTAGTGTGGGCAGCAATAGACCCAAGTGATGAAACATTAATTATTTATAGAGAGTTATATCAAAAAGGTTTAACAGGAAAAGATTTAGCTGAAAAGATTTATGAATTTGAAAAAGAAGATAGGTTATCAGTTAGAGGTGTTTTAGATTGGGCAGCTTGGAATAGAACTGGAGCAACAGGACCAACAGTTGGAGAAGTATTATCTAATGCTGGACACAAACTTAGAAGAGCTGATAAAAATAGAATACAAGGTAAAATACAAATACATGAACGATTAAAAATAAATGATAAAGGCAGACCTAAATTACAAATATTTAAAAGCTGTCCTAATTTAATTAGAGAGATTCAATCTATTCCTTTAGACCCTAATAAGCCTGAAGATGTAGATACAAAAGCATCAGACCACGCATATGATGCATTAAGATATTTAATTATGTCAAGACCTAGAACACAATCAGTTTGGGAGGCTATGTCAGATAAAAAGAAATGGACACCTTCAGACCCAACATTTGGATATTAAATGCCACTATATACATTTAAAGATAAAAATAAAAATATAGAATATGATAAAGAATTATCTTATGAAGATTTACAAGAGTATATTAAACAAGACCATATCGAACAAGTATTTAAAATGAATATTTTTAGATATGCTGATGGAAATGGAATCAAAGACCAGTTTACTGATTGGTGTAAAGATTCTACAATAAAAGGTAAGGGTAATTTTAATCCCTACGGAAAAGCAACTAAAGACTTTGAAAAGAAAGACTAATGAAAAAAAGAAAGATACTCAAATTTAAAAAGAAAAAAACAGATAATGAATTAGAAAACTATCCATTAGTTGAAATAAAATGGTTGGATATAATCTCTGAATCTAGTTGGAGTTCTATTAAAGAAGTAAAAGAAATGGAATTACCTGTCTGTATTACAAAGGGTCATTTGCTAAGTCAAACCAAGGGTGTTACTAGAGTATTCGGTGATTATGCTGAAGATGATAATGGTGACTTAGATGATTTAGGTAATGTAACTTTGATACCTACAAGTGTAATATTGAGTATTAAAAAAATAGTTGACAAGTCTTGATAAAAGTTGTATTATTATAAGTATTACGACAAAACTGAAAAGGTGTAATTATGGCTACATATGACCAATATTCTGCAAATAATTCTATGAATGATTCAGATGATGCAAGAGAACAAGAAAAGATTTCAGCATTAGTTGCAAATATTAATTCTAAATTTCAACAATGTGAAACTACTAGAGAAGATGATGAGGATAGATGGTTACAAGCTTATCATAATTATCGTGGTAGATATTTTAAGAATGTAGCTTTTAGAGACCATGAAAAATCAAGAGTGTTTGTCAAAGTTACTAAGACAAAAGTTTTAGCAGCTTATGGACAACTTATAGATGTTTTATTTGGTGCTAATAAATTTCCTTTAACAATTCAAGAAACAAGAATTCCTGAAGGCATAGCAGAATATGCTCATCTTAATCCATTAAAAGAACAAATGGATTCAAGTCAAAATGTTCCAGGTGTAGAAGGTAACATGGATTATATTCCAGGTGAAGGTATGCGAGATGCATCACCATCTTCTGTTTTAGGTTTTCCAGGTGATGGAAATGATTTACCTAAAGGTGCAACATTTGAATCGTTAAATGAAAACTTCTTAGGTGGACTTGAAGAAAAATATGAAAAGGCAAATTTAACTGAAGGACCTGCACCAAGTCCTGAGATGCCTCAAATTAAACCTGCACAAATTGCAGCAAGACAATTAGAAAAATTAATACACGACCAAATAGAAGAATCAGATGGAAGTATTCAATTAAGAAATGCAATATTTGAATCTTGTTTATTAGGTACAGGAATTTTAAAAGGACCATTTACTTATAATAAAACATTACATAGATATGGTTCAACAGGTAATGGTACAGCAAGAGAATATAAACCTGAAACAGTAAAAGTACCTAAAGTAGAATTTGTTTCCATATGGGATTTTTACCCTGACCCTAATGCTAGAACTATGGAAGAAGCTGAATATGTTATTCAACGACATAGATTAAACAGACATCAAGTTTTAGATTTAGTAAATAGACCTTTCTTTAATAAACAAGCAATACTTGAATGTGTTAGAATGGGTGCTAAATATAATAAGAAGTCTTGGGAAACAGATATAGATTTAGAAAAAAGTCAATACCCTGATATTGAAAATAATAGATTTGAAGTTATTGAATACTGGGGAACAATAGATGCATTAAGTGCAAGAGAAGAAGGCTTACAACTTGATGAAGAAATTGATGATGCACAAGAAGTTCAAGTTAATGTTTGGATGATTAGAGACAAAGTAATTAGAATTGTTGAAAATCCATTTAAACCTTTTAGAACTCCTTATCAAGCTTTTGTTTATGAAAAGAATCCATATACATTTTTTGGTATAGGTGTTCCTGAAAATATGGATGATGCACAACAAATTATGAATGGTCATGCAAGAATGGCAATTGATAACTTAGCATTAGCAGGTAACTTAGTATTTGATGTAGATGAATCTGCATTAGCATCTAATCAAACTATGGAAGTATTTCCTGGTAAAATATTTAAAAGACAATCAGGTGTTCCTGGACAATCTATTTATGGATTAAAGTTTCCAAATACTGCAGTAGAAAATATGCAGATGTTTGATAAGTTTAGACAACTTGCAGATGAATCAACAGGTTTACCTTCTTATTCACATGGACAAACTGGTGTTCAAAGTATGACTAGAACAGCAGCAGGTATGTCAATGTTAATGGGAGCAGCTTCATTAAATATTAAAACAGTAATTAAAAATATTGATGACCAATTAATAAAACCTTTAGGTGAAGCAATGTATCAATGGAATATGCAATTCTATGAAGGTGACTTACCAATACAAGGTGATTTAGAAATTAAAGCAACTGGTTCTTCTAGTTTAATGAAGAAAGAAGTTAGAAGTCAAAGACTAACTATGTTCTTACAAACAGTACAGAATCCAGCAATTGCACCTTTTGTTAGAATGTCAGAGGTTATAAAAGAGTTAGCGTTCTCTTTAGATTTAGACCCTGAAGAAATAATGAATACAAAAGATGAAGCAGAAATTTACGCAAAAATAATAGGACAACAAAATGTTAACAAAGGAACTAGCCCTACAGCTCCTATCCCTGGTCAACTCGGACCAATGGAAGGTGATGGAGGAATACCTGCAGAAAATGCAGGAGCAGACAACTCAGGAAATGGCGAAAGCCCAATCGGACCAGGCAATGTATCAATGCCAGGGGAGATGGAATTTACTGGACAAACTGAAGAACCTACCCAATAACGTAAGAGAAATAGCTAAAATAAATTAGTGTTGACATATTAGTTTATTCTTTCTATAATTAACTAAGAGGAAACTTATGAAAAGAATTAAAGCCAAGAAAATGAAAACTGGTGGACTTATGTCTATGCCTCCTTTTATTAAAAAACAAAAGGATGAGGAAGATGGTATTACACCTTATGATGTTAGTACTCCACAAAGTGCTAGACAAGGTATGCCATCAAGATTACTTTCTCCTTCAAGAACTAGATTTAATAAAGGTGGAGAATCCTTTCCTGATTTAGATGGTAGTGGAGATATAACACAAAAAGATATTTTAATTGGAAAAGGAGTTATAAAAAAGAATATGGGTGGATTATTAAAAAGAAAACAATATAGAAGTGGTGATGAAGTTAGACCATCTGATGTTCCAAATTTAGAACAAGAAGATATGCCAAATATTTCTGATATTATGAAGGAAGAAATGTCAGACAATAAAAGTATTAAAGATGTAATCATCAATAAACAAATTGATAAGTTGGAAGCAATGGAAGAAATTACTGTTGACCCTACTGAAAAACAAAAAATTGAAAATCAAATAGAACAATTAAAAAATAAATTAAGTCCAGTTAAAGCTGCATTAGGTGGAATGATTGGTGTTGAAAAAGGTAAGTATGACCAACGACCTGATTATCAAGCATATGCCGAAGGTGATGTAGTCGAAGAAGAAACTATGGAAGAAGAAGTACCAATGGAAATGAATATGGAAGATTCATTATTAGAAAAGCCAGTTGGTATGGATGAAGAAATGGAAGAAGATATTACTGATGAAGACTTGGAGGGTATGGATGCAATTATAGATACCTCAGCTTTATCAGAAGAAGAAGAAACATTATTGGATGAAGCAGTAGATATGCACCCTGAATTAGAAGCTATCATTCCAAAATTAGTTGCAACAGAATTTACAGATGATGGAGAAGTAGAAGGACCAGGAACAGGAACTTCAGACTCTATCCCAGCATTGTTATCAGATGGAGAATTTGTCTTTACAGCCAAAGCAGTAAAAAATCTTGGTGTAGATAAATTAAGAAAAATGATGAAACAAGCAGAAGAATCTTATGACGCTGGTGTTCAATCTCAAGAAGAGGAACAAGAAATCGTATAACAGAATTTATAGAGACAGGTAAACTCTATGGATAGACAAGCTACCTTATAATTTATTATAAGCCCTTGTAGCTTCGTTTAAAAACTATTACCAATTTTAGCTACCTTCAAAGTTAAAAGAAGCCCTAAAGGAGGACACAATGAGTAAAAACGAAGAAGGACAAAGACAAGAAGCCGAAGCAAATCCTTACAATAGAAATAAGTCTTGGCATAATGAGAAATCAATGCCTAAAGATAAAACTTCTGCTGATGATGGTTTGTTTGTGCCAACCCCTGCAAGTACAAGAGATGTATCAACAGCTACTGCGAACAGCAACCCTGAAGATACTACCGAAAGTACGGCAGCCACTACGGATAAGGTTCAAGACTCTGCATTAAATGTAGAATCTAATCCTTATACAAAAGTTGATTATAAGAAAAGATATGACGACCTGAAACGATATTATGACAGGAAGTTAGGTGAATGGAATAATAAGGAAAGTGACCTTAAAGTTCAACTTCAAGAGAACAGACCTAAGTACCAACCACCTAAATCGAAAGAAGAGCTTGAAGCTTTTAAAAACGATTATCCTGATATTTATGGAGTTGTGGAAACTGTATCTCACTTACAATCGCAAAATGAAGTTAAGACATTACAAACTGAGTTAGAAGGTTTAAAGAAAGCAAATCAAACTTTACAAGAGAGAGAAGCTGCCCTTGAACTTTCAAAATATCATCCTGACTTTGAACAAATAAAAGAGTCTGATGATTTTCATAACTGGGCAGATGCTCAACCAATGGAAATTAAAAAATGGATATATGAAAATAACTCTGATGGAACTCTTGCTGCACGAGCAATTGACTTGTATAAGAAGGACCGAGGACTTGGAATTGATAAAAAAACCACGAAGAAGGCATCCAAAAATGAAGGAGCAGATTTGTTAGTTAAGACAAACGAACAAGTTCAAACTTCTGAATCAAAAGATGTTGTCTTCAATCGTTCTGACATAGCTAATATGACAGACGAAGAGTTTATGCAGTATGAAAAAGATATTGTAAAAGCTCAACGTGAAGGAAGAGTTAAGTAATTAACTTTTTCATTTTTTATTAACAACTAAAACAAAGGAGTAATCATGGCAAAATTTGCTGGTGGTTCAACGTACAACTTTGGATTAGGGGTAAGTGGTCAAACTAATGGTTTCTTCATACCTGAAATCTATTCAAAGAAAGTACAAATAGCACTTAGAAAAGCTGCTGTTGCAGAAGCAATCTGTAACACAGACTATATGGGTGAAATATCTAACTTTGGTGATACAGTAAACATCATCAAAGAACCTCAAATTGCAGTAGCAGACTACACAAGAGGTCTTACTGTAACTTCAACTGACTTGACTGACCAAGAACTTGTTCTTACAATAGACCAAGCTAAGTCATTCTCGTTCAAACTAGATGACCTTGAAAAAAGGTTCTCTCACGTCAACTTCCAAGCCGTAGCTTCAGATAACGCTGCATACGCACTAAGAGATGCAATGGATTCAAACATCCTAACTGCTATTAGAGCTGGTGCAACTGTAAATACAGGCATGGGAACTGTGAATGTTCCAATTGATATTGGATTCACAGGTAGTAAAGTTGACCCTTTAAACCAAATGGCATTAGCTGCAAAAGAATTAGACGAAGCTAACGCTCCTGAAGAAGGTAGATGGTTTGTAGCTGCACCTGAATGGTACAATGCATTATCTAACTCTGCTTCAAAACTTTTATCAGTTGACTTCAATGCTGGTCAAGGTTCAATCAGAAATGGTTTAGTGGCGAGTGGTCTCCTAAGAGGATTCCAAATGTACAAATCTAACAACCTACCAACTAATGACTTATCTGGTGCAAATCCTGCTGGTTCAGCAACTGCACCTGTAGCTCTATTCGGTCATATTAGTGCAACATCTGCTGCATCTTCTATGAACAAAGTAGAAACTATTAGAGACACAGGTACGTTCTCTGATATAGTTAGAGGGTTAATGGTATGGGGTAGAAAAGTATTAAGACCTGAAATCGTAGGGAAAATTCACTACGTTGTATAGTCTTAACTACAACAACTAATATGATATGGGGGTTGAAATATACCCCCTATCACAAAGGAGAAATATAATTATGATAGAAAAAATTAAAAACAAATGTCAACATTTTGTTAATGAACATAAAGTTGAAACGATTGCAGTTTTAGTTATTCTAGTTATTGCAATTATAATATAAAGTATAAAATAAAGGAATTAAAATGCCAATGAAAAAAGCAATGCCAGGTGGTAAAGTTTCCAATAAAGGAAAATACAAACATGGTGGTAAAGTTCATAGAAATAAAAAAGGTCATGGTGGAATGATGACTATAGTAATTAAAAAAAATAAAAAGAAAAAATAAGCATGGGAATAATGTCTTCTCCAGCTTGGACTCGTAAAGAAGGTAAAAATCCTAAAGGTGGATTAAATGCTAAAGGTAGAGCATCTTACAATAAAGGTAAAACTAAAACTGGTAAGAAAAGAAACTTAAAAGCACCAAGTAAAGTAAAAGGCAATAAAAGAAGAAAGAGTTTTTGTGCGAGGATGAAAGGAATGAAAAAGAAACTTACATCTAAAAAAACTGCACGAGACCCTAATTCAAGAATTAATAAATCTTTAAGAGCATGGAATTGTTAAATGGCTAAAACATATTTATCAATGGTTAACGAACTACTGGTTGAAATAAATGAACCTGAAGTTACAACTGTATCAGGAGCATTAGGAATACAAAAGTTTGTATCTAATTGTGTTAATAGAGCTTACTTTGATATAGTAGATTCAGTAGATGAATGGTCTTGGTTACATACTGCAGCACCTCAAAATGAATATTATGGTAATCATTTTGTTGAAACTGTAGCTGGAACAAGATGGTATTTATTGAAACCAGGAGCATCTAATGTGGATGCTGATTTTGATTCTGTTAATTGGGATGGTTTTACTTTAACTGAAGAAGGTGTTAGTGGAGAGACAGCACCTTTTACAATTAACAAATTAGCTTTTACAACTTTATCAGCATGGAGACAAAATTATGCTGCATCTGAAGAAGCTAACAAAGCTAATACACAAACATATGGAACACCTATTAGAGTATTAAGAAGTTCAGATGGAAGAAGATTTGGATTATCTCCAATACCTGATAAAGTTTACAGAATTTATTTCTTTGCTTACAATAGACCTACAGCTTTAGCTGCAGATACAGATACAGTTTTATTTCCTGAACAATACAAACCAGTTCTTTTAGCAAGAGCTAGATATTATATTTATCAATTTAAAGATAATATTGCACAATCGCAATTAGCCTTAGATGAATATAAAAAAGGATTACAAAATATGGCTGACCAATTAAATTCACCTCAACCTGAATATATGTCAGACGTTAGATTTACATACTTATACTAAGGAATAAACTATGCCAACACAGGGAGCTTCAATTACAGTACAAGGAGGCTTGGATTTAGTTTCAAGCTCTCATGCTTTATTTAAAACTCCTGGTGCAGCAACAGTTTTACAAAATTTTGAATCATCTACTACAGGTGGCTATAGAAGAATAAGTGGTTTTGAAAAATTAGGAGGAAATAGTGCAGTTATTCCTTCAGGAGTTAATACAGATATTATTCATGGTATCTCAGGATATGCGAATGGAATTGTAGTAGCTCAAGGTGCTAATTTATATTTTAGTACGACAGGTACTTCTTATGTTCAAATTAACAAAGATACTTTTATAGTATCTACAGGAACAGTTTCAATCACTTCAGGTTCGCCAACAGTAACAGGAACAAATACTGTATTTACTTCTGAATTTATTGTCGGTGATGATATTAAAATTGATAATAATTTTTATAAAGTATTATCTATTACAAGTGATACTATTTTAACATTAGATATTAATGCAAATACTAGTAATACTCAAAATGGTTTATCTTTTTTTAAAGGTGGTATTGCCTCAACTGCTTTAGCTGCTGCTACAACAATTCCAAGAACTAATCAAACTAATATTCAATTTTCAAATTTTGAATCTCATGGTTTATATGGAACATTATATTTTGTAGATGGACAAAATAAAATAGGTGAATTTTTTATTGATGATAATAATAAATATCATTTTGAAGAAATACATAGGTCTTCTCCAGTAGGATGTTCATTAATTGAAAGATATGCTGAAAGAATTGTAGTATCAGGACAAGCATCTAATCCAAGTCTAGTTTACTATAGTACTAGGTTAAAACCTTATGATTTTGAAGGTGCATCTGCAGGATTTGTAGATGTAGGAGATATAGTAACAGGTATTAAAGTATTTAGAAATAGTTTAATTATATTCTGTAAAAATAGTATTTATGAGTTGACAAACCTTGATTCTACTCCTATAATTAAATCAGTAACAAAAAACATAGGTTGTATAAGTGGCAACTCAATTCAAGAGATAGGTGGAGATTTAATTTTTTTAGCACCTGATGGATTAAGAACAATTGCTGGTACAGCTAGAATTGATGACGTAGAATTAAGTTCTATTAGTAGAAAAATTTTACCATTAGTAAATGATATAATTAATAACTTTTCTAATTATACTATTTCAAGTATGGTAATTAGAGAACGAAGTCAATATAGATTATTTTATTATCAATCAGGTCAAGCGACTTCAGGACAAAAAGGAATTATCGGTACATTTAAATATAGTTCTGATGGTATTCCTGCTTTTGAATGGAGTGAGACTAAAGGTTTACCTGTTAAGTTTTGTACTTCTGATATAAATACAAGTGGTACAGAAGTTTTACATCATACAGATGAAACAGGATTTGTTTATAAACATGACACAGGTAATAGTTTTGATGGCTCTAATGTAGTAGCTGAATTTCAAACACCTGATATGGATTATGGTGATAATGGTTTAAGAAAAAGTTTATACAAAGTAAAAACTAATATTGAACCTGAAGGAACACAAAACGATTTAAATTTAAGAATCAGATATGATTTTGAAAGTAGTGAAGTTCCTCAACCTGGAAACTTTGCAGTTGGAAATTTAAGTTCAGCTTCATTATTTGGTTCAGCAGTATTTGCTTCAGCTACTTTTGGAGCAACAACACTACCAAGTAAAAGTGTATTAGTAACAGGAAGTGGGTTTTCTAATAACTTTAAATTTTTTAGTGATGATACAAATGCACCATATTCAGTAAATGGAATGTTTGTTTCATTTATAGCAGGAGGAAGAAGATAAATTATGGCAGGATATACTAGACAGAGTTCTATTAATGATGGCGATACAGTTACAGCAGCATTATTTAATAATGAATACAATCAATTATTAGCTGCATTTAATAATGCATCAGGACACAAACATGATGGTACATCAGCAGAAGGTCCAGTTATAGGATTAATTGGAGATGCTGGTCTTACAACTCCATTAAACAAAATTTTAATAGATACAACAAATGATGAAATAGGTTTTCATGTTGATGTATCAGGAACATCTACACAACAATTTAAATTAACAGATGGTGCAATTGTTCCAATTACAACTAATGATATTGATTTAGGTACATCATCTTTACAATTTAAAGATTCTTTTTTTGATGGAACAGTTACATTAGATGGTTTAGTAATTGGTTCAGCAGCTTCTATTACAGATGTAGATACAGATTTAAGTGCAGTATCAGGAAATGATGATACATTAGCTAGTGCTAAAGCAATTAAAACTTATGTTGATGCACAAGTAACAGCTAGTGATTTAGATTTTTCAGGTGATACAGGTGGTAATCAAGCAATTGATTTAGATTCACAATCATTAACATTAACTGGTGGAACAGGTATAGATACAACTGGTTCTGCTCAAACAATGACATTTGCAATTGATTCTACAGTTGCAACATTAACAGGTTCTCAAACATTAACAAACAAAACTTTAACTAGCCCAGTTTTAGATACTGGTATTAGTGGTACAGCTTTTAAAGATGAAGATAATATGTCATCTGATTCTGCTACAGCAGTTGCTTCACAACAATCTATTAAAGCATACGTTGATACTCAAGTAGCAACTATACCAACTGGAGATATTACTTCAGTAGTAGCTGGTACTGGTTTAACAGGTGGTGGTACATCAGGAGATGTAACATTAAATGTTGTAGGTGGTACAGGTATTACAGCTAATGCAAATGATATAGCTATTGATAGTTCAGTTGTAACATTAACTGGCTCACAAGCTTTAAGTAATAAAACTGGTAATATATCACAATGGACAAATGATGCAGGTTATTTAACTGCAGAAACAGATAATCAAACATTAAGTTTTTCAACACCAACTTTAACAATTAGTAATGGTAACAATGTAAATTTAAGTGCATTAACAACTGGTTTAATTACAGCCAGTTCAACTGATACATTAACAAATAAAACTATAGATGCAGATGGTACTGGTAACTCAATTACTAATATTGAAGATGCTAATATTAAAGCTGCAGCAGCTATTGATGCTACAAAAATTGCAGATGGTTCAGTAACAAGTGTAGAATTTCAATTTATTAATTCTTTATCATCAAATGCACAAACTCAAATAGATTCAAAACAAGCAACTATTGATGCATCAAATAGATTAAATGCAAATTTAATACATGATGGTTCAGTAGATAATACAGAATTTGGATATTTGGATGGCGTAACGTCAGCTATTCAAACTCAAATCAATACTAAACAAGCAACTATAGATTCGTCTAATAGATTAAATGCAAATTTAGTGGGAGATGGTTCAGTAGATAATACTGAATTTGGTTACATTAATGGTGTAACTTCGGCTATACAAACTCAGATAGATGCAAAAGCATCAAATGGATTTGCTGTAGCAATGGCAATAGCTTTATAGTTGTTGACAGTTAAACAATAAAATGGTATAATTAGGATAATCTATGGCACAAGACTTCGAAAGATATTTACAACAAAACATATCAAACAGTTCAGGTTCACCTACTACACTAAGAGCAGCAGCAGATTCTGATGATGCAATTATTGGTATTAGATGTTCTAATACTTCAGGTACATCTGTGAATGTAACTGTATATGTAGAAAATAGTTCCACAACTTATCATATAATTAAAGATGCACCAATACCAAGTGGTGGTTCTTTAGAATTAATTGATGGTGGTTCTAAAGTTGTTTTACAAACAGGAGATGCAGTTAAGGCTTATGCTTCAGCAGCTACTTCCGTTGATGTAATTACAAGTGTTGTAGATACTATCTCAGCATAATTTTAAGGAATAATATATATGGCATATGTTGGTAAGACACCTGCAGCAACAGCTTTAACATCAAATGATTTAGCAAATGGTATTGTCTCAGCAGACAAACTAGCTACTAATGCTGTAACTACTGTTAAAGTAAATGCAGATGCTATTACAAATGC
>Ga0115545_1000982_pt1 | contig 15225 bp, 15 predicted proteins | sample COGITO_mtgs_1003_FD_87188 | JGI IMG/M metagenome (GOLD analysis project Ga0115545, IMG submission 87188) | Pelagic marine microbial communities from North Sea - COGITO_mtgs_100330 | ecosystem: Environmental > Aquatic > Marine > Epipelagic | place: Germany:Helgoland, sampling site Kabeltonne...
CAACGCCTCGCTGATGGGGTGTAGCCAAGCGGTAAGGCAACGCTTTTTGGTAGCGTGTACCGTAGGTTCGAATCCTACCACCCCAGCCAGCGATCCCTGCTGTTGATTGAAGAGAACTTGGGCACTTTGAGCTAGCAAAAAATATTCGTGGTGCAACATGTTGTAAGCGTTGCATTGCCCCACCTTGCTGACGTTTTCTCCGAGAAGCTGTCATTGGTAAAACGGTTTTCACGGGAAGCGTTCTTTTGTTCGTTGAAAAATGACTCAACGGTGATCGAAACAGATCTCTGAAGATTGAGTATAACGATTACAAAGTTGAAGCGAAAACTATTGAAGATTTGAAACAGGCTGTGAAGCTTTTGCCACCTCCAAGCACAGCCCAAATACTTGAAGATGGTGATATAATTTTAAATGGCAAAGTAATCAGCAAAGACAGACGATTGTGAGGAATAGGCCGCGAGTCTGACTGTATTCGGGCAGTTTTAGCTGAAACTCGCGGGAGCGACCTTTGGCGCAGACGCTGCGAAAGTCCGGAATGACGGGCCGCATCGCAGCATACCGATCATTGGGTCAATGGCCGCTAAGGGCCGGAATCGGCATGAACATTGGAGGCTCTGGCTCGTTTGTGTGATTAATTAGTGGCAACAGCGGTTTGTGCCGATCACACCTGCCTTCACGCATCAGAGGAAACTCAGATGCAGGTTCAGCGCAATCGCGATCAACGTCAGCCCACCTGCCCATCCGAGCCTTTCGCGAAATCTCCGCCGGTGATTGATACTTTGCGTCAATGTCCCTCCCATGAACGCGATCAAAGTGTCCGATGGCATCGCGGTGAGTGGCACGAGTATGCCTAAGATCAAAAGCTGTGACTGAACGTTGCCGGGGGAACCTTGGTCGATCCCAACTTCGACGAAGGGCGGCAAGAAGAGAGCAAAGAACAGAACGGTCTTGGGATTTAGAAGCTCGACCAAAACGCCTTGCCACACAATCGACGCATATGTTTTATGCACGACCTTTTCGACCTTCAGGTCAGCAGACGCGCCGGATCGCGCGGTCAAGATCATGTTGGCGCCAAGCCAGACAAGATAGGCCGAGCCACAATAGCGCAAGATGACGACAAGCGCCGGAACGTCTGCAAAGAGCCTCGCCAGCCCCATGGCCGTCGCCACGGCCAAAAGCATCCCGCCCAATGCAAGCCCAAGGGCGGACGCCAAGCCTGCCGTCCTGCTCTGACCAACACTACGTGACAAGACATAGAGCATAGAGGGGCCCGGCGTCATGCTAAGCAGAGTTCCGGCAAACAAGACGGCCAAGACATTATCGAATGGAGGCATTTTTCAGAATACACCCTGCTTTAATCGGCTCTCAAACGGGTTCTCGACAGCGACGTCTGCGCCGTTGCGGAACCCGAGAGCTTTTGATTGGTTTCTATCTCGCAGGTACGGAAAATCCCGCACGAGCATACGCTCAAGGTGTTCTCCCGCCAAGAAAGGGTCATATTTTGGTTTCTCTCCGGCAGGCACCAATTGCGGAAACGGTTTGATCAGCGTGTTATGGTTCGCAGCCACAAAATACGGCAAGGAAAACCTTTCGGGGCTCAGGTTCAAGACGCGGTGCGGGGTGGACCTGAACGCACCGTTACTCCAAGCCTCCAACATATCACCAATATTCACGACAAGAACACTCGGGTCGACTGGAACATCAATCCAATGATTGCCCTTGGTCATCACCTGCAACCCCTTATTGCGGGTATGCAGCAGGGTCAGACACTCATAATCCGTATGAGCGCCCATATTGACCGACTTGTGCTCTTTGGTTGCGGCTTGGCGCACGTAGTGTAGCAACCTGAGCTGTGAAATAGGCTTGCTCATGTGATCGGTCATGGCGCCCGCTGGCAATTTGAGGTGCGCCTCCAGTGCAGTGCAAACAAGCCGACCAAGCGCGGAGACCTCCGCGTAATACGCCGCCACTGTTTTCTGAAATCCGGCATGGGCTGGCCAAACATTTGGACCCAGCAACTGGTTTCCGGCAAGATAATCAGGATCACCGTGTGGCAGATCCAGCCCGAGGTCAAAGGCTTCATAGCTGCGGTTCACCTCATCGGGGTAATCGCCTTTTTCGGTAAAGGGGACGTAGCCGCGATGGTTTGAACTGTTGCCAATGTAATAGCCTCGTTTCGTTTTGTCAGGGAGCGCAAAGAACCCAGCCGCAGCTTCGTAGGTTGCTTCAATCAGTCCGCCGTCGATCCCATGGTCACATATCCGGAAAAACCCGAACGAGCGCGCCGCTTCTCCCATGGCATCTGCGGTTCGTGCAAACTGTGGACTATTTTGGTCCTTAAGACCTTGCACACTGATGAGAGGAAGAACCCCCTCACAAACAACAGCACTTCCGTTTGAGTTCTTCATGCGTCCCTCCCATGAGCGTTAAGACAGTGTTAACGACTGATGGTTAACAAGTCGTTTCCGTCGGAAGTGAGAGCGGGAAAATAAAGCTGAATGGTCGCGCCCTTTCCGGCATCGGACAGGACTGCTACCGTTCCGCCGGACTGCTGCATGAACCCCAGTGTTTTCGACAATCCGAGACCCAGCCCTGACCCCACAGGTTTTGTCGTGTAAAAAGGGTCGAATATGAGCTGCATATTTCCCGACGGAATTCCGACACCCCTGTCACGCACGCTGAGGCGCACATAGCGTCCCGGCGCAAGCGCAGTCGCGAAAGGCCGCTCATCGGTTAAACCGTGCATGATACTGTCTGTCTCGATGTGAATATCACTGCCCTCCGGCATCGCGTCCCGCGCGTTCTTGATCAGATGCAACAAGACGGTTTCAAAGACTGCCTTGTCAACGTTGATTGGGCTTGTATCCCCACCCAACGTCAGCACCACGCGTCCGGCCCCCGAAGCGGCATCTCGTGCGATGATGTCTTCTACGGTTGTGTTCAAATTCATGCGCTCTGGCGACAATTTCGCCCGTTGGGAATATGCCAACATCGATTGGATCAATTCCGCGCCCCGGCTCGCCGCTGTCTGCGCAGCCTGCAAAGTCTCCAGAAACGGTCCATCGCTAATTGCTTCATCTAGGAACTCAAGGTTTCCCGAAACAACAGTCAGCAAATTATTAAACTCATGTGCGAAACGCCCGGTCAGGCGACCAACAGTTTCAAGCTTTCTGGCATTGAACAACTCAGTTTCAAGCGCCTTTCGGTTGGTTGCCTCCTGAGTTAGCTGGGCATGCGCCATCACCAGATCATGGTAACGTTGTTTCGATCTATCCGCCTCGGCCAACAGTTCAAGTTTCGCGCTGGTCATTGCGGCAATCGTGGTCAACACTTCCATCTCGGGAGCTCCGAAAGCCCCCGGCTCCGCATGTTCGCTGTCGATGACCCCCACAACGCGGTTGTCACACACAATGGGGACACAGATTTCCGATCGAGCGCGTTGCGTGTCTTCGATATAGTTTTGATCCATGCGCAAATCATCCACGATGATCGCTTCACGGCTTTGGGCGACTTGCCCTGTGATACCTTGACCAAACGGAATCTTGAGAGGGTTCACAATACTGCGCCCGAAGGGATTCTTCTCGCCCAATGCCGCAACTTGAACGAGCGATGTTTGCTCGTCGTTTGCCAGGTATATAACGCAATCCACAAACTTGAGGTGCCCAACGACGTTTTGCGCGACATACCAAAACAGGTCCTCAATATTCGGGATGGAAATCAGATCAATAGCAAACGCATTCAGTGTCGTTAGCGTCGCCCCTTCTTTCAACTCCGTCGGAATATTACAAAGCTCGGCTGCATTTTCCGGCATAAATTAACCTCTTGATCTAAAATACAAGTTCACGTTAACCCAACTACACGCTTAGGTATAGCGTCAACTAATCGCACACCCTTGGGTTAGGATCGCAAGAATTTGGGGCTCGCTATATCTCTTCATCTTCATCAAAATCTCCTCATGCATTCTTGCCGAGAAAATCCGGCTCTCGCATCCCTTTAGTTTTGGGGAGGATTACCCTGTCGCCTTCGAACGTTAGGTGGCCTAGACGAGCACTTGGGGCAGCACAAAAGTGCAACAGGTGCATTACGTTCCAAAATTACGCATGATTTTCGGTGGGGTTCGCACTGTGCGCTCATCATCATAAAAGATTGGGAACTAACCTGACTTCGACATTCGCGCTCCGCGTTCGAAAGGCACTTAACGACGACAAGTTTCTACGAACTCTGTCACTTAATCGAGCCGAGCTATTTGGATTTGTCGAAGGCAAGTCAGTGGCCATAATAGGCAACGCGAGGAGCCTTAGTGATACGTCACTTGGTGCTGAGATCGACGCAAACCAGATCGTCATCCGCCTCAATGACGCGCCACTTACATCATCGAAGTCCCATGGGCAGAAAACTGATTGGATTGCTGTCGCGAAGCGCGTTTCAGGCCACAGACTAACATTACGAGGACCCTCGCTTTTGCTTTGGATGCCGACAAAGCGAAAGCGTCTAACTTGGTCTATTGTCAGCTTTGCTAAATTCTATCTGAATGAGACAACGCGCAACAAACTCCTTGCGGAAAAGCTTGATGCCCCACCGACAGTTGGACTGATGGTCATCGATCTCCTGAAAGGGACAAAAGCAAAAAGTATTACACTTTACGGATTTGATTTTTTCGCCTCGCAGTCCTTGTCTGGAAACCGAACCGCAGAACAAGTTTCGCATGATTTCAATTCGGAACGTGAGGAGGTTATGAACATCGTCGCTACCGACCCTCGGTTTCGTTTGGTGTCATCAACTTAGTAAGCTGCTTGGATAAAGCCTGTGCCTGATCAAATTTAGATTTTCTTGCCCGTTGCCTGCCTCCAGAAACTCTTTCGTCCAGCCGTAATACAAACTTCCCGCGACCCCTTCACGGCGGCAGAACAGTGGTCGACAAACCGAGACCAGCGCGTCTTAATGATGCTGTAGGGAGAGCAAAATGACACCAAAGGCATCGCATGCTGATATTGTGATGGAGGCAACGCAGTCGACGTCGGCTGCGGCAAAGTCGCGGGTTGCTGCGAGTTGGCACCGCTCTGTCATTAAGCATGGACTGGACCCTGACGAGCATCGGGCACCTGACCGAATAGAGCAAAAAAGTCTGCAATTCAGGATGGAGGCGCTCGAAAAGTTCATGACCGTCGCGAGCCCACGCTTGGACGCATTATTTTCACTGGTCGGACAATCAGGATGCGCAGTTTTCTTAACAGACATTGACGGCATAATCTTGGACCAAAGACTATCTGATGCTGACACCGTAGCATTTGAAGGTTGGGGCCTAGCGACGGGTGCCGACTGGAGCGAAGAGAAGGAAGGCACGAACGGCATTGGCACCTGCCTGACGGAGCAACGTCATGTAATCATTCATCAAGATGAGCATTTCTTTACACGCAACACAGGCATGAGTTGCATCGACGCACCGATCTACGGCAGCAACGGGCAACTTGTGGCGGCGCTTGATTTGTCATCCGCACGTGCCGATCAAACGGAGGCCTTCAACCGTCTGATCGCAGCCCAAGTAGCCCAAACCGCACGCGCGATTGAAGCTGCCAATTTTAGGGCGGCCTACGCGTCCGCACGGATCATTGTGGCCGAGAGTGACGACGCCGAGGCCTCTACCCTGCTTGCCATTAACGAAAGCGATTTGGTCATAGGGGCCACCCGCGAGGCCCGCCGTGTCTTCGGGTTGCAACGGACGGGTGATTTAGTGGCACGTCCTGCAGCCGACATACTGGGACGCGAAGATGGACCGACGGGATTTGAAAAGGCCGAAAAGGCCGCCGTGATTCGTGCGTTGGCACGGGCGGGACACAACGTTTCACAGGCAGCGCGCCAGCTTGGGGTCGGTCGTGCGACGCTTTATCGGCGTATGAAGCGGCTTGGACTTGAAGATAGTTAAGGGAAACTGTCTCACTGGTGAGACACCTTCAATCTGTTCACACCTTCCCCCCACAAGACGCGGCGCACCACGCCCGTCACACTCTTTTTCATCCGGGAGGAGAAGCCGGATACAAAAGGAGGACTTCAAATGAATGATATGACCCACACCGAGGCAGGCACATATGTGTCGCCTTTCAAATTGCGCTACGACAACTTTATCGGCGGTGCGTTTGTGCCACCAGTCAATGGCAAATACTTCGAAAACGTGACGCCCATTACCGGTGGCTTGATCAACGAATGTGCCCGCTCTGATGCGGCGGATATCGAACTCGCACTTGATGCAGCCCACGCCGCAAGAGTGGCTTGGGGTAAAACCTCTGCGACTGATCGGGCGAATATTTTGCTTAAGATTGCGGACCGGATCGAAGAGAACCTAGAGCTCTTGGCGACTGCCGAAACATGGGACAACGGCAAACCGATCCGCGAAACGATGAACGCAGACGTGCCACTTTGCGCCGACCATTTCCGCTATTTCGCGGGTGTCCTGCGTGCTCAAGAAGGCAACATGAGCGAGATCGACAACGACACCATTGCCTATCACTACCACGAGCCATTGGGTGTTGTGGGCCAGATTATTCCTTGGAACTTTTCGCTGTTGATGGCGGCATGGAAACTGGCCCCTGCTTTGGCTGCGGGCAACTGCGTCGTGATGAAACCGGCCGAGCAAACGCCCGCCGCGATCATGGTTTTTGCAGAACTGATCAACGACTTGCTGCCAGCCGGCACATTGAACATCGTCAACGGCTTTGGTGGAGAAGTTGGCGCAGCACTTGCCAGTTCCTCGCGCATTGCAAAAATCGCGTTCACTGGGTCCACCGTCACGGGTCGCAAGATCATGGAAGCGGCGACCAAGAACCTGATCCCCGTCACGCTTGAACTGGGCGGAAAATCACCAAACATCTTCTTTTCTGACGTGATGGCAAAGGACGATGCGTTCTTGGACAAGGCTGTCGAAGGGTTCGTTCTATTCGCCTTCAACCAAGGCGAGGTCTGCACCTGCCCGTCACGTGCGCTGATCCAGGAGGACATCTACGAAGAGTTCATCGCGCGCTGCATCAAACGCGTCGCTGCGATCAAGCACGGCGATCCGCGCGACCCCGAGACCATGGTCGGTGCACAAGTCAGCAAAGCGCAACACGATAAGATCATGGGCTATTTTACCATTGGTCGCGAAGAAGGAGCCGAAGTGCTGGCTGGTGGTGGTTCAGCACGGTTCAACGGTGAATTGGCAGGCGGGAACTACATCCAGCCGACGATCCTCAAGGGGCATAACAAGATGCGGGTTTTCCAAGAAGAGATTTTTGGACCAGTCGTTTCGGTGACGACCTTCAAGGACGAAGCTGAAGCTTTGGAAATCGCGAATGACACGATGTATGGCCTCGGCGCTGGCGTTTGGTCGCGTGACATGAACACCTGTTACCGCTTTGGTCGCGCCATCGAGGCAGGCCGCGTGTGGGTGAACAACTATCACGCCTATCCAGCGCACGCAGCGTTTGGCGGCTATAAGCAATCGGGCATTGGTCGTGAAAACCATAAGATGATGTTGGACCACTACCAGCAAACCAAGAACTTGTTGGTAAGCTATAGCCCCAATAAATTGGGCTTCTTCTAAATACTTCGAAAGGCGGCCTTTGCGCATACATGCAAAGGCCGCATCGCTAATCTTTTCAGTTCAAGCTTTATCGCTATGTCGTGAGTAATCATCATCATGGGCAGTTTGAAAATTGAAAATACCGGTCCCGACGTCGCGAAACCCGTCGGATTGGCGCACTAAAAACAACCCGCTCATTTGATTGTTTTTCGCAAAGGCAAGCCCTGCCTCGACGCCCATCACCATCAATGCCGTGGCCATCGCGTCCGCCATAAGGCAGGTATTGGCCATCACGCTAACGGATGCGGGGGCATCGACCATCGGAGAGCCGCGGCGTGGATCAATCGTATGGCTCAAGCGGCTGCCCTTGACCTCGACAAAGTGGCGGTAGTCCCCCGATGTAGCGATCGCACCCTCTGCCAGTGTTAGCATGGAATGCGCCGCACGATTTTCCGCGTCGGGCGCTTCAATGGCAACCGACCACGGTGTTCCGTCCGCCTGATTGGCAACCGCTCGTAACTCGCCATCAATCGCGCAAAGCGCATTGTTGATGTGAAACCCTTTCAGAACATCCGTCAGGCAATCGACGCCGTAACCTTTTGCAATGCCCGAAAGGTCAAGCGCGAGGGGCGCGGATTTACGTGCCCGCAGATTGACCTCATCCAGTTCCAAAGCCTCGACTGCTGGAACACGTCGCGTCCTGCTCGCAAGGCGAATTTCATCGATGTCAATCTGACTTGGGCCAAATCCCCAAGCACGAACCGCGTCACCAACGTTCATCTCGAACGCGCCCTTTGTGGTTGTGCTGATCTCTAGCCCCGCCACCAAGACGTTCATCAAATGCTTTGGGACAGCGACCCATGTGTCCAAAGGCGCCGCATTCAACCGCATCAAATCGCTGGTGTCAGCCCATGTAGACATCTGGTTGTCGACGTCTTGCACAGCTTGTTGCAATGCGGTTTGCAGCGCGGGATCAGGTGTACCATCAAAGGTGACGGACCATCGGGTCCCCATCGTCGGGCCATCGAAATGGTGTCGCGGGAGTTTAGTAGACATCTTCGACATACCGTCCTTGGGATTTCAGAGCCGCGGCAGAGAGGCCAAGCGGAGCCAACACATCTGACAACGCATCACGCACGCCCTGTGCCATGTCGCGGCCGCCACAGACCATCACCTTTGCACCATCTGCGATCAGGTTTTGCAGTGCGGTCGCATCCTGCCGTAAAACATCCTGCACATAGTGCCGCTCACCGCTGCGCGAAAATGCGGTCCGCAACCCAGTCAGTTGGCCAGTGTCAGACCACGCGGTCAATTCTTCATCGAAAAACATGTCCGTGTCGGGATGACGCGCACCAAACCAAAGATGGACGGGCCTACGCGCACCTTGCGTGCGGATAAAGCCCGCGAGGGGGCCGACGCCCGTGCCAGCACCGATCAAGATGAGCGGCGTTTGTTTGCTGTCCGGCCTGAAATCAGGATTCGGCCGCAAGAAACCCTGCGCTGTCTGACCGACCTCTAAGCCAATCAACTGACCCGAGCACAAACCGCCTTGATGCTTGCGCATCACGATCTCGATAAAGCCATTCGCCGAACACGACGCCAAGGAATAATAGCGCGGGATGCTTGACCCTTCTGGCACGATGCCCAGCAGATCTCCGGCTTGGAACCGCCCAAAACCGCGTCCAGTGATACGGTGCCATAAGCGCACCTTTGGCAAAGCAAAGCGCAGGATCGCGGCGGGTGCCTGCACGGCCTCTCCGTATTCGCGGCGCGAGATCAGTGTGAGCGGCAGGGCGCGTGGCGCGGTTGGCTGGTGGTTCAATGCAAGGGGTACACTCAATGCAGTCCCCAGATCGCGGCCCCAGCGGGCAAAGTCCTGTGGCGACTGGCGGTCAACTTCGTCCATTGGCAGCAATATCTGCCAGCCGTTTTCGCGGGCCGCATTTTCAAAATCATGCGCAAAAGCACAGAAAGCGGGAAAGCTGCGGTCGCCAAATCCAAGCACGGCAAGCGGCACCGTTGGGGTTGCGGATGCCAGCAAGTCGAGTGCGCCGCGCGCCGACGTTGGGGCCGCGCCATCGCCCCATGTCGCGGCCATAACAATGATCTGGCGGGCGGCGGTGTATTTCAGCGGGGCAAATCCCGAGAGCGGGGCCACATGCACGGATTGCCCTGCGGCTTGCAATTCTTTTGCCAAAGTCGCGGCAAATCCCCATGTGCTGCCACCTTCAGTGCCGACAAGCACCACAGTCTCCGCGCGCCCCGCAGACACCATGCCTTGCAGGCGGGGGCGGCCCTTGCGGCCATTCATCCAGCTTAAGGTTCCAGTCACCGCCAAGAATGGCACGGACAAAACGACCAGCCCCAAGATCAGCCCCCAAAGGGCCGCCCCTTGGCCTGTGTGCAACAGGTAGATCCATTCCCAAACCTTGGTCCAAGGACCGGGCACAGCCCATGCCAGCATCGCACCATTGCCTTGGTCGATGAACCCTACGCCATGCGCGGTGCTAAGCGTATAAACATCCGTCGGATCACCCGTCATCGGAAAGGTCAGGCTGCGCAAATCCGTGACAGGCGTCGTCTGAAACGTTGGCACATCAGCGAGCGCAAAACCCACTTCACTGCTGACTTGCGCAGGAAAGATCGGCGAGGCCTCGTCGGTCGGTAGCAGTTCAAATGTCGATGCAACCATCCAAATCGCAGTCAGCGAGGTTAGCACCAGAAACGGCATCGAAAGCCGTGCGATGACGGTATGCAAACGGCCAGCCTTGGGGCCCCGTTGCTTCGCAAACCAATTCCGCCAGCCGCCCACACGCCGCGCAACCAGCAATGATCCCGATATCGTCAACACAAGCATCGCAGCAGCGGCTATGCCCATTGTGATCCGCCCCGTATCATCAAGAAACAACGAGCGGTGAAAACTGACCAACCACTGTTCAACAGGGGACGGGTCCGCGCTGCCAACATCTTGGCCTGTCATCGGATCGAAAACCGCTGATCCGGGAGTATCCCCTTCAAACCACCAGACGGTGATTTTGCCCGAGGGCGCGCGCTTGATTTGCTCAACACCAGGATGTGCGCGTTGCGCCATCACCGCAAGCGCGGCCACCGTTTGATCTTGCGCGACAGCGGGTGCAGACACGCGGTCCAGCGCTGGAAAGACAGACAATGCCGCCCCGGAGATGGACAAAATGATCAAGAGAATGGCCGCGAATAATCCGGGCCAACGGTGAAGCTTGCGGGTCATGGAACTACCTAAAATTAAAAATCATACTGGAAGCTGGACACATAGCGGCGGCCCTTGGTGGCTGTGCCCGCACCCGCAGTCGTCAATGGGATCGCGACTTCATTTGGACTGTCGCGCATATCTTCGACGCTGGCGTCGATGTGCAGAGTGTAGCCCGCGTCAAACAGGGCATCAGACAAGTCCATCGACAATTCAAGACTGCGCCCTGATCCCACGCTGGCACCGGTGATGCCGCTGACTTCTCCAGCATTTCCGCCCGTAAACCGCGTCCAATCGGTCAGGTGCTTATAGTATTTCGACTTGCCACCCGCCATCCAAAGGCTGCCTGCATAGGCGCCCGACGGATCGGTGACATAGATCGCGAGGTAGGCACCTTGGCCGCCGTATGACGTCAAGGTGGTCGTCAGATTGACGGTTTTGGCCTGTGCAATTGCAGGGATCGTCATCGCGGTGGACAGAGCCAGCGCGGCTAGGATGGACATTTTCTTCATGGGTTTGTTCCTCTAAAATCAGTTCGATGTGACTTGCGGGGCAGTGCCCGTGGTGAAAAGCCCGTTACTCGGCAGCGTGACCGGACCAGATTGAATTACGGCTTGGTCTTTGCAGTCATCGTCGTTTTCATATTCATCTTCGTCGTCACAGTCGTCATCATCGTCATCATCATCGTCATCATCATCATCATCATCGTCGTCATGTTCGTCGTCGTCATCACCGCTGACACGCCAAAGCACCGACGCGCCCCCAACACCGTTTTCAACGAATACCATCGGGGTTTCCGTCGGTTGCGTGTCTGACAGCAAAACTTGAAATGTCGTGAATGCGGGCAATGCGGTTGCGCTTTCACCAAAGAAAACGGTCGATCCGAGGGCCGTCGCCATGAGCGAGAGTGTAAGTGGGAATTTCATATTGGGTCTCCAATTTGGATGCAGTTTCAGGGCTCGCGAAACGTCGCAAGTTTTTGATTTGATAAATTTTCAAACTTTAATCGTCGTGCTTCTTGTCTTCGCGATCGTCGTGGTCGTCATCTTCATATTCGAATTCTAGAACCGCGAGGGTGCCAGGATTCACTTTGACCTCAAACTGACGGCCGTCGGCATCGGTGGCGTAAATCTCGTAGCAGCCATCATCAATCTTGATCCGCCGCACCTGCCAGTTGTTATCGGCTGCGAGCACCAACACCGCATCGCGCGGTTGCCACTGTGTCATCGGCACGGCGCAGTCCACATCTGCTTGTGCGGTGCTGGCGACCAGAAAGCTGGCAAAGAGAAAAACCGCGGTGATTGGTTTCATGGCGAAACTCCGAATAGATTGTCTATGTTGGTCTTATGCAGCGCGAACCTGACGTCATCCTGAAGTAAAATAAAAAACATGTTCAGGTCGCTGTCAGGTTCAAACGGTAGTAGACTGATAAATGCGGCGACACCTGCCGCAAGACAAGGATATCCATGCGCATTCTGTTGATTGAGGACGATAAGGTCATCGGCTCGGCGATCCGCGAGCAATTGGAGAGCGATGGGCATTCAGTTGACTGGGCGATGCGGCTCGATACGGCATCTGATGCCTGCGCAGGAGCGCACTTCGACCTGATGTTGCTTGATCTGATGTTGCCTGACGGACGCGGCATTCCGTTTCTGAAATCGCTGCGTAAGTCTGGCAACAACGTCCCCGTGATGATCTTGACAGCGCTTGACCAAATCTCGGACCGCATTGAGGGATTGAATGCAGGTGCCGACGACTATCTTGTGAAGCCGTTTGACCTGTCGGAGCTTTCAGCGCGGATCGGGGCCGTGGCGCGGCGCTATTCGGGCAATCCGAACCCCGTTTTCGAGATCCAGGATCTGACTGTAGATACAGCCGCACGCAACGTGACGCGCGCTGGAAAACCTGTGGCCCTGACAGCTAGGGAATGGGTGATCTTCGAGGCCTTTGTGCAAAAGCCAACGCAACTCATCTCAAAAGCGCAACTGGAAGACCGGCTTTATTCCTTCGACAGCGAAGTGGAAAGTAACGCCATCGAAGTGCACATCAGTCGATTGCGCAAGAAGTTGGGGGCTGCGGTCATTCGCACCGAACGCGGCCTTGGCTATCGCTTGGGGGAGGCATGACACCAGTTCGCTCCATCAGATTTCGCAGCGCCTTGATCCTGTCGTTGCTGGTCACCGTCATGTGGTTGGCCACGGCCGTGGTGACGGCGCGGATTTTGACTGACGAAATGGATGAGGTCTTCGATTCCGCCCTGCAAGAAACAGGGCAGCGGGTTCTGGAACTGGCCGTGATCGACGTACTTGGACGTGAAGAGGCGGGGCTGACCCAACACATCACGGCGCTTGATGCCCATGACGAATATTTCACCTACATTGTGCGGGATGACCTCGGGCGCATTCTGCTTAGTTCTCATCGGGCGGATCCCGCGCAGTTTCCGACGTTTGATAAAACAGGTTTTCACCAGACGGATGAGTTTCGGTTTTACCAAGAAGCAGCTGTCAGCGGCACAATTACCTTGATGATCGCAGAGCCGATTGCGCATCGTCAAAGCGTGTCGCGTGAGCTTGCGATGGGGTTGGGGTTGCCGCTGTTGTTTGTCATTCCGCTGAGCATCCTTGGAATCGTCTATAGTTTGGGCATCGGATTACGGCCCTTGGGACAATTGCGCACCCAATTGGCCCGCCGCGACGAAAACGATTTGGCGCCACTGGCGACCGATACGCTGCCCGTTGAGCTCAAACCCATCGCAGGCACGATGAACCAGCTTTTTGGACGCCTCAACGCGGCCTTTGACGCCGAACGCAGCTTTGCCTCCAATGCGGCCCATGAATTGCGCACGCCGCTTGCGGGGGCCATCGCGCAAACGCAACGCCTTGGACAGCAGACCAAAGAACCGGAAACCGCGAAACGCGCGAAAGAGATCGAAGGCACGCTCAAGCGACTTACGCAGCTGTCTGAACGATTAATGCAGCTCGCGCGTGCCGAGGGTGCGCAATTAACCGCATCCGTGTCTCATGATCTGCGCGTTGTGCTCAAGTTGGTGGTCGACGACCTCAATCAATCGGACCGCGCGCGCACCGCTCTTTCCTTGCCAGACGCAAAGGTGATGTCTGAAATCGATCCAGATGCCATAGCCATTGTCGCTCGAAACCTCATTGAGAACGCTCTGCGGCACGGGAGCGATGGGCAGGCTACAGTGAATGTCACTCTCGATGGCTGGCTCACCGTCGAGAACGACTGCGCCGCTGTCCCCTCCGATACGCTTGGCGCACTATCAGAACGCTTTATGCGTGGTGATCACGCAAGCGAAGGCAGCGGTCTTGGACTGGCAATCGTGCAAAAAATTGCGGAACGCACTGGGTCGCCATTACAATTCAGTTCTCCTTTTCCAGATCAAACGCGCGGATTTCGCGCATCAATTCAACTCGGACGACATGGTTAATAATAAAGACTAATCGCCCCCAATTTTCGGATATCCAAATGAACAAACCTTATGAATCCGCCCATGAAGAACTGCACTATATCAATCGCGCAGGTTGGCTGCGAGCAGCTGTCTTAGGCGCAAATGATGGCATCGTATCAGTATCCTCTTTGATTGTTGGTGTCGCCGCAGCGGACCCGAACCCAACCGCGATTTTGGTGGCTGGTGCCGCAGGATTAGCCGCTGGCGCGATGTCGATGGCAGCCGGCGAATATGTATCCGTCAGCTCTCAATCGGACGTGGAACGGGCAGATATCGCACGCGAAAAACAGGCGCTCATCGATACGCCAGAAGCAGAAGAAGCCGAACTCGCATCCATCTACGAATCCCGAGGGCTGTCGGTTGAAACCGCAGCCCTTGTTGCGCGCGAGTTGACCGTTAAAGATGCACTCGCGGCACATGTCAGGGACGAACTCGGTCTATCCGAGGTGCACGCCGCCAACCCCATGCAGGCGGCACTTGCCTCAGGCCTGACCTTCACAGTTGCTGCCGCACTGCCCCTTGCCGCAGCCATTTTGGCGCCTAGCGATCAGATAATCCCAACCGTCGTGATCACGACTTTAATCTGCCTCGCAGGGCTTGGTGCGCTTGGTGCACATGTCGGCGGCGCACCAAAGCCACGCGCAACAGCCCGCGTCTTGTTCTGGGGTGCAGCCGCTATGGCCATTACGGCGGGTGTGGGTAGCATCTTTGGTGTCAGTGTTTAAAAACGATGGATAAACAAGACCCGCACTTGTCGCTCAAACCTATAAGCAATCCAGAACGAAAAGGTGATTTGCCCGTAGTGACCGTTTTGCTGCGACCGTAATAGCCGACATTAGCCGCAGTGCCCCGTGGTCACAGCCAAACAACGCAAAGTCTGTTTGGGGTTCAAAAATGTGGTGCTACTAAATGGGTGTCCCCTGCACGGCATTGGTGTGCGCGCTCGAAAGCGCGCACTGCCGCAGTTACATTTCC
>Ga0115545_1000993_pt1 | contig 15101 bp, 21 predicted proteins | sample COGITO_mtgs_1003_FD_87188 | JGI IMG/M metagenome (GOLD analysis project Ga0115545, IMG submission 87188) | Pelagic marine microbial communities from North Sea - COGITO_mtgs_100330 | ecosystem: Environmental > Aquatic > Marine > Epipelagic | place: Germany:Helgoland, sampling site Kabeltonne...
ATATATCTTATTTTTATTCCAATCATATTCAGCATGAGGATTTGCTTCACCTGTTGCTTGTTGGTCACCACTAAGTCTAGCATAAATATTTGTATGGAACTCTACTTTTGGAGTACCTTTTTTCGATTTACCTAAGTCTTTGATTATTAATGGGTATACCCTATCAACTACGGATTGTTTATCAAATCTTTCTAATAATATATCTTTTAGTTTAATCATTTTTCTTGTTTTATTATTCTGTACTTTAACAAAGGTCGGCCGTTTATGGTTATATCGCCTTTTTCGTTTCTTCCTATATTTTTTACAACTATTCTTTTGTTTTTAAATTTTCCACCAAGAATAGTATCTCCTATCTCTATTGGAATGGTTATTGCTTCAGATAGCTTATCCATTTTTAGCTCTGCAGTATTTGTTATATGATTAAATAATGCTATACCTACTTGTATTCCAAACTTAGAATCGCTAGGAAAGTGCACTTTTGCAATTAAACGACTGTTAGATATATCATGAGCTAATTTCATTATTTCTGTTGAATATTTTGGATAGACTGTTGCAAGATATTTTCCAATTAATATTCCTTGTGCTGAGTGACCAGAAGGATACGATGGAGTTTTTGAAGATTGAAGTGGTTCTTGATGGAATTTTAAACCCATAGCGTCTGCAACTTGTTTTGGTCTTGGCCTATTATAATGATATTTAAGTTTATATAATATTGGCCTGCTGTCGTGTATTAGTGTTGATATTTCTTCAGTTGGAAACCGCAAACCTTTTGTTGCTAAAAAATCTTTAAAATATGTTTTTATTTTGTCAGCTTTTTGCGCAAATGGATTGTTATTTGGAATTTTTTCTATTGATAACATTTCCTCTAATGTTTCATTACTATTATTACTTGGAGGAGGTGTTGATAAAAATTGATCTACATTAAAGCCATTAAATATGCCAAGGTCTTTTCTATCTAAATGTTTTTTATGAGATAGTTTTATTTCGTCGGAATATTTTAATTCTTCTATATATAGTTTATCAAATAGTTTCATGTTATTTTTTTAACATATTTTTAACTGCATCTGGTCCTGACCACATCCTACATGACCAGTATCCTGCTGAAGTTTTATCTTTCTTTTGATCGCACTTATGTCTTGCTCTAAACGAAGCTCTTGCTTTTGGATCTTTAGTTTTTATACTTAATCCGCTAGTATCTCCAAATGAAACTTTTTTAATATTTCCTGTTTTTGGATTTTTAGCGTATACATAAAATTTCTTATCACCTCCACGCTTTACCTTGCCTAATTCTACCGTTTTACCTTTATATTCTGCTTCAGTTATATTTTTAGAGTATTCTGTTAACCACTCAAAGAAACATGTTTGATCTTCTTCTCTAACTATTATTTCTTCAATTCCTTCTCCTCTATTTAATTTCTGTCCAGCTCTCTTTGCAGCCTTATATGATTTTGATCTAGGATCTGACTTTTCGCCACGCTTCTTTTTTGCGTTAATATTGTGCCAAAGGCCTTTGTTTTTTTCTGTTAAAATTTTAAGTAGCTTTATCATATTATTTCTTTTTCTTTGCTTTTCTTGCTTTTGCTGCTAAATCTTTATCAGCTTTTCCCCATGTTCCTTTGCCTTTTGTTGCAAAACTATTTACTCTAGCCATTCCCCATGCTGCTTGTGGAGCTCCTGGCTTATGTCCTGTTTTCCATGCAGCTAATCCTCTATTGTATACCTGTCTAAGTATGCCTTTTGGAATTCCTGTTTTTTTCGCTTTATTTGCTAATGCTTTATCTGTAGGAGCCTCTTTTAATGTTTTAGTTTCTTTCCAAACTTCTTTTAAAGCTTTCCAACCAGATTCTCCAAACATTTTTTTAAACTTTTTTGTATGTGAAGAAGGTTTTGTTTTTTTACCTTTATCTGTTCTAAAGTCTTTGTACGCGTCTGGATCGTTATCATCCATTTTACTTCTTCTAGCTATTACCCTTTCCCTTTCTTCTTTTTCTTTTTTCGAAAGTCCTTTAAAATATCCTGGAGAATTTTCTGGTGTTGCAGCTTCTCTAGGTCCTTCTATTGCAGCAATTTGACCTTGGGCTTTCTTTTTAGAAGTGTGGCAATTAGTTACATTTTTACCTTTTTTGGTTTTATATTGTAATACATATGTACCTTTGTCTCCGTCGGATTGAGTACAACTACGTTTTCTAACATTATATGGCATTATGCTATCTCCTTACTTTCAATTAGTGTATATGAAAAAGAATTACCATGTATTTCTCTTGCAGTTTGGCATATATCTAAAAACTGATGCCAATCATCATTGTCAGCAATTACTTGACATCCTGCAGACCATTTATCTACTCTTGTAGATTTACCGCCTGATCTTCCAGTTGCTCTATGAATATTGATTCCAAATATTCCTGTTTCTGTTTTTGATTCGTCTAAATCGTAGTTAGAGTCTAGATTATTATCTCTATAAACTGTTACAGGTTTCTTTTGACCTAAAGCTAGGTATTTACCTTGATGTAATCTTAGCTTATGAGAACCTCTATATTGGTTTGGTTTTAGTATTGCAACGCCTTTATCACTTAAGACATTTTTAACCCAATGAGAGCCTGGGTCTGTAGTACATGGAAAGCAGTGAAACTGCCATTCTCCATCTATTTTATAAGATATTGTAATACAATCATCAAATGCATTTGTTACCCTACCTTTTGTTTTAGAATTTCGGATACCAACTATATTTACGTCGTACCCTTTATTATTAACATCTTCGAACCATTTATAGTTTTTAGATTTTACCGCAGCTTCAATTTGTTCCCTTGTGTAACAGCTCATAGTATATCCCTCTTATTATTTTGACACTAATATTCTTATATAAATATAAGAAACCAGGTATAAAATATAGGTATACTAATTAATTATTACATATTCTGAATCTAACCAATAAATTTTTCCAGTATTAGTTTCAACCTTTACTTTATTAGATGTAATTTCTTTTATAAATACTTTTTGATTTTTGTAAATTGCTCCTTGATAACCATAATAGTTTTTAGCAATTATTCCATGCTTAAGATTTACCGTATTTGTCATACTTAATGTTGTCTTTTACTAAGGTTGAGGCAGATTGCTCGGCAATAAAAATACTGTTAAGATTATCTCTTAAAACATTTTTAGCATGTACTAATCTATATGAAGACCCTTCTGCTTTACCTTGCCTATTAAATGTAAATTTTTGATAAACGTCTATATACCCTACTTTTTTTACGTAATTGCCTAAAGTATCTTTTTTATTTTTTCTTGCCACTGTTTCTCCTCGTATATATAAATATATAAACTTATTGTTTAAATTTGTTTTTACGTATAGTTTCTTTTTGAGATTCTTCTTTTTGTTTTCTCCTGATCATTTTTTCTTTTTTAGGCTCAGGCAATTCATCTAAGTTAAGATTCCTAATATTTATTTTCGGCACTATTTAATTCTCACCTTTAATTTATCAATTTTTTCTAAAAACTCTGAAATAGTCATTGTATGATTCTGTTCATTTTTTATTTGCACTTTTGTTAATTTTTCTGGTTCTTTGTCTACTATGTTCATTAATGCTCTTAGGCCTTGGTCGGCCCAAAATACTCCAAACCCATTATCAGTACCTATTGTTAAATATGTATCTTTTTGATCTCCGTGTATTAAAAAATAATCCATTAATCTATAATAAGTTTTGCTGAATGAGAAAAAGGATCAGTATCCATCCATGTATCTTTTTTTGTTTGGTTTACAACAGATCTTCCATGTAATTTTTCCCAATCTTTTTCAGGCCTTACATCTAAATTTGTATTCCAAACACCTTTTAATGTATGCATATCAACATCTAACGTTTGTCCGAAATCAATCATTGCTCTAACATCTTTAGGAAAACAAGAGCCTCCAAAACCACGTTTACCGTCTGGACCAGGTACTGCTAGATGTGAATGACCTACTCTACCGTCTCTAACAAACCCTTCAACTGCCATATCCCAATCAACTCCGCATTCATCAGATACTTGTTTCATCTCATTTAAAAAAGACACTTTTGTTGCAAAAAAGCAATTATTCATATACTTAATCATTTCAGCTGTTTGAAAATTTGTTTCTATACATGGAGTAGAATCTCCAAATCTCCACCTAAATAGTTCAGTTACTCTAGCAGTATTTCTTTTTCTTCCTCCTAATATAAATCTAGCCTGGTTAATAAAATCAAATTTAGCAGATCTTTCAGTTAAAAATTCTGGATTAAATACTATGTTTAGTTTTTTAAACTTTTTAGCTAACATTTCTGTGGTACCTGGTATAACAGTTGAACGTATTAAAATTATATTACCATTTCTTTTATTTACAGTTTCAATATCTTTTAAAGCTGATTCTAGTATTCCTAAATGCATACTTCCATCAGGATTTGAAGGTGTTGGTACCGAAAGAAATATAAAATCTGACTCATTTACTGTTTCTTCAAGTGAATGTATACTTTTTGTTGGGTCTTTATCATACGATCGTACTTCTGCATCACAGCCAGTCATTGCAGAAAAGCCAAACTCCACAGAAGATCCTACAAAACCTCTTCCTATTATTCCTATCTTTTTCATTTTTAACTCCTAATTATATTCCTAAATCTTTTTTGTATTTTTCAACCCAAGAAGGTAAATTTCCTTTTGGATCCCAATCTAACATTAACGCTGCTTTTGAATTATCTGCTAATGTTTGAAACGGTTCTAATACTTCATTACCATATTTTTTTTCTCCACCAAACATTTCAGCAACTTCGTTTACAGAATAATTTTTACCATTACCAATGTTAAATACATCTCCTTTAAAATCTTCTTCTCTAACCCCGGCTAATATATTAGCATCTACTACATCTCCAACATATGTAAAGTCTCTACGTTGTTCTCCATCATTATTTATTGATAATGGTTTACCATCTAACATTTGTTTTGCAAATATTCCTAATACTAAACAATATGCTCCAGTTAAATTCATTCTTTCTCCATAGATATTAAAATATCTTAGGGAAACTGTATCTAATCCATATACTTCACTAAATACTCTACAATATTGTTCTCCAATATATTTTTGTAGGCCGTACGGTGATAATGGGTTAGTTGAGTGTTCTTCAGGGGTTGGAAATTTAGTTGCGTTTCCATATGCTGAACTGCTTGCGCTGTATACTACTCGCTTAACACCAGCCTTGTGAGATGCTAGTAATACGTTTAAAGTGCCATCAACATTTGCTTTATTAAATGATACAGGATCAATTATTGATGGCTGTACTCTAGCTAAAGCAGCTAAATGAAATACAACATCTACTCCTTCAAAAAGTCTCCAAACATTTCTATTTGGATTAGTTAGATCTACCATTGTTGATACATCAACAGTATAATGCTTTGCGTTTGGGTTTATATTTTCTACTTTTCCAGTAGAAAGATTATCTAATACAATAACTCCCCATCCTTTATTTATTAATTCATCTACTAGATTAGAACCAATAAATCCTGCTCCACCTGTTACTATTGCTCTCATTACTCTGCCTTTTCCCATTTAGTTTCAATATCTCTAATAATTTCAAATACTAATTCAAACATTGGTTGAACTTCTTTAAAATTACCACTTTTAATAAGCTTTTCAGCCGCTGTTTCTAATGGTTTAGAAACTTTTAATTTAATTGTTTTTAGTCCTTCATTGTTAATTTTTGACATGCTTTTTCTCCTTGTTTATTATTAATTTTTTTTCGTAACTTTCTAGGCTATTTATGCTTATTTCTAGGTTGCCTAATTCAAATGTACCTATTTCTCCATTATCGTTAAATATTTGAGATAAATTTCTAATATATTCAAAATCCTGGTTATTAAAAATATTTCCGTTTATTCGTACTTCTATATTATTATTTTTTGTTGAATGGATATTACAACACCTATCTTTTAAATTTAAGTTTGTTTTATATTGTTCTAATTCAAAGTATTTTGAAATATCTGCGTCTGTATAAATATTGGTGCACCATGGTTCAAGCAATTCCAATTGATCGTTTGTGCAGTTTTTTATAACTATTCCAATATCATACTTAGGCATAACAATTGGTTTTAAAAATTGATCGTGTCCTGGAAAAGTACCCCATTTTCTAATATAGTTTCTTTCATTTTTAGAATTAGTTTTTATCCATTCTTGGCTGTTTACTCCGGTTGATCCTCCAGCGTGTTTATTAAACCTAGATCCTCTACTTGTAAAGTGGTATACTAGACCATCCCATGTTTGAATAAATTTATATCCATTTAAATGAAATCTTGAAAATAAATCTGAATCTTCTCTAGATTGCGGTGCAAATAATTCGTCATGACCGCCTATTGCTTCAAAATCTTCTTTGTACATACACCAAGGGGCAAATATACCTTCTGTGATTTGTCCTGCACTCATTTTAGGAGTATTACACCATGCTGACCATTTGTTGTAATCAAACTCATTAGCTTCAATTCCAAAATTTTCAATTATTTTTTCAGGACCAGCTGGATGTAGTGGAGGCTCTACTCTAGTTGCAGTAACTACAGTACCCTTTTTTAGATCTCTTAATATTGCAGAATCTAGTCCAGGTCCAGCAACCATATCTGCGTGAAATGCCATAATGATTTTAGTCCTAGCTAATTCTATACCAGAATCAAACATTCCAACAATTCCTATTCTATCTGGGCCGTCGTTCCTATATATTAATATAGCATCATCGTTTAAACTTTTAAGCCATTCTGTAGTTCCATCTGAGCTAAAGTCATCTAAGACTAGTATCTCGTGGCCATTACCTAAAGCCTTTATAGACTCATAGGCTAATTTTAAAAATTCTAAATTATTTCTACTTGGTATAACAAATGTAATATTTTCCATAACTTTACTATAAATATAATTTTTTAACAATATTATTCCAGCATTCTAAAAATATATTTTCAGAGTACTTAGAACTATATAAATCTTTTGCTTGTTCTGACACTCTGGTATAAAATCCAGGATCTTCTATTAATTTTCTAGCTAACTTTCTTCCAGTAACCAAATCTCCTCTATCAAAACTAGTTTCAGGAAATAGCTTTATTTGGGTATTGACATCATTATAACCAATACATGGTATACCTAAATAGGCGCAATTAAGAGGAAACTGTCCTGCTGAAGATTGATATGTTTGGATGCCGTATTTACACTTTGAAAGTTCTTTCATAAAAGTATGCCAATCCATCCATGGTAAATAATTTATACCGTTTATATCTTCGCCTTCTTTGTATTTTCCAGCCTTAAAACCATATTTTGGCAAATCAAATTCATTTGATATTACCCATGCATCAAATCCTCTATATGTTAAATGCCAATTTCCAGCAACAAAAACTCTATCTTCCTTTTTAAGTGTTTCTATTTTATCTTCTATCATTAAGGTTGGAAGAACAAAGCATTCTTTATCTGTCATACCTTTATAATATTTTACGTCTGAATCGTTATGACATAGAATCATATCGCATTCTAGTAATTGATTGTAAAACCAAACCATAGTATTAACAGGATCTTCCATCCAATCCCAATGGCAACCTTCTTGCATTATTATTACTTTATCACAAAACTTTCTAATATTTTGTATTAAAGGATAATTTTTACTAGACAAAGATTCTCTGTTTTTTTCTTTTGGAATTATAACTACACCTATGTCATAGCTTACATTAATTTTATTAAGTTCAAATATACAATGATGAGTGGCATTGAGCGCACAAACCCAAGCTTGGTCTGTTCTCATAGGTATATTTCTTGGAACTTTACCGTTGTATCCACCTTCACTAAAAAATGCTATATTATTTTTCATACTCTATTTTTCCTAAAATATTTTTTGAATTTGGTCCATAATTAAATAACAAGTCTATAAACGACATGTGGGATTCAAATCCTGCATATCTTTGAGTATATTCAGGGTGTTTAAATTTTTGAAACACATAATCTATATTTTCATTATCAAACTTTTTTCTTTCTATATATGTTTTTCCATCTTGACCAAATATAAATGTTTTAGCTTTAGCTGTTTTACACATGTTAATAATTAAATCTGATTTTTTGCCAGATATATTTGCGCCTTTTTCTATTAACTTTGATGTTCTATAAATAGGTATATTAATATCAAATTTATCAAACGCGTATCTTATTATTTCTTCTGAAAAGTCTATTAGATATTCATAATCTTTAGAATATATTTCTTCTAGTTCTGCAAATATTTCTGTAAAGTATTTTGCTCTTGAATAGCACATTTTTATAGAATTTAATTGTTTTCTTTTCCAATTCTGAGAGTTATCTATTTTAGCTTCAGGCCACATTAAAATTTTACTTTTAGATTGTAATACAGGGGTACTAAGCCATAACCAACCGTCTTTTTTACGTATCTTATTTCTACTGTGCCAATGTTCTTTCATAAATTGTACTGTATCTAATATATAATAAACGTCTCCCATTCTAGCTTTAGAAATAAAACCTAACCAAGGATAAAACTCTGGCTGATGGGCAACTAATATTGGTGATTTTATACTATCCATTTGGAAAAATTGATACCCAGTCTAAATTATTTTTAATACTATCTGTAATAGGACACTTAAATCCGTCATGTAAATCGTGTAAAGGCGTGTACGGAACTCGTGTTTGTTTTTGAGTAAAATACATTGCCCTTAAATAAGAATTAGGTCTTTCACCTCCAATAAATCTTAATCCTGCGTTTTTTAATTCATTAACTCTTTCTGTCCTATGCGTAAATATTTTATCTATGTCGCCGAACATAACATTTGATCTGTGTATTGCAGTAGGGTTTTCATGCCAAGCAATATCTTGTCCATTATATGCTATAACTGCTCCTCCTTTTTCTTTATCAACTCCAACCGGCAACCATTTAGTAGGGCCTAAAGAAGCTACCACTATATCAGAATGAATTCCTAGTTCTGAAAGACCTAAACATTGCGAGCAATCTTCTATTATTTTGTATCCCATTTTTTTAATTGCCTTTATTTCGTTTAAAGCTTGTATTCCAAACATATGCGGAACTATTACTGTATCTATATCTTCATATTTTAAAAGCTGTTCTAGTCTTATTTGTAAATCATAATCACAATCTATAATTATTGGAGTACATCCTGCATTTACAATTGCATCATATACTCTATTGCATGTATACGTTGGAACAGCAACTTTTTTAGATTTTAATATATTTAAACCTTCTTCTATTGCCGTTTTACCATTAACCAAATAAGCTGCGTTATTTTTACCAAAGTATGTCGACCAATTTTGTTTAAAAATTTTACTTACCATTTGTAGTCCATTTTTTTATTTTATAAATGTCATAATATTCTGACTTATATTTTGCACAGTTTTCCATAACATATGCCATACCAATATTCCAATGGCCGCTTAAATAATAACCTACTTTAGAATATGATTGATCTTTTTGTATGTCGTAAAATTCTATAGCTTTAGTTTTACATTTATACTGCTTATCAGTTAATTCTATAAAATAATTTGGCTCAAAATTTAATGAGCTTGGAGAATAATACGTTATAAATCTTTCGCTTAATTTATATAATCCCATCATTATTTCATAACATACCTGATGATCTGTGTGTACATCTTTGTCATCGTGCGATAATATTTCAAATGACCTTTTAAAATCTATACTTGTATAAATTGAATCTTTTAAATCGTCCATTTCTTTACGCAATTGAGTAGAGTTAAACCCATGATTTTTATATATCAATGACCTCTTTAATATTTTTTCTAAACTTTTAATATTTTTTAAAGTTATAGGCTCTTTGTAGTCGTTTGTTGTTGCAACATGTATGTAGATATTTTCATATTTTGAATGGTGTTTAAACATATAGCCATAACAAGATATTTCAAAATCATCTAAGTGGGCGCAAAGTATGTGTAAGTCTTTATTCATCGTGTTCTAACTTTAATAAAAAATCAAATTTATTTTTGTGTATAATTTTAACGTTGTTAGTTATATTTAATGCCTGGCCTAAAATATATTCCGGGGAAAAATATTCTACATTTTCTGCTCTATTTGTTGCCCTATTACTTGGAAAATTTACTAATACAGTATTCGATCTAACATACATATTATGCAACATACTTTTTAATTTTCCAGGTAAATATGCTGGTCCACCTATATTTCCAGCTACTCCTGAAGCTATTGAAACGTCGTATCTATCAGTTATAGTTTCAAGAGATGATATGTCTTGAACCCTAAAACTTTTATCTATTGAACCACCATATTTTTTATTTGCAACTTTAATAAATTCTGTGACTACATCAAATCCTAAGTACTCCTCGCAAACAAAACCAAAATCAAAGAAAGAACCCCATCCACATCCTATTTCTAAAACAGATTTGTTTTCAAAGTTTATCTCTGAATCCATTTGTTCGTATCTAAACCTTGCTGAAGTGCCTGCTTTATCTCCCCAATGAAGAGATCTAAAATCATCTTCTCCATACTGTTTAATGGATTCGTTGTACCAGTTAATCATTTTATCCTTCATAGAGTTCTTCGTACATCCTTTTCATCCAATATTTTCTATCCCTACCCATTGGACTTTCAGGTATTGATGTGTATTGATATATCCAGCCAGAATTATATAAATTTGTTAAATCGTCTGCCCACCAGCAAGGTTGGTAGTGTAAATGGTTTTTTCTAGATACATCCATTATACTATAATCTTTTGGAAGTATATTTAATTCCATTCCCATTTCTTTTCTTAAGCAATTAAGTAATGCAATATCTGTTCCTACAACTAGTCTCTTATATGAATCTATTATTGATTGCTTGTTGTCCCAATAAAAAGAAATAACATCGTCTAGAAACTGTTTATGTTTTTTATTTACAATAACAAATCCTGCCTGAAAAAATTCAGATGCTCTAATGCAAAATTCTTTATTAAAGAATGCTTTAGAATATCCATTAATTGCCCTGTTTACCCATTCATAGCAACCATCATTTAGTTGAGATGAAAACTTATGATCAGTTAGTTTAAAAAAGTTAGGACAATCTGGGTGAACAAGAGAATCTGCGTCAACTACTAGTACTTGATCGTATTCAATTTCGTTATGTTCTAATATGTTTAGTACATTCCATCTCTGCCAAGTTATGAGCATTTCACTTTCAGGCACCATTGGCTGGTCCATAATAAATAATTCGCAATCATGTTTTTTACACCAGCTTTTCCAAGATGCTATTCCATAATCATATCCTGAGTCCCATCTAGCTTTACCTTGTCCATTACCTACAGCTACATCTTCTCTTTTTATATAAGGTATAAATACTATATTTTTTTTCATTTTGTCTCCTTATTTGGGTAAATTCTTTGTTGATATACATATCCATACATAGTTAACCATCTAATCATTGCACCTATATTATGGTCTCCATTTACATTAACCCTGCTTTCATATCCAACGTAGCAGCATTCCCAATTTAATTTTCCAGTTAATATTTTTTCCATAGGAACAACATCAAACGTAAATGTTGCATGAATTTTTGAGTCTTTACTAAACGAAATAGTTTTTTCAACTTCAGAATCTTTAAACGTTAATTTCATATTAAATACGTCTCCATGAAAATCTTCAGTTTTTTCGTATTTATTTATCACAAATTCTTTAAAATTATCTAAAAATAAATCTAATAAAGTATTTTTGATATTCTTACCTAGTTTCATAGAATCCTGATAAGTATCGCAATTATCAATCCAGTTATATTTTTTATAAAATTCTACTGAAGCTTCTTTTATTTCTTCATGATTAAAATAGTTTTTACCAAATAGTTTATTGACCTGATTAAAGTCGTATGAATCTCCAGGTACCATATCTAGCACAATACTATTATCAATGTTATTTTCTAATAAAAGCTTATTTACATAATCTAAACTTTTACAATATGCGTCATCTAATAGATTTTCTTGACCTTTTATAAATGGGATAGCCATTCCAGCATAACTAAGAAAAGCTCCTGCATTTACGCTTAAAGCATTTTTTACACTGCTAATAATCATATTATCTTGTCTTCTTTTGGCTAAAAAAGCTTTTTCTTCTTCAGTGTAATTATCATATATTAAAGGAAAACCGTCAGCCATATTAGTTTGTGACATAAACAACGTGTCTTTTTTATTGTATTTTGAAAAATCAGACTTTATAGTATTTAATACATTTTTTGGTAATTCTTGCCAATTATCATTTCCATGCGCAACAATAATGTCTTCAGTAGCTATCGTTATAAATGCATCATCCATAGATACATCTTTAAATATAAAAGATTTGTATTCAACCCCTTTGTGAATTACTCCTTTATTATTAAATTCTATTATATTTTTTATCCCACATTTTTCCAATCTTTTTCTAGGGCCTACTGAGTCATATTTAGGCAGTAAAACCGTAGTATTTTCAGGTAAAGCGGATAAAAAGTTATCATCAAAATGATCGTCGTGGCCATGAGAAATTACAATAGTAAAATTTGGATTAGTCTTAGCTAATGCCATAAAGTACGCTGGGTGATAGATGCATGGGGGTACGGATAACCAGCTACCAAAGGCGGGTTTTTTGTACCATGGATCAGTTAATATTATATTGTCTTTGCTTTGAATCAATACGCTAGCATGATTCATAAATGTAACCTTTTTCATTTTAATTTCTGTATTTATTATTTATATTTACTATTGGAAAAACCTTTAGTAATTCGTCTAATCCTTGTTCTATTCCAATTGTACAATTATATCCTAGCTTTTCAACTTTATCATAAGATACGATGTAATCTCTTTTATCTGCGTCTCCATCAAAATCTGCGTAATGTACGTAGCAATTAGTTTTAGACTTTATCATTTCGCAAACGTCTTTTTTACTATAATTCATATGATTTGAACCTACATTGTACACTTCGCCTTTCATTTTATTACCGTTATTTATTGCAAACAAAAATGAATTTGCAATATCTTGAATATGAATAAATGTTCTCATAAAATGAGACTCATATACTGCTATATATTTTTGTGTATGGGCTGAAAAAGCTAAGTCATTAACCAATAAGTCTAGCCTTAATCTTGGGCTAATTCCAAAAGCAGTTGCAAATCTATATGCTATTGCATTTTCATATTTCATCACTTCTTCCTCAGCCAAAGTTTTACTTTTTGCATAAATACTTAATGGATTTAGTGGAGATTCTTCCGTACATATTCCTTCTATTGTTCCATAGTTTGAGCCTGTCGATCCAAACAATAATAATTGACCATCTAAACAATCTACTACATTTTTTGTTCCTTCATGGTTAATTTTATAAGAATATGACTCATCTTTTCTACATGCAGTATATCCAACAATTGCTGCGAGATGGATAATAACGTCATTATCTTTAATTGCTGAACTTAACTTTTCTTTATCTAATATATCTCCTTTAATAAAGTTAAAATTTGGTTTAAGAAAGTTGTTAATTATGCCGTCTCCTCCGTATAATAAATTATCGTAAACTGTTACGTTGTGGCCGCTATCTAATAATTTTGGCACAAGAACAGAACCTATGTATCCTGCACCACCTGTTACTAATATGTTTTTTGACATTTTTTTCTCCTTTTATATATCTAATATAATAAAAATTTTTGACATGGTAAAATATTACTTCAAGTTTTCCATATAATATTTTACAGTATTTTGTATTCCTAGTTTGTGATTATAGAAATTAAAGTTTGGAAATAATTCTTTAAAATTCTTACAGCTTAATATTTTTACAGGGTCTCCATCAGTTTTGGTTGTATCAAATGCTAATTTTCCAGAAAAACCTAAAGCTTCCTTTATCATTTTTGCAGATTCTGCAATTGAATATCCTTTTTCTTGTCCAAAATTTACAGGATAAACTAAAGATTTAATATCTAATGCATATATTAAAACATCTATAAAATCGTCTACATAAGCCCATTCTCTAACAGGAGAGCCTGTTCCCCAAACTACAAATTCATTATCTCCATTTTGCTTAGCCTGTATCATTCTTATTATCATACCATTTAGTGCGTGGGTATGATTAGGATCACAACTGTCTCCTGGTCCATACGTATTTGGAAATAATATGTTAACTGAGTTTATTCCATATTCTTCTTTGTAGCACTTAGATAAATAATATATTGATCTTTTGGCATTTCCAAAACTAAATATAGAATTGTGTACCTTTCCACTTAACCAATTTTCTTCTTTTTGTATTGAGCTATCTCCTGGATAAGAACAATTTGAAAAAGGCTGAATTATTTTTGAATTTGGAGAATGTTCTTTAACTGCATTATACAAATTTAAAGCCATTTGAACATTATCACTGTAAACTTGTCCTGCAAATTCTTTTACATAGTGTAAACTTCCTCCATGAGATGCAACATTATATATCACATCAGGCTTTAATTCTTTAATTTTTTCAGATAATGCAGAGTAGTCTAGCAAATCTAGACCTTCTGATCTATTGAAGCCATAAATATTAAAGTTTGTACTTCTTTTTAATTCTGTGATAAGATTTCTACCTATAAATCCACTACTTCCTAATACAACTATTTTCATTTTATTTTCCCTTTAAATTTTGTTATTCTTTTTATATTTTTTCTTAATCCTAACTCTCTACAGTTATGTCCTACATACAAATGATACTCTTTAAGAGTAACTGAATCTTTTATTAAGGTATATGCCCCAAAAGCAGATCCTTCAGGTAAATTGGCTCCTGGTAAAATACAACTATGTGATCCAACGATTACAAAGTCCCCAATAAAAATATCTTTAACTAATCCTCCAAACTGTTGTTCTTCAGGAACAGATGGTAAATCAAGAGAACATGCAGTATAGTCACTAGATGCACAGTGAATAGAAGAACCATTTGATATTGTTGAGTAATTGCCCATTATAAACTTTCCTTTTCCACCTGAAATAGACACGTTTGATGCTATATGGCAATTGTTCCCAATATCTGCCGCACAAGATATATATGTAAAATCATCTATTATAGTATTATCTCCAATACTAACATTTTCCGGCTGTCTTATTCTAACAGTTTTACCTATTATTACATTTTTACCGATGTGTTTTA
>Ga0115545_1000997_pt1 | contig 15060 bp, 26 predicted proteins | sample COGITO_mtgs_1003_FD_87188 | JGI IMG/M metagenome (GOLD analysis project Ga0115545, IMG submission 87188) | Pelagic marine microbial communities from North Sea - COGITO_mtgs_100330 | ecosystem: Environmental > Aquatic > Marine > Epipelagic | place: Germany:Helgoland, sampling site Kabeltonne...
GGGTAGAACGTGTGGTCTGAGCAAAATGAAAATCTCAGTGGTGGGGAGTTGATGATGCACTGTGTGTGGAAAGAAGTGGATGACGGGGTCGTGTGTGTTAGCTGTGGGAAGCATAAGCCAAAGCCGACACGGCGTAACTGCACATTGAGTAAAGGTGCGGGCGACAAGGTGGCACGAATGACCAGTGCCGTAGGGATCAAGCCATGCGGTGGCTGTAATAAGCGTAAGCGAAAGCTAAATAAGCGTTACGCAAGTGAAGCGTTTGAAAACGCCCGCTGGATTCCGGCAATGCAGTATCTACACGTAACGCGCGAGATGATTGCACAGGTTCCGGGTGATGTTTCGGTGATTGTCGGTATACCCCGCAGTGGGATGATCGGTGCGAGTTACCTGGCTACGATGCTGCACCTGCCGCTGGCAACTCTCGATGGCGACGAGGTGAAGATGGTTGGCGGTGGGTCACGCACACAGCACATGCAGGCCGACATGACTATGCCGTTGTTCTTTGATGACACGGTGATGAGCGGTCATGTAATTAAGCAGGTGCGTGACTCCTTTCCAAAGGCAATATTTGCGAGCGCGTTTGCCAACCCGTTATGCGGCCTACAGCCAGACATTCTCGGCATGCCGCTAGCCGCTCCACACCTATTGGAGTGGAACTTTATGAACTCGATGTTTATTAACAATGCCGGGTTTGATTTGGATGGCGTGATTGTTAGAAACTTTACGGGTGAGCCGCTGCTGTTGCCAAGAAAACAGGCGGTCGGTGCAATAATTACAGCCAGGCCGGAGAGTGAGCGTGAAACAACCGTCGAGCTGCTTGCTGATCTGGGTGTGAGCTATAAACGTCTGATCATGTGGCAGGGCGAGGCGTTGCCCGGCGTGGACGAGGTTGCAGAATATAAAGCAAAGCACGTCAAAGGATATGGTATGGACTGGTACGTGGAAAGCGAACCACCGCTGGCTGAACTGATTGCAGAGAAGTGCGATGCTTGGGTGATTTGCCCAACTAATGGAGCTATTTACTAATGGTACGCAAACGAAGATACCGCGAAGACGGACAATATTCCGGGGACGTTAAGGTCGAGCGTAAAGAAGCAAAGACAGAAAGTAAAACCAGCCGGTTGGAATCTAAAGCCACGCTGGCACTGGCTAAAGCACAGAAGCGTAAGTGGCTAGCCATTCTTCTAGGTGTGATTCTGGCGGCATATTTGATTATTAAAGGTGGTGCAGGCAGTGGCATCCTTGAAAAAATTCCATTTCTAGGAGGTAACTGATGAAAACCATAATCAACAATATCAAAGGTAAGGTATCGGATTGGCTCAAGAGTACTGACAGTAAACGACTGCTTGCCGGGGTGATTACCGCCGTGGTAACCACAGTCGGAACCTACCAGAACTGGCTCACAGAGCAGCAGGCAATGAACGTATCGGGCGTGGTGATCGCGTTAATACTTGGCGATAGCTACAGGCCGATTAATCCCGACAAGGAAAACGTTGCCAAATAAGGCTTTTTGATTGGTAAAATGAAAGAGCCAGGCCAAAGAAGAACTGCCTCTTCTTGTGCGGGCAGCAGTAGCGGTTTTAAGAATCGTGCTGCTGCCCATTTTTAATAGAGAGAAGCAATGAGCGATCAGTTAGTAAAGAGCATCGATGAGCTTAAAGAGAGTGTGCATCTTCTTAATACGAAGATCGAAAACATGCGGATCGAGCTGCTTCCTGTAAGCCGACTGGTCGCAGGTAACGGTAAGCCCGGATTGGAGGCACGGCTATATCATTTAGAGCAAGAAATGTCTCAACGTGAATTAACCACAAATTGGGCGATGCGAACCGCCGTTGTCTCTCTGGTTGGAGCGTTGGGGACTGTTGTTTGGAATATGATCCAAATCTAAATTCTCTATTTGCATTGTCAAACCAGAGCGTTGGATGCTTTCAGCATATCCATTCAGCTCTGCCTCTGAGGTAAAGTATCTCACAATGTCTTTTGAGAGTTCTCTTACTGTAGTTTTAAACAAGGTGCTTTATCCTCTGCTGGTTATCGTTACAAACCCACATCATTCCGGAGAAGCGTGACACGTTTGGTCACTATTTTAAAATAATTCATAATAGAACTATAAAGGGCGTAAGAACCAATGTATGTCGCATAAAGGCGACAAGCAACAAAAATCTTTCTGCTTATCTGTAGCGTTTACCCAATTTCACGCTGAGTTTTAATGGCTAGCTCTAAAGCTCGCAGGGTGTATTTATTCGTCATTGACTCGGTGTGATGTCCGATGACGGCCTGCTGCCGCTCTACGCCGTTGTCCTCAGCGTAATGCTGAAAAACGTTATTGGAGTGATAGTGACGGAGCTGATGGATTACGAATCGCTGAATGTTGTGTTTGTTTACGATGCGTAAAACAGCTTGTCGGAACGTATCCGGCGAGTACACGCCGTTTGTCATGTCGTGAAGTCGTTGGAACTCGCTCTGCCATGTGCGTGGTTGCTCTGGCTGTTCTGGCTCTTGAACTTCCTTTATTTCCACGACTTCATATTGCATGTAGCACAGCTTTAGCTCCTGCTTGGTGAACTTAGCAAGAATATGGCGTTTTACTTCGATGCCTTTCGATTTCAGTTTAGAAGCTACTTTGTTGATGGAAGTCCCAAACCTACTGTTAAGGTCGGAGATTGAAGATGCTGCTGAAATCATGTCAAACATTTCACGTTCCCGCGCGGTAAGAGATTCAATCTGAGTCTTGGTGGGACTGCTCGAGATATACCAGTCACCTTTATAGTTTCCAGGGTTGTGAACTTTGCATCGTTTCTTGTTAATGACCCAACCTTTGTTTCTGAGGACTCTCAAAGCCGATGGTAAGTTTTTCACCTGTTTAATTAGCTCGCGTGAGTCAGTGACTCCGCTTTTTAAGAGCTTGGCGAGCTGATCGCCATGAGTTGAAGCCTCTTTCGTCTTTCGTTGCCGGATGCCCTGCTGCCAGCGGCAGAAGCTGTAGTTAGCATGCGGGTTGAAGATGTAGGGGTGATCTTTGTCAGGGCGTGCCTCTTCATAGCGGCGAAGAGCCTGAATGCATTTCGTGCCGAGGACAACCGTCAGTTCTTTACCCATGTGAGCCGTTTTATGGGTGAGTGGTTTATAGAGCCAAACTCCATCGGCCTCTTCTCGGCTGGTATCGATTTCATCCCAACTAAGCTTGCAGACGTTATCGCTCCGCATGCCGGTCAGGCTTGCCACCATAAGCATGGTGTGGATCGTTGGGCTAGCATGAGCAAGAGCCTCCATGAGATCGGCCTCAGAGCATGGCAGTCGTGTTCCGGGCTGCTTGATGTGCCGGTCGAGCTTGTTAAACTTTTCGACCGTAAGCAGTGAACCGTAGGTAGCTGAATCGACAAGGTTCTTTCGCACGCCGAATTTGAAACACTTTTGAATGAACTGGAGTTTGTCGTTTAAGCGTTTGGTTCCATTGCCGGTTTTGAGGCGTTCGTTTTCAAGAACCTCATCGAGCATTTGGCTATCGAACTTGTTTGATTCGATGTGCTGGTATGGCTGGAGCATTCTTCCAACGCACTCAACATCATTCATGTAGCGTTTATCCGAGCGTGTCTGTTTAGCGTCTCCTGCTAGCCGCCTCTTGGCATGGAAGTCGTGGAAAGCACACCACACATCTTCGACTGTCGCAAAGCTTCTGGAGGCATTCTGAGGCGACTGGCTGTGGTATTCTCCGGCGAGATCAGCACGCCACTTTCGGAACGCGTTCCACATCTTTTCTGAGCCGAACTTACCGGGGAAGGTTTTCTGTTTACGCGCGCCGTTTGCGTCGTGGTAGTAACAGTAGCCGTGGCCTTTTTTGTGCCTGTTTGGTGCGTCAGGAATCTTTTGAGAAGTAGCCATTTTAGAAACTGCCTTTCTAACAAAGTCACCCAAAGTGATGTACTAAGTACATCAAATTGGCTTGCTGAAAAACAGTGTAGGGGCTGTTTACACTGAAATAATAGTATAAATCATTGAGATGCTGGAACAAGTATAGTGAGGTTATGAGCCTCGCGAGCTACCGGGCTGCTCCACCCCGCGATAGATAGCTTCTAAGTGTGTTGCTTCAATTTATATACTATAAAAACAGGCTAGTTAGCCTCGCTACACTGCTTTAGTAACGTAAGTATATCATCGTCTATACCTGCGTCTAGTCTATAGTTCTTTTTACCTTGTTTTACTGCGTTTTAGTTTGAGATGATGTACTTTGATGTACTGCGAGGTTATTTGATGTACCTCTATTTAGTCTCTTTGACATGCTTGTTTAGCATCGCCTGATGATAGGCTTGAGTTGCTCCACTGACGAACACTTCGACACGCCTGATCGCTTCTGAGAAGTTCGCAAAGTAGGGAACATCGAGCGTTTCTAAATCGCTCGCCTCGACCAGGTCTTCTAATGCCCTGAGCATTCCAATTGCATACTCGATCTGCTCACGAGCTTCTTTAAAACCGTCAGTATTTATCGTTGTGATATTTTTTCTGGGCATTTTTTTTCAATTTGTACGGAGAAGTACATTGAGCAAATTGTAACAAAAACGAAAGCGAAATAAACATAAATAAAACCAATGTATGCATTTAAGCACACTTAAATGGATCTGTATATGTCACCTCTCCGTGTCTATGAAGAATGCTGATATTAAAAAAGAACTAAAAAGACCTTGCACGCCCTAAAAAGCCCTATAAATTAGTTACTGTAAATCAACGCAAGTAACAGGAACTAAATCATGGAAGATGCGAAGTACGATGACTTCGAAAACGCTCTCTCTCTCACAGAGGTTGCAGACGCTCTCAATATCAATCGCATGACCGTTTGGAAATATGCCAAGAGCGGCAAGATTAGAGCATTCCAGCTTTTCGGTCAATGGCGAATTCTTGAAGCCGATCTCAATGCCTTCATTAACGGCAACGTCAATATGAAAGCTCGACTGGCAGAAACCCCAGACAACCCCGTCCCGGTAGGCGACTTGCCCACTCGCATGGACACCATCCTACAGAAATAGCTGCGGATGCTAGGTAAGGATACTTAGCGTAATCCGTTTGCGTGGGCTGGAGCGGGGGTCATGGACGACTGCCCGTTCATTTTTTCAAGGAACGAAAAATGGCTCAGAAGAAAAAGAAGAAGAAGAAAAGGATTTCCATCAGTGAACAGAACCAGATTATCAAGATGCGTGACAGCGGCATGTCGTTTCATGCAATCGCACGGAAGCTGGATCGCAATCCGTCGAGCGTGCTTCGAATCTGCAACGGCGAGCGAGGTAACATCCGCAGACCCTACGCAATGGAACCATGGCGGTGCAAAGGCTGTGGTGGCATGAATCACACCAACACATGTCAGGTGTGCTTTGCGAGAGCGATACGCACGATCAAGCAAAAGAAAAACGCTCCTAAAAAGGAGAAACGCACGATGACCTGTGCGGAGGCGTTGAACAAAGGAAGAAAAGACACTTACTACCCATACGTTCATATCCAAGGAAAGGATGAAAAGTGAGCAAATTAAAATTGTGGGATAGCGTTTCAAAGACTGATCCAGCTATTACCAAGGCAGTCAATTTCGGCAGAAAGTTTACAGCGATCTGCCCCCAGTCGCAACTCAAGCGTGCGACAGAGGTATTTGGAATGTTCGGAGAGGCCTGGCGGCTCGAAGATTTCAAATGGACATATATCGGTGACCCTGATAGCCCTGCGGAAGTAGTTCTTCAATGCAACTTCGTTGTTAGCGAAGCACACTGGTTTCCAGTGGTTGTCGGAATGCGATGGAAGCCCTGTCAGTATATCCATACGAAGCTGATGACGCATGCCAGAAGTAAGGCGTTAAGCATGCTCGGCTTCAACAGCGATATCTATGAAGGAAAATTCGACGACTCTCGTTACGTCGAGCATATGAAAGACCTGCACTCTAAGCAGGCAGAGCCGGAAGCGGAACAACCGGCAACAGGTCGAGACACAGTGCTTGCTGAAATCTCAAAGCGATGTACTGAGCTGGGGCTGGAACCAGAGAAGAAGAAGATGTTGGTCGCCGGGTGGCTGGCTGACTTTAACGTGAAGTCGTTTGCGGAATTAACTGCTGAACAACTTCGCATGTGTCTAGAAGAGGTAAACGAGTTACACGTTTAGAAAGTGGGGTCAAGGATGGCTATTGAAGTAAAAGAAGAGTGGTTAGCGGCAACTAATCGTGAGTTGCTCGCAGAAGGCGAATACGAGTTTGAGATCACCGATGCTGAAGAGGCTGTTAGCCGTGCTGGTAACGAGATGATCAAGATCAGCTGCAAGGTGGACGCTAAGATTCCACGGTTCATCAACGACTATCTAGTCGGCAGTGAGAAAGCGTTCTGGAAGGTCAAGTCGCTATGTTCCTCGGTGGGGATCGAGAACATGCAACCTGGCATGGTGTTAGAGCCCAGTGATCTCGTTGGCAAACGTGGCGTGTGCGTGATTGCAATCGAGCAGGATGAGTACGACGGTAACAATTTCGAGCGTAACACCATTAATGATTACCTCGTTAAGGACAAGCCGCCGGTAGAGAAGAAGCAGTCAAGAAAGCGTAAGCCGGTAGATATGCCGGAGGATGACATTCCGTTCTAAGGAGATGTAAATGTACACCGCAGTGTTTATCGCTTCTGGGGAAAGCAAGATCGTGATAAAGGCAGCGGGGGATGATGAGGCGAGCGAAGAGTTCAAACGCCTCTGGCGTAATGTGGGTGAGCGATACGGATTCGCAGTGGGCTGGTTGTTTAGTGAGTCCGGTCGCTGCCTGCATTACTTTTCGAAGATTGACTATGAATATTAGAAGCAATGGCAGGATACATAAAGTTGCACAGAAAGCTGATGGAGAGCGAGATATTTCGCGACCCGGCAATGCTCAAGACATGGGTGTGGATACTCATGAGTTGTAATTGGGAAGCACGCCGTACTCTAAGCGGTATTTTGATCGAACGAGGTGAGATGGTGACGGGCTATCGCAAGGCTGCAAGCGTTCTCGACGTTGATAAGAACACTGTGATGAGGCATTTTCAGAAGCTTCAATACGCAGACATGATCAGGGTCAACAGTGGGACGCACGGAACGCACGTTAAAGTCTTGAAATATAGTGCTTATCAGAGCGAAGACGCTGACGGGTGGGACGCAGGTGCAGACACTAGCGCATACAAGGTTGCAGACACCAGCGCATACACCAATGCAGACGCGAGCGCATACGAGAATAAGAAGAAAGAAGTTAAGAAGAAAGAAGAAAGAAAAACATACTCTGTTTCCTTTTCAAAGTTTTGGGATTTGTACCCAAAGAAGGTTGGCAAAGGTGCAGCTAACCGCTCATGGAAAGCTGCCGTGAAGAGAGCCGATGCGAAGCACATTCTGACTGCGGCTGCTAACTTTTCCAAGAGCAGTAAAGCTCGGGGTAAGTTCTGCCCCAACCCAGCAACCTGGCTCAATCAGGAGCGTTGGGAGGATGACCCGTCAACGTGGGTCGATGAAGCCGTCGCTCCGATCTATAAGCCGGTTGTAAAAACTAAAGAGCAAACCCGACAGGAGCTGCTTGAAATCGAACACGTTGCTTTGCGAACTAAATATCGCCAAATAGAAGACAAAGAATCTAAAGAGGCGAAAGAGCTGTTTCGCCGGATGGAAACGATTAGAGGTGAGCTGTGAGTGCGGTTAATAAGAATGACAGTCAAATCGGAGCTGACGGTGTTAAATCAGCAATTGATAGCTATCAGACACATATTGATGGATTGATACAGCAGGCAGAAAAGTTATTCGACGAATGGTGGACGTTTGCAGCCGCTAACAGAAAAGAAGTTAAAAAGGGGCTGTATCCAAAACAAAACTGCATTTACGAATTAACACGGGAAGGTAAAAAACGGTTCAATTTCGATGACGATGCCGAAAAGCCCACCACGTATGTACGTGTTATTTCGACCCGATGGGGCAACATCGAAAGCTTTCGCTTTTTCAGGAGTGGCGACGACAAACCACTCGTTGACATTTACCCGCGAATTAAAGGTGTGCTTTTAGACTCAGACTTCCAAGAGGTTTACCGAAGCCATGACGACATTTCAATTCGCTGGTTAGGCAACGAGGCAAGCAAAGACGATGCAAAAAGCGGCAGTGCCAAACCGACTTACGTTTATGTGATGATCGACAAAAACACTGGTCTGTACAAGATCGGTAGGTCTGTCAATCCAAACAAACGAGAACGAACGCTACAAAGCGAAAAACCTACGATTGAAATGCTGTTTTGTTATCACGCGATCACTAATGACGAAAAAGTTTTGCACGACATGTTCAACGACAAACGATATCGCGGCGAATGGTTCTCGCTGGATCACCTCGACATAAACAAGATCAAACGATACTTCGAGGTCAAGGTTGAGCATCTTAGTCTCCATGAAAAGAACGACCTTAATAGGCAGTTATATGAGTTTGAGGACAAGTACGGCGGCTTGGAACAAACCGCATAAATACAGTTAGCAAACAGTTTTGCATTAGGGGTGATTTGTGAACAGTCTTTACTTAGTTCTGGCGTTCTTAATGAGCGTTGGATGGTTTACATGGAACGTAATCGAGGAGCGAAAGATATGCGAACGCGAATGATCAAAGTCGGTGAACGAAACAGAGTGATGATACGAACCAATTCTTCGGATGTAATGTGTCGGCTCGCAGCCGCTGCGAAGGAAGAAGGACTGGTGGAAGTGGGATTTGTGAAATTCTGGATGCATGTCGCATTCGGGGCAAGAAAGAAAAAACAACCGAAATGATTGGGCGTTGGTAAGCCTGTTTTTATTACTACCCGTGCCGGGCTATATCGGCATCCCTATATTTTTAACGTGTGAATGGATTCGAAGATTATGAAAAAGGAATACCACATTTTAAGCTTGGGTGCGGGTGTTCAATCTACAGCGTTGTTTTTGCTCGGTATGGACGGTGACCTAGATGTCGAATTTGACTGTGCGATCTTTGCAGACCCAGGCGATGAACCCGAAAGCGTGTATCGGCATTTGGATTGGCTGGATTCGATTGGAGGTTGTCCAATCATCGTTAGGTCTCATGGCGGTTTAGGTAATGACTTGATGAGCAAGGAAAAAAAGCGGTGTGCATCGATACCAGCGTTTACCAAAGACATACATAGCGGCGGCGTTGGTCAGATCATGAGGCAGTGTACGAAAGAATACAAAATTGATGTAGTCGAAAAAGCTATTCGCAGGGATGTACTTGGATTAGCACCACGGAAACGCATACCAAAGGACGTATTAATTTGGCAGTACGTCGGTTTTTCGTTAGACGAGCCAGGAAGAGCAGCGAGAGCAAGAGGTCGCTTTGCACAACGAGGTTGGACTGACGTTCGTTTTCCACTGATCGAAGACAAGATGACTCGCCGGGATTGCATGAATTACTTGGAAAAGCGTGTGCCGCACGAAGTGCCAAGATCGGCATGTGTGTTTTGTCCATACAAAAGCAACCGAGAATGGCTTCGCTTGAAAAAAGCTGGTGGAGTGGATTGGGATCGAGCAGTAGCTGTAGATGCGGCTTTGCGTGAGGAAGGCACCGTGATGCAAAAGCGTATCAACAACCCAATGTATTTGCATCGTTCATGTAAGCCACTTAATGATGTCTATCTAGATGAAGACCAGATGGATTTGTTTGATATGGAATGCGAAGGAGGCTGTGGGCTATGAACAAGGTGGAACAACCAAATCATTATCTGAGAGGCGGCCTAGAATGCTTTCACACGTTTCGCCAAGTTCAGGGTGATGACAAGGCAGTCGCTTTTGCACTGGGGAATGTTTGGAAATACATCTGGCGAGCAACCGGCGACGACGCAAAGCATCAGGAGCTTGCAGGTCAGATCGAAGACCTTGAAAAGGCTGCGAAGTACATCCGGTTAGCAGTAGAGGTGCTTAAAGATGAAACCTCGTGACAAGTGGGGTCGCCGGAAAAACATTGCAAGTGGCAATGCGGATATCCCAAAGGTTGATTGTCCTTTTTGCGGAAGCCGAAAACTGCGTACGCATAGCCGGGCTAACAAATCAGGCACGAGCTACTGGGTGCAGTGCGAGTGCGGAGCAAAAGGTGTAACCGCAGCGACGAGACGTTCAGCCGGTGCTGAGTGGAACAAGAGAGCGTCGGTTAAACCACCAGTGGCACATGCGATGCATCGTGTACTTAAGGATGCGGAACCGTGCTGTTGTTGTGACTCAAAGCCGGAAGTTTTGAGCTACAACGTCGGATCGCAGATTAGATGTAGCAATCCAAAGTGTTTTACAGCGATTGGCTTTGATAAGCATCGATACAACCGCGAAGAATTAATTGAAATGTGGAACAGCCTTCATGAGATAGGCGAAGGCAGTGTGAAACTAAGGAAGTTTAAGGCAGAAGATGTGTAACGTCATAACAAAACGAACGCGCGCATTGGTTAACGACAAAAGCGGACAGTGGTATGGAAAGCTTGAGGTTCTCTATCCGACAGACAAATGTAAGAACGGCTCGACCATCTACGTTTGCCTCTGCCATGTATGCGGCGACCAATGCGAAATGCCTGCAAGAAGGTTATTTACTGGCGGCAATACGTCATGTGGTTGTAATCGTTGGAATCCGCAGCACCTCGGCAAAAATATGGCCGGTAAGAGATATGGGATGTTACTTGTCGAAAGTCGCGCTCCGAACAATAAAGCAACATGGCACTGGAATTGTGTATGTGACTGCGGTAAACGAATCGTCGCTTGCGGAGCAGAACCGCGTAAAGGTTCAAAAACTCATTGCGGATGTTCATCAAAGCGTGGAATCCGTACTAACAGTCAAGAGTTAAAACCAGGAGACCGAAGCGGGATGCTTACTCTCGTTAAGGAAGTGCGAGTAACAGCAAAGACAAAGACAAAAGACGGCACGCAACCAGTGTGGCTGTGCTTATGCGATTGCGGCGAAACGACGACCGTCCGTTCAAATTATCTTCGTGAATCCAATCGGCATCAAAGAAAGAGTTGTGGGTGCTTAGTTGATATACGCAGGGCAGAACGCAAGGGCGTGAACCACCCGTCTTACAACCCTGATCTTACCGACGAGCAGCGTAAGCATAGAGCGTTCGACAGAGATAATTACAAGTGGACGCAGGCAGTTCTTAAACGTGATAAATGTTGCCAGAGGTGTGGGAGTACAGAACGCCCACACGTACATCATATCTACCCCTACGCATGGTATCCAAACTTACGAACAGAACCAACAAACGGAATTGTGTTGTGCAATGACTGCCATCGGGCATATCACAATCAGCACGGCAATAAGAAGTGTAACGCTAACCAGGTCTCAAATTTCATTGGGAGGCGAGTGCGTGTCAACCGTAATCAAAATCTGTAACCGCTGTAACAAAGAGTACACCGATGTAAGGTGTTGCCCTAAGTGTGGATGCCCGGAGTTCAGGATAAAGAAATAACAATGGGAAAAATGCAACGAGACAAAGGAGCCAGGGGCGAACGACAGCTCGCGGAAAAGCTCTCGAAACTGCTTGGGGTAGAGGCGTATAGGTCTTGCCAATATGCGGGCAAGGAAGGTGCTGGCGATGTGCTTGGTGTGCCTGGCATACATGTCGAATCAAAATACACCGAACGTCTAAATCTATACGCTGCCATGGATCAGGCTGAAGAGGATTGCGGCAGAGAGATACCAGTGGTGTTTCATCGTAAGAACCTGCGGCAGTGGGTCGCAATCGTGAACTTGGATCAATTAGTAGAGTTGGCACGAGCAATAGTGGAGATAGTCGATGAATGAGTATTGGAGTGGATTTGCGGCGGGGGCTGGAGCAACAGTCGCGGTGCTTGCAGGCACGATTTTTTATTGGCTGTTTGGGGCAGTTAAAAAAGGCATGGGGGCAATGAGTAATGAGAGCGACATTCGAAAACCGTGATTCGCAAATGGATGAATTACGGATCGTGAGAAGGTTTACGACATACCTAAAGGAAGAGCAGGGGCAGACGCGAGAGTTTAAGAAGATGCCTATCTACTCACCCGTAGATTTTGCTATCTGCAATTCACGTAAGGTCACAGGATGGCTTGAGGTGCGTTCTCAGAACTTTAGTTATGACGACCACAGACATGTCGTGATTGATCTTAGGAAGCTGTACAAGCTGCGTGATTGGGCAGAGTGGTCAACAGATGCACCAGTGTATTTTGCAGTTGGGTTCACTGACGGTATCACAGCGGTAGCAAGTGTAGCTCCGCAAATCGAAGAACACATCGTTGACGTTAAGTGGATGAATCGCAAGCGGCCACGAGATGACCAGGACAACGCTCCTGCGGCGTGGCTATCTAAAGAGATGTTCACTCTGATTTAAGTTTACAACTGGGCTTGACGATATTGTAAATGAGCTATAGTATTAATTCGCTATAGGAGAGCGTTATGAAGTGTTTTGAAGACAACAAAAATCAGTTAGTTAAACTCATTAACAAACAGCGAGATGCTGATGGCATTTCTGTGCGAGCCTTAGCGAAAACGGCTGATTGCAGTCAGTCCGGTCTAAATCAGACGTTGAAGAAAGGATTTTCAGCGTCGTTAGATAAGTTGCTGCTATTGTTAAATGCACTCGGGTTTACGGTGACGCTTAACATCAAACATGCGGCTACTGGTAAAGAGACTAATATTAGGTTGAGGAAATAAGATGATGTTCGAGTTGCGAGAAGTAAAAGGTCAAAAAGGTTTTACAGGCAATTGGTTTCGAGGTGAGGTCGAAGCTGCTAATGCGACAGAAGCGTTAGAAAACTACATGATGGATTTCGAAGGCGAGATCGTAGTAGACGGTGAAAGAGCATACGCTCATTGTCCAGACATGCAGGGCAACTGGGTACATATCTACCAAGCGTATCCAGCAGATGGGGGTGGGGGGTCGGAAAAATCGACTTCTGAAAAATGATATGCCAGGGGTAATCGAAACTGCGTTAAATAGTGCAGCGGATCAACGTAAAATACTTATAGATAAATCAGCTTAATAAAGACCTGTTTCTTTAAGCAACGTAAACGTAGATTTAGTTGTAAAACCTTGGTTCTAGCGAACTGGAAATAGCCCAAAAACGTCGCAAAAACTGCTCTGATAATTGTGCCGATACTTTGCGAGAAACAGTTTTAGCGGCCTTGGGCAAACGGCATCGCGTATTTAAACGTGGTGTTTGAAAAATGCGGCTGGCGGTACGGCGGTTATAACGATCTTTAAAAATGAAAATTTCTGAGGTAGTGAGTCCAGAAACCGAGCGACCGCCACTTTTTTCTTCCTCGCAAAAAAAATTGAAATTTAAAAATTGCGACAAAATTGAACACATGCCATTTTGGCAGGTGTTGCAAAATACAACGCATGCAAAAAAAATGGGCAATGTCAAAATGACAATCGGCGCATTAAAAAACCCCGATCTGTTTTACCAGGGGTTTTAAAATCTGTTGAATCCTACTTATAGCGCAATTGTAAAACCTGCGCAATAGCCTATTCAATCGGCAATCCTGAAATCTTTATTGCGCCTATGTTTCAAGTAGTAACAAAAAACGGTCGATTACTATGGACATAGCGTAAAAACGCTATAGAATAAACAGACGTCAAACAAATATTTTTTTTAGTAAGAGGTAGCAAAAAAACACTATGGCAATCGTATTCATACCAGTACTACAACAATACGCAATAAAACGCGCAGAATCGTATATTGCGTTTTTTAACTGTCATTCTGATGCGCTTGATGCGCTCGTATCTATAGGGGGTTAACCAATGAGACTACAAACAATAATTGAATACTATAAGCGCGTTATGAAACCCGGTTTCAATTGTGCGGAATACGCGCAGGTGTGCGCGGAAGAAGTATTTCACGCGATCGGCGAATATGGGTATTTATCCCATGATGATGAAACCATGCCGAATTACTTAAACAGGGTTTTTTTAGATATGCCTATAGCGGAATGCAATGCATGGCTAACCGATTTTAATGGGGGTAATGATAATGACATTTAAAAGACTTAAAAACCTAGCGCGTAAAATCATAAACGCGAAAACGTACGAACGACGCGCGCAGATTATGCGCGCCTATGCTTATCGTACTGGTAAGGTTAAAAAGCGCGGTACTTATGGGTACTACTTTATGAAGCTAGCGCGCGTTTTTGATTACTACGCAAAACATAAAACCGGAAATAGTCCCGATTTGTTTAGTGTGTTTAGTGGTAAGAATACTAAGCTGCACTATGTCAATTTTAGTACGTTGCCGGGTTTTACTTGTCCCGGCGCAGGTAAATGCTTGGATTGGTGCTATTCGTTTAAAGCATGGCGAAACCCTGCTGTTTTTTGTCGACAATTGCAAAATACAATTTTGTTAGACAATCGCAAAACGGTAATCCGCGCAGCATGGGACAAACTGAAAACCGATATTTACGTACGGTTATACGTCGACGGCGATATTGATTCTATTGAAACCCTAGGTTTTTGGTTTAGCCTATTGAATATCAGGCCTGACCTAAAAACATGGGGATATTCTAAGTCCTGGAATTTGTTTTTAGATTGGCATAAACAGGGTTTATCATTTCCTGGTAACTACTGCTTAAATATCTCAAGTGGTAGTATCTACGACGATAACAACGCGCTAAAATCAGCTGTATTAGAATTGCCTATTACCAGGGGGGAATTTATCGCTGTTGACTTAGACGGTCATTATTCTAAAGGTTTCGACAGATACGACGACGTGAACTATCATAGGGAAGTACGGTCTAAATTACGCGCTGAATACCCTGCTAACAATGCGTTTAGCTGTACTGGTAAATGTCATGACTGTTTACCTAGTAAAACGCTAGGCAATCGCCCGGCATGCGCTGTTGTAGAATTGGATTTTAATATCGGTAATGGTACCCACTAACACCACCACCACCACTACCCGCGCATAGTCGCGGGTTTTTTTATGCGCTCTACCTGGTTGCTCTACCCGGTCCGCTCTATGTGATCCGCTCTACCTGGTTGCTCTACATGGTCCGCTCTATGTGATCCGCTCTACCTGGTTGCTCTACCTGGTTGCTCTACCTAGTAAAAC
>Ga0115545_1001000_pt1 | contig 15024 bp, 6 predicted proteins | sample COGITO_mtgs_1003_FD_87188 | JGI IMG/M metagenome (GOLD analysis project Ga0115545, IMG submission 87188) | Pelagic marine microbial communities from North Sea - COGITO_mtgs_100330 | ecosystem: Environmental > Aquatic > Marine > Epipelagic | place: Germany:Helgoland, sampling site Kabeltonne...
AGGCGCCTATGTAAAACAAGGCAAAGTCTTCAAAATGTACACCTTTGATCCTACAAGCAGTGGCAAGCTCAATTTTGCTACGGGTATCGTTGATTTTGTTGCCAAAACTATGAAATTTAAAGTGAGTGAAGTTGATACCAGTTTGTAGACTAAGCACCTGGTCTCCGCATCTTTTGGGTGCTGAGACCAGACTTATTGTATTAATCTAGTGGCAGAAATACGTGGCTCTATTAGCACTTAAAGAGCCGGCATTAGTGTGTTCAAATGTGCCTCAATTTCCGCTGCTGAATCTCTCGTAGCATCAACAGCAACAACGCCACTGATTAACATATCTCCCTCTAAACCGAACAAATAACGCAGTGTAAGCAGCCCATCTGTAAGCGCGTCTATTGTGCCGTTACCATCGATATCTGCAAGATCACCTAACATTACTATGTGAGTCTCTATATCGACCGAAGAGGTATATATGGCATTCGACGCAACAGTTCCAGAAATAAGGGCGTCGCCAGTTAAGCCAAACATTCCTCTCAATAACAATAAACCATCTGTTAAAGCGTCATACCGTCCATTACCATCAAAATCTATTGAACCAGATGGTGGTGTTCCTGCTAAAAACTCGCTTAAAGCTCCAACACCATCGTTATCTTGATCACTAGAGGCGTCTGAAGCATCGTTTGGATCGAGTCCATAGCGACGCTCCCATGCATCGGGCATACCATCACCGTCTGAATCAAATGCATATAGTCTATTATTGGGGTAAATATCTGAGTTATCCCCTACCCCGTCAGAATCACTATCTGTCGTTTCAGTTGAATCCAATGGGAACAAATCCACATTGTTAGCAACACCGTCACTGTCGCTGTCATTGCTCGGATCTAGGGGCAAGGCATCATCTTCATCATTCACGCCATCACCGTCATCATCTACATCTGCATTATTACCGATACCGTCACTATCGGTATCGGTATCTTCAGTCCCGTCAAGAGGAAAAGCATCCAAGCCGTCTTGACTGGAAACGCCATCGCCGTCTGGATCAAACATCAAATTTGCGAGCACATTAGACTGCCAATAAGAATTATACCCCCAGCATTGGACACCGTTATCATCTAGTGCACAGGTATGTGTTCGACCTGCTACAACAGCTACCGGATTCTCTAAATCAGAAGGCACACTAGACTGTCCATAATCGTCCCACCCCCAGCAAGTGACTATCGGTGTCACCAGAGTGGAAGGCGTCACGGTAATCTCATCAATCGCACATGTATGATAAAAACCCGCGGCCACAGCTACCGGATTCTCTAAATCAGAAGGCACAGAAGTCTGTCCATAATTATTGTCCCCCCAGCACTGGACTCCACTATCACCAAGCGAACAGGAGTGATAATAACCTGCTGCCACAGCCACTGGATTCACCAGAGCTGGCACCGTAGTCTGCCCATAATTATCTCTTCCCCAGCACTGGACTCCACTATCATCAAGAGCACAGGTGTGTGCATCACCCGCGGCCACAGCTACTGAATTCATCAAACCAGCAGGCACAGTAGATTGCTGATAATCATTATCTCCCCAACACTGGAGATCATTGTCATCAATCGCACAAGTGTGAAAATAACCTGCTGCCACAGTCATTGGATTTACTAAACCAGTGGGCACAGTAGACTGCCCATAAACATCCCTTCCCCAGCACTGGACACCATTATCATCAAGAGCGCAGGTATGGAAATGACCTGCTGCCACAGCCACCGGATTTACTAACCCATCGGGCACAGTAGACTGGCCATAAACATCTCTTCCCCAGCACTGGACACCATTATCATCAAGAGCACAAGTGTGTTGACTACCCGCTGTGATTTGGTAGTTTTGAACATCATCGTTATCTGAACTTACAGCAGAACTGATGCTGGCTGCTGAAAGGAGCAATAAGTAAATGAATAGTTTAAACATGAGCTTCATCTGTCAAATCCCTTTTCAATCCTCTATATGTGATGAACATACCAAGGTTTGATCTTTGGGTACAAAGATCTCTTTAAAAATATGCTTTGCTGGTAGGCTAACGAGTATACAAGAGAGTATTAAATAATCAATTTAGCTCATTCTCAACAACCCATCTGCTAAATATAGCAGGCACCAGATGAACGACTTCGATGGTCGCTTTAAATTTATTGACTCCAGAGTCTTCAACCCACCATCGGATTAACTATCAATTATTTTGCTTCTGATGAGTCAAACCAAAAAATTATGACCACCTTTATACAGTTGCACATAAGTAGACTATGGAGGAGAATGGAGCAGAGTAAATTTAATCTCCAAGGTGTAATAGCGTATGCAATACATGAAGATAATATCGTGTTTCTATTTGCTTGTTACTTTAACGCTAACTGGTTGCGATGGTAGCTCTAGTGAAGACGTTCTTCCACTGGCAGTATCCCAAGCTATGCCACCTAACACAGCGCCGGTTGCCGGAATATCCTTAGGCTCTGAGGCATTTGTCGCTAGCACTGAAGTCTTCTTTACTGGCGGAGAGAGTAGCGACGCTGAAGATGATTCACTTACCTATTTGTGGAGTTTAGAAAAACCAGACTTTTCTCTTGCCAAACTGAATAATACAACCGATGAAGTAATTTCATTCAGACCAGATGCGATCGGCAAATACACGCTAACTCTTACCGTTACTGACACCAAAAACAAATCAACCTCGATTACGAAGTCTTTTATTCCTAGTTTACCTGAGCCCAAGCCTTTACCTATATTTGCTGCTGCACCACCTCCAGTTGGAGTAATCATCGATGAGTTGGATGCGGTACGTTTTCTGAAACAATCAACCTTTGGCCCAACAGTTGAGTCAGTTGGGGACCTTTTGGCTAAAGGAGGAGAAGCTTGGTTTAACGAACAACTGAACCTTCCTTTCACTTCATGGACTCATCTCAGAAGAACCTCTTGGATTGAAGAAGTTGATCCTCTGGATTCTGACCAAAATGGTAGGATGTGGATAGAAGAGTTATTTTCTGAAACTGCACAAAATAGTGCTGACCAGTTGAGACATCGAATGGCTTATATTCTCAGTCAACTGTTTGTCGTATCTCAACAAACGGATCTAAGCCACAGAGAAATCGCCTTTACCGATTATTGGGATACTCTTGGAGAAAACGCGTTGGGGAACTTTCGGAATTTATTGGAGGATGTGACCTTACATACAACGATGGGTCATTATTTAAATATGATGGGCAATCAAAAGGCCGATCCTGAAAATAATATTCGCCCAGACGAAAACTTCGCAAGAGAAGTGATGCAGCTTTTTACAATTGGCTTAAGAGAATTAAACCAAGATGGCTCAGTCAAAGTAAACTCGAGCGGAGAAGCTATTGAAACATACGACCAAGAAACAATAACTCAATATGCAGCCGCTCTAACTGGCTGGTATTACGATACAACTGGTTTTGAAACAAATCCAGAAAACGAATTTTCGTGCAGCATAGCTTGTTTCCCGATGGATATTTCTACAAAACCTATGGTTGCTTTTGACTATATCCATCAAAAAACCGAAAAACGGCTTCTACGTGGGCACTATATTCCCCCTGGGCAAAGAGCAGAAGAAGATGTGCAAATAGTAATCGATAGTTTGTTTAATCATCCAAATTTAGCACCTTTTTTCTCAATGCACCTAATTAGACAAATGGTGACCAGTAACCCCTCTTCAGCTTATATAAGTCGTGTGAGCGCCGTATTCAATAATAATGGGGAAGGGATTCGTGGTGATTTGGGCGCAACGGTAAAGGCAGTATTATTTGATCCTGAAGCAAGAAGTCCTGAAATGGCAGAAATACCCCTTTACGGGAAAGTCAAAGAACCCGCGTTAGCAATAACCCACCTTAATCGCCTCTTCAATATTGGCATTAACCAAGAAATACCAGTAACAGTAAGCGCCGACCAATTATGGGGAACACATCGGTGGATGAGGGTGGCTGGCGCGCCGTCACAACAAGTACTTGACTCTGAAAGTGTGTTTAACTTCTTCAGGCCAAATTTTGCTCCAAATGGTGAAATTTCTGATTTGGGATTTGTTGCGCCAGAACTACAAATTACAACAGAAGCAAGCATTGTTAATGATGTAGAGATGTTCCGGTGGCTGACCACAAAGGAACTATGGTCACATGCTATAAATAATGGCCGAGATCCAGATCAATTTACACTAACTTATGACTTCACACACTTAGATGAAATTTGGGAGGTAGAGGGATATCCAGCCGTGTTAGATTTTTTAAATTTATATATGACAGGAAATAGAATGGACTCGGACTATAAATCTCATCTGTTATCGTTTTCCGAAAACCCAGAATACACTCAAGTATTTGATGGAGAAGACCCAGCTTGGAGTGAGGATTTCACTGACAGAATGGAGCGACATCAGTTTTTAATCGACCTCATTTATGTAATTGCGACAACACCTGAATTTAAGGTTCAAAGATAGGAGGAGCAAAATGGATAGAAGACAGTTTTTGCAATCAGGGCTTTCAGCTTTTGGAGTGTGCGCGTCGCATTCGTCACCTGTCTTTGGCATGGCTTTAGATTCAAATTTCGTCAATGCGACAAAATCAGTTAACGACTACAAAACTCTTGTCTGCGTCAATCTCCAAGGTGGTGCCGATTCTATTTCCCTTTTTGTGCCTACTAATAATTCAGAGTATAACCAGTACCAAAAAATTCGACAAAACTTAAGTTATGAGCAAAGCTCAATTAATCCTTTGGTGTCTAACAATGAGAATTTGGACGGATTTGGCTTGCCTGATTTTGTTAGTTCTTTTAGCAGTTTGTTTAATGATAAAAAATTATCTATCGTTTCAAATGTTGGTCCGCTTAGAGAGCCAACGACACTATCAATGATTCAAGCGAACAAAGCTGTACTCCCGCCCTTTATGAATTCGCATTCAGACCACGAGGCCCTTTGGCAAACCGGCTTTGTCAGTGTGAACGAGCGAACTGGATGGGGGGGGCGACTTATTGAGGCATTCAATAATGACGGTACATTAGTACCTAATAATATCTCCCTAAAACAAACTCGAAAATTTATCAGAGGGAATAAGTTAGATCCATTTGTGGTTAATGCTGGTCAAATTCAAAATCTTAGCCAGTATGTTGATTGGGAAACAAATAGCGATTTGCCGCTACGCGACATGTTTAATAAATTGACTAACAGAAGCGATACTAGTCTTGATGAAAGCTATACAAAGGTTGTGAATTCAGCAATGAATAGCAACCAAGCTTTAAAGAGAGGATTACAAACCGCATCCGAAACTGCAGTTTCTTACCCTTCGACAACAGGAAATGTAGCGGTAGATAGTGAAGCTGAAGGCTTTAATGCACAACTGAAACGTGCAGCAGAGTTAATTGAGATCGCCCCATTTCTTGGGCATCAAAGGCAAGTTATTTTTATTCAACTTGGGATGTTTGATACGCATGATAACCAAGCAACTATTTTTCCAGCGCTTATGAAGCTTTTGTCTGCCGGGATGAAGTCTTTTCAAACAGACCTTGAAAGTCGCGGCATAGACGACCGAGTAGTTACCTTTACGCAATCTGAGTTTGGCCGTACCCTTACTATTAATTCTAATGGTACTGACCATGGTTGGGGTGGACACCAGTTTGTCATGGGCACACCTGTCCTAGGCGGCCAAGTTATTGGCAACCTCCCAGAGTTCGCAATAGATTCTTCAGACACTTATCAATCAGCGTTCATACCGCAATTTGCAGTGGAACAATACGGTGCAAATTTAGCAAGGTGGTTCGGTATTTCAGAATCAGAAATGTTAGATATTTTTCCAACCTATAATCGCTTTGATAATGTTGATTTCGGTCTTTTTGTTTAACAAAGACAAACATGACTTAGCTAACTTGAACTTTGATAATTAGCCCAGTTCTATCCTATTTAAATCAATTGCTTAGCCGTTTGTGTCAATGGCAAAACACCCCGATCTAGTACCAACTTAAAGCGCAGGCATTAAGGTCTCTAAATGCGCCTCTATCTCTTCTGCAGTGGTTCTAGTAGCGTCTTCTGCCACTACACCGTTAATCAGCGTATCGCCCTGTAAACCGAACAGGTAACGCAGAATAAGCAGGCCATCTGTAAGAGCATCAATATCACCATTTCCATCGATATCTGCAAGATCACCAAGCGTTTCGATACGAGACTCGATGTCCACTGATTCAGTGTAAGTTGCATTTGAAGCTAGCGTTCCACCAGTAAGAGCAGCACCATCTAACCCGAACATACCTCTAAGTAGAAGAAGACCATCTGTAAGGGCGTCGTACTCACCGTTTCCATCCAAATCAATAGAGCCTGACGGTATCGTTCCCGCTAAGAACTCATCTAATGCTAAAACACCATCATTGTCCTGATCACTTGTAGCATCAGAGGAATCACGTGGGTCAAGCCCATACTTGATTTCCCAGGAATCTGGCATACCGTCATTATCAGTGTCTTTTGAATACAGGTCATTCTCTGGGTAAGCATCTACATTATTGGCAATACCATCACCATCTGAGTCATTAGTTGGGTCAATGGGCGAACTATCATTTTCATCAGCCACACCATCGTTATCATCGTCGGTATCAGCTGACATACCCATTTCAATACATGCTTGATCGCACTCGTTTGGAACTCCATCACTATCTGTGTCAATTAAAGAGCCAACAGAAATGAGAGGATAGACATCATTGATATCAGGTACAAAATCATTATCTCTATCAGGTAATAACATATTTTTACCGTAATAGACCTCAAGGTTATCTGCTCTAGCACATGTCAGGATGACATCCAAATTTCCATCCGCATCTAGATCGGGCGTGTAGATTCGATTACAGTTATTCTCCTGCATAAAGCTACTGAACGTTTTCGTCGACAATGACCAGCCTGGATTAAGATTCTTATGCAAAGCTATTACATCGTTGGTGAACATCCCAGGTTTCAATGTGGAAACAATATCTAGTTTCGAATCACCGTTTAGGTCTCTGAATTGGAAATTTTGGTCATGAACTGCACCCGTATCTTCGGGTTGATACTGACTCAAGGTAAACGTGTCAGTCACTGAATCCCGGGAGTAAATCGATATCAGAAACCTTGGGTTGGTTATATGAAACTGATTATTTTCAAGTGCAACAAACTCAAGTTCATCATCCCCTGATAAGTCTACCAATTCAGTTTCCCAATAGTGTGTTGCATCAATATTAACGGTATAAGGATTTCCTGGTTCTGAAATAGGTACTATAGTGTTCTCATTAAGACGAAAACCCATATCTAATTCTACTGGCGGAGAAGCCGTATCGAATTCGTCTTCTGTCTGATAAAAAGCTGCATTTGTGTAGCGCCGTGAAACAAAAGGTTCATCAATAACTGAGTCTGGTTCCACTTCGATATTCATTAGAATATCTAGATCATTGTCTTGATCAAGGTCAACTAGAGCCCCGTTGTAGACAGAAATACTTTCATACTTTTGATAAGTAGCAGCATTGTATCCTGCAGGATGGCGAGCTATACATACTTCATTGCAACCGATCAGTAGTGGCCTAGACCAAGAAAGACCGGCACTAACTCCAAGCAAGAAAAATTCAGGCACCTTGTCTCCATCTACATCACCATAACTTGCGAACTCTGCCGTCATATCATCCAAAGTTAGATCTGACTGATTTTCTAAGGTCGGCGTTTTGTTAACTAACCCTGTATCACTGCCTAAGTACAAACTGATTCCACTGATTGATGGGCCACCAAATTCCTTATGTCCTGCGCCAACAACCAGGAGATCGTCTGCGCCATCATCGTTAATATCTGCTACCACCGTATCTCGCGCACCCAACTGATTACTATCTACTACTACCACTTCAGGAGTCACACTGCCTTCAGCTCCATAAACTACCACAACACGATTAGGGAAACTGCAACCCAATGTTCTTGTGGTCATATTTTCGTTTAGTGTAAATATGAGATCCTGGTAACCATCTCCATTAAAATCGCCAAATTCATGACTTTCCATGAGCAACTGATGAAAAGCATTACAACCCTCGATAACTGTATATGGTAAAGTCGCCAATAGTTGGAAAGGTGCTAAATCAAACAACCTCCGTGCGGTAAGCTCATCTGCACGCCATGGCTCCTCGAGACTGTCTACAAGGTCATTGGGCTCTTGGAGCAAACTCAGTTCTAAACCCTCTCTAGTAACTAGCTCCAGTGATGCCGAAAATTGTGACGGAGAAACACCAAATTGTTCCTCGAAAGCTTCATCCCAATTAGAACTGGAGGAATACTTATCATAAAAGTCAATAAATACTGCTCTCATCCCATAGTCATGCACCAGCTTCATAATTCCAGAAATACTGATATCCAGATAGTTTGCCTCTAAAACATTTAGAGGAGCTAGATCAAGGACCCGCCCAGCGATTTCAAATGAAACTCTTTTATGGAACTCACCAAAGGGTTCCCCAAAGAACAAACTCGCCAGTAATGTTTTTGTTAAATACTCTTCCTGCCCATCAGTCCACCATTTTGGGATAGGCTTAGTTAACCGTTCTTGGCGCTTGAAAAATTGCTTAAAAAACGCACGAAAAGCAAGCGCTGAACGTTCGTTCTGATAAAGATCCACCTCGTCCAAAAATATAATTTGTTTAATAGAGCTATTAGAGACAAATTCTATAGATCGATATCCAGTATTTTCATCGCTAAAGGGTTCAAGATTTGCAATAAGGTTGAGGAGTTCATTAGTTGAGCAGTTATCTGGCACTAGCTCACATACAGCAATTAACGCAACATCAGTAATTGACTCTGCTCTTTCTACGACTGTCAAGAACGTCTCAGAGTTACCAAAAATAGCTTCCAAATCAGAAAAATGACGATTAAAGACCGCCATTTTCTCTTCACTGTAACTATTGGATTGGAGTTCAAACGCACCATTCAGCAAAGGCTTGAGTCGTTGCTCATTAGCAATTATTAAATTCGCCATTGTCAGTAGAAATACCAACAAGACCGCTTGAATAAAAGATTTGAATTGATAGTTAGTACGCATTTAAATCTCCCGCACCTCGCAGCTAAATTTCACTAGAGATTTAGCTATGTAATTAGTAATTGATGATATTCAACTTTTTATTAATTCAAAGGACTGTTGTGACGATTATAGGTTAGTCGCAGCTGTAGATTCAAACTTTAGGAAAGATGGTGGGCCGTGCGCGACTCGAACGCGCGACCAATTGGTTAAAAGCCAATGCCATTCAGTATATAAATCAATGACTTAACTGTCTTTAATATCGGTAATTAGCCCAATTTTGGCCTATATTAATCAATGACTTAGCGATTTATGTCGGTGAAAAACCACCTCGATCTAGTGGCAACTTAAAGCGCAGGCATCAAGTTCTTTAAGTGCGACTCAATCTCCTCTGCTGACGTTCTTGTAGCATCAGCTGCAATGACCCCATTAATAAGCGTATCGCCCTCTAAACCGAACAAGTAGCGTAGTGTGAGCAATCCATCAGTAAGAGCATCTATCTGACCATTACCATCTATATCTGCAAGTTCACCAAGAGTGGCAATACGAGATTCAATATCCACTGACTCGGTATAGGCTGCGTCAGACGCAATCGTGCCCGTTACCAATGCAGTCCCATCTAATCCAAACATCCCTCTAAGCAATAAAAGCCCGTCCGTTAGAGCGTCATACTGGCCGTTTCCGTCGATATCTAGAGAGCCTGACGGGATTGTCCCCGCTAAAAACTCATCTAATGCTGAAATACCATCATTATCCTGGTCGCTTGTAGCATCCGAGGCATCGTTGAGATCTAAGCCGTATTGGGTTTCCCAAGCGTCTGGCATGCCATCATTGTCAGTATCTGCACTATATAGGGCATTATTAGGAAATCTATCAGAGTTATCTCCAACACCATCACCATCACTATCACGGGATTCACTAGCATCCAATGGGAAGACATCATCCACGTCTAACACCGTGTCATTATCATCATCAGGATCTGCATTATTTCCCATTCCATCTGAATCTGTATCCACTGACTCTGAAGAATCATTAGGAAATGCATCAGAGTTGTCTCCAATGCCATCTAAATCTGTATCAACTGTCTCTGAGGAATCATTAGGAAATACATCTGAGTTGTCTCCAACCCCATCTGAATCTGTATCAACCGACTCTGAAGAGTCTAATGGAAATACATCTGAGTTGTCTCCAACCCCATCTGAATCTGTATCAACCGACTCTGACGAGTCTAATGGGAATACATCTGAGTTATCTCCAACCCCATCTGAATCTGAATCAACTGACTCTGAAGAGTCTAATGGGAATACATCTGAGTTATCTCCGACCCCATCTGAATCTGTATCGGCTGACTCTGAGGAATCATTAGGAAATACATCTGAGTTGTCTCCAACCCCATCTGAATCTGTGTCAACCGACTCTGAAGAGTCTAATGGGAATACATCTGAGTTATCTCCAACCCCATCTGAATCTGTATCAGCTGACTCTGAAGAATCATTAGGAAATACATCTGAGTTATCTCCAACTCCATCGGAATCTGTATCAGTTGACTCCGAGGAATCATTAGGAAATACATCTGAGTTATCTCCAACCCCATCTGAATCTGTATCAGCTGACTCCGAGGAATCTAAGGGGAAGAGATCAGAAGCATCTAAAACACCATCATTATCATCATCATTATCGCACTTATCACCTGTTTCATCGCTATCTGTATTAACCTGGCCATAATTCACAACATCGACACAATTATCACGATTATTTCCTATTCCATCACCGTCACTATCCAAGCTTTCATCAGGATCGGCAGGAAAAACATCCTCTAAATCTAAAACACCATCGCCATCTAGGTCTAATCCCTGCGAAGTGAATTTAGCAATCTTTGAGAAACTGTCTCCTGTATCTGGATGTGTAAATGTTACCTCTATTGACGCCGGAGAATGAATAGGCCCACCACTACTACTAGAACTATCCCAATTTCCTTGGTCATAACGATTGATTTGCGCATATGACTCCCCTGCCTGCAAAATTCCATCGCCGGCTGTATATTGGCTCTCTGAGAAGCCCGATCGCTTAGTGTTTTCTCCGTCGGCATTATGTGCCCAAAAAGCCCATAGCTTTGGATCCACATCTACGAGTGATGTATTTTCAACACCAAATTCCCAATCCCAATATCCGTTTGATCCTTTAGTCGCAATGTCGCCGTCCCAATCTCCATTGAACTTAGCGTAAACCACGATATGCCTCGGCGTAAATGGAATCTGTGGGTTCAGTGGCTCTGAATCTTCATTATCGGGAACGCCATCATTATCATCATCATAATCGTTAGAGTCATCTATCCCATCCCCATCTGAATCTGGATATGGATTAGATGTTTCTATCCGTATTACACAATCCTGAGATATATTAGGGATGAGGAACTCATGCGATTGAGTACCACCTGTAAAAGTTGTGGTTTGACCACACGAAATGATTTTATCAATAACATATGGCGTCTCTACAATAGTTGCCGTAAATGTGACGGACTCGCCCGTGCCAATCTGTAACTTCTTGTCAGCTTGTGGACCAACTTCCGTGCCAGAAACCGTCCCACTAGCTGACAGGTACTCTAATGAAGCCGCTTTTTCAATAGACAGAAGAAAATCAAATGTTAGCCTATCTCTTAGATTAACTTTTAGCTCGCAGCTTTCCGTAACTGACGTTAGTGTAAGAGTATTAATATTTCCTGGAACAGGACTTTGTCCACAGCCTGTTATTGCAAGCTCTTGGGTCTTATTCCACTCAGGTTCGTGATTAAATGTAAGCGTCAAATCCGAGTATTGCTCGATTTTAACTTCTGTCGAGCCCGTTGAGTCAACAATATTTTTACCCGGCACACTAAAGCTTAACGGATCGCCAATCGACGTGATGGTTACATATATGTCATCGCCCGGGGTAAGTGAAAAATTGGCTATGATAGTACAGTCCGTGGATGATACTACTGTAATCGTCGAACCAAAGTTAGGCGTTCGATAGCAGGTTCCCGACCAATAATCAAATTGATAGCCTCCAGCAGCAATGGCTGTAAAGCTCTGAGAGACACCACTTGCGATTTTTATCTCACCCTCTGGAGAGATCGAACCGCCAGAAGTTGAACTTGCGGTAATAGTGATTGAAGGACTAAAACTTACTGTCACAGCGCAGTCAATGGTCACCTCCGAAATAGTGTAAATGTTTCCCGCTTGACTGCTCTGCGCATTGCAGGTGTCTGTGAATGCATTAACAGAATAATTGTCGTCCGGTGTCGCCACAAAAGTCTTAGTTCCTGAAAGTGGAACAGTGCTTTTACCCGCAGGTGATATGCTTCCTCCCGAACCTGCGCTAGAGGTGATAGTAACCCTCGGCGCTGCTGGCAAAAAACCGACTAATTCATAGGTGCGATTTTGATATACCGTGTTTTGTAACGTTGAAAATTCATGCTCAGATTCCACTTTTAGATAAGACACCCCTTTTGGGAGATTGGCACTAAGAGACTTCACTTGATTAGCGGTACCGGGATCTGAGACCACAGTAGAGATAATCTCTTCAGCTGAATTTAATAGAGAGACTATCAGTGAACTACATTTATCTGAGTTAATAAGGGAACTGTCCCCCTCGCCATAACCATCAATATCGCAGCCCTCAGCAGTAATGAAAAATGTAGCTTTACCAGGTCCGAGAAGATTATCAATTTTAAAGAAATCGATATCATCATTTGCAGAAAGATTGCCCCTTAATCTCTTACCGTTAGAAAAAAGCGGCCTAACTGTGCTCAGAGTGCTATTGTTATTTGGCTCATACTCAGCAAGATGCGCACTGGTCTCATCAACAAAAACGGTAAGCTTGTAAGCTTGTCCAGTTTGGTTGGAAAAAACTTTCACATAGGCATCGCCTTGAATATTATATTTCGCCTCAATAACCTGCTCAGAAGAATTAACGACAGTTTGCTCCGCATTTTCCGAAGCTATTAAAATACCGGAATCTTTATCTTTTAGTTCAAAGTGCACGGCTTTAGCTGTGTTGGAATCATCTGCCTCTAGCCTTATAGTCACACCCGAATACGAACTTTCAGATGCAACATCTATTAGGTAATAGTCCAAGTCGCCCGGGCTTGACACGGTCGTACTCTGATTTACATTACCCTCATAGGTTGTTCCTGAGACGATGGGGGTGGCTTTTGAATCTTCATTATTTGGCTCAAGTTCAAATTGTTCCTCAGCTTGAGGGACTTCATAGTAAGTGACCGAATACGTTCGATTACTCCAGGACTCTGAATCAAGCTCAGCGAATACATGATCAGAATAGAATCTAATATAATGGTCTTCATTAATATGTTCGGGACTTATCGGAATCTCAAATGCTCTTGTTTGATTGGTGGTATCGCTTGCAGTATTACCTGTCTTAACCTCAACATTATCCCGAACAATGGCCCATGCCACAGAGGGCTGCGCAGATGAGCAGTTTTGTGACTCTGGAGTTCCATCCTGGTCACAGCCTTCCGCCGTGACTTGAAAAGATGCGACAGGCAAGGTGGGAGTGAATCTGATCCAGTCATCGTCGCTAATATCGGAAATGTTGCCCTGGAATTCTCTGCCATCGGATAGGAAATTAAACGTGTCGGAGCGTTTAGCATCGTTTGACTCAACTTCAGCGGAGTAATGCACACCGTCATTAACCCAAACTGTGAGATCATAGCCTTGATTTGTCCCGCTAGACATAATCTTTAAATAGGTATCGCCTGTAATATTGTACTCTTGTTGGATAAGCTGTCTAGATCTGGTTGTTGACTGCTCAGCATTTTCGGCAACTATTACTAATGATGTGCTCTTATCTATAAGAGAAAAGTTAATTGCTTTACACGAGGCACAGTCATCTCCGTCAATTCTTATTGTTATCCCAGAGGGCTGATCCTCATTGTCTACCTCTATCAGGAAATAGTCTGGGTCACCATCGGCGCTTTGAGTAGCAGGTTCATTATCTGTGCTGGATTCTATAATTATGCCTGAGGTGATGCTCATTGCTTGGCCTGTTTCGTTATTGGGCTCAATTTCCAACTCAGCTAGCGAAGAATGACTGAACCCTATGAGAACCAGAAAAAAAGATAGTAAAGAAATACGACTGAGCATAGGTTTGTTCCTGAATTTATATTTTAAAAATCGAGACTTCTTTATAAAAAAATAGTAAATTTACTGAGTAGTCTAATAACAAAGGCGAGTCCGACACCACCACACCAGTGTGCGATTGATGTAACCTAATAAAATCATCACTAATGGTACTACACTTCTTAGAGAGACAATAGTCTATGCATTCAAACAAAATTTTATGTATCTTTGTAATAATACTGATAGGACTTTCTGGTGAAAATCTGGCTTGGGATCCATTAGAGACGAAAAGTAAGGCTAAGTCAGGAGCCTCCAAAAAAGTAGCTATTACTATAGATAAATTTAAAGCCATCCCTGAATTAGAAGCATTTTTTACTCAAGCAAATGGTTATGCCGTCTTCCCAAATATAGCTAAAGCAGGGTTTGGTATTGGTGCTGCGGTTGGCAAAGGAGAAGTATTTCAGGCTAATAGTTATATTGGAAAAACGTCAGTGAAACAGATTTCCATTGGATTTCAGTTGGGTGCACAAGCCTTTAGTGAGATCATCTTTTTTAAGGACAAACGCGATACTGATCGATTTACAGAAGGAAACTTTGAGCTAGGCGCACAGGCAAGTGCGGTTCTCATTACCCAAGGTGTTTCAGTTGAAACCGCCTACAGTAATGGAACTGCGATATTTACCCTCTCTAAGGGTGGTCTAATGTATGAGGCAAGCGTTGGCGGTCAAAAATTTTCTTTTGAACCAAGTTCGAAATGATGAAAAATGGTGGGCCGTGCGCGACTCGAACGCGCGACCAATTGGTTAAAAGCCAACTGCTCTACCAACTGAGCTAACGGCCCTCAGAGGAGGTGCGTATCATACTGATGGGAAGTTAAAATTCAA